>TARA_B110000444_G_scaffold254929_1_pt1 | contig 23301 bp, 19 predicted proteins | sample TARA_B110000444 | Tara Oceans TARA_B110000444 (sample SAMEA4398370) | marine metagenome | biome: Polar Biome; feature: [SRF] surface water layer (ENVO:00010504); material: water (ENVO:00002006), including particulate matter (ENVO:01000060) such as... | depth 5 m | reverse complement strand
CGTCTTTCTCACACAGCACTACACTCAGGCCCCGACCTGCAGCATCCCGCGCGATCCCAGTACCATTGATGCCGCCACCAATTACAAAAAGGTCGACCGCCTCAGTCAATTTTCCCTTTCCTTTGATTGCACACCATAGCTTTCAAAACCTTTAGCAGTTTCCACGATTTCAGCGTCACTCAATACCACGCCGCCACCGATGTTCAGGGCGTGATAATATTGGTGCGCCAACGCCTCCAGTTCTCCAGCCAGCCATATGGCGCGCGTCAGATCGCCCTCCCCGACGACCATGCCCTGCTTGGCCATCAGACGGGCTTTGCGCCTGTCCATTGCTGCCAGCACCTTCTCTGACAGCGCGACGGTTCCACAACGGGCATACTCACAAACTCGGACATCCGAGCCACTAAACGGCACTATTATATGGTGGAACGCCGGGATTGGCTTGTGCGCCACTGAAAGAATTGTCGAATAAGGTGCATGGGTGTGGACAACCGCATTGATGTCCGGAGGCGCGCGCAGAATATTGCTATGAAACTGCCACTCTGAGGACGGTTTGTTCGGCTCCGTGCAATCACCATCCTTCGACGCAAGTGCCATGCTTGCAATCAGCTCAGGTTGGATGACATCACAGCCAACTGCTGAAGGTGTGATCATCATCTTGTCACCATCACGCACCGATACGTTGCCGGATGCCCCACGATCCATGCCGTCAGCTGCAAGTTTCTTACAAGCTGCGATAATGTCTGAGTGACGGTCCATGAGATCAACACGGATTGCGTGGCGGTTCGCCAGCAATATAGCGGCGCACCTCTTCGGCGGCCTGTTCGGCTGCAAAAGTGACCGTGCGCACCGAAGCTCCAGCGATGTGCGGGGTCACAGTTATATTGGGAAGTTGCAATAGGGGCCAATCGGTGGGCACAGGCTCGATCCCAAAGGTTTCCATCATGGCACTGCCAATCTCATTGTTGACCAAGGCCTGATAGAGATCGTCGTAATCGCACATTGGGCCGCGAGCGGTGTTCACAAACAACGCATCCTTCTTCATCTTGCGAAACGCCTCAGCATTCATCATTTTCTTGGTCTCAGATGTCACGCGGGCATGAAGGGTCACAACATCTGAGTCTGTCAAAATTCTTTCAAAAGAGACATGTTCAACACCAGCCTGCGTATCCTCAGGGGCAAGCTGAACGTAGGGGTCACAGACTAGAACCTTCGTGCCAAAGGCCAAAAGCAGCTTTACAACTTTGGTTCCAATATTTCCATAGCCGATGACTCCCACAGTCATTTCGTTCAATTCACGTCCAGTCACATCCGCACGATAAAGATCGCCGCGCCAATTACCTTTGCGCAAATCCTCATGGCCTTCGCGGATTTTGCGTGTTTCGGCCAGAATGGCACCTAAGGTAAATTCTGCGACGGCGCTGGAGTTACGCCCCGGAGTGTTCACAACCGTCACACCGTGGTCTTTTGCAGCTGCCATATCGATATTCACGGGGCCACCGCGCGATACGGCCACCAGTTTCAGGTTAGGCAACTTTTCAAACATACCACGCGATAGCGGCGCTAAATGGGTCACAAAGATTTCGGCGTCCCCAACAAAGTTCACGACATCGTCCACCGTGCCAAAATATTCCTTAAGCCCGTCCATCCCATCGACGGCATAACCGTGCTCCATCGGTTCATCGGGCCAATTGTCTTTTCGGACGTGCAAAGCAACCTTGTCTCCGCACGCAGCCTCTAATTCACGGGCAAAGATCTCGGGCAGCATGAAAAGGTCACCAATAATAGCTACGGACTTAGGCATTTTTAGTCTCCTTAACAGCTGCAAGCGCTGCCCAAACTGGGACAACTGATTTGCGAAGCGACTGATATGCAGGAAAATTCATTTGATACAGCGTAGCAAGCTCTGAATCCGGCACTTCAATGGCCCCCAAAAGTGGGCGCACCCACGCATCAACACAGGCATCCATATCCGAGTAAACTCCAATAGCTTGTGCCGCAATCATCGCAGCGCCGGCAGCACCTGCCTCTTCACGATTAACCGTGCGCACCGATGCCCCAAGTGCCGCAGATAAAATTGTGCGTAAACCTGCCGAACGCGCCGCCCCCCCTGTCAGTCGGATTTCGGCAGGCACAGGCCCCATGGCGTCATAGCAATCACGCGCTGCATAGCCGATGCCTTCAATGACAGCGCGTAACAGATCAGGAAAGCGGTGCTGCGAGGATAAGCCAGTGAAGCCAGCACGCGCATTGGTCTCCACAAACGGACCGCGCTCCCCCGCTTCTGAAATATAGGGGTGATAAAGTACCGATGCAGGACTGGTTTGGGTCAACCAGTCTTCAATCTGCGCCACCATATCAGCGTGGGTCACTGACCCACCAAATTGTGTCACAAGGTCGGCACCCATCCCCAGAAGCCAGTCAATATTCAAGGTAGACGCCATATTGGTCTGAACCTGCGCCACCATGCCTGGCACTGGCAAAACCATTGTATAGCCCGAGGGCTCATCGTTCAGCGTCACCTCCGCTGCCGCTACAGCACGCATATGCATGCCCGTAGAGCCAATAATTGTACATCCCGTTTCTTCACCGCGGGTATAGATGCCCGCCCCCATCCCGGTACAGATCACGTCCACATAGGCCAGCGCGACGGGCGTCCCAGCCAGCAAGCCTGTCTGCACGGCTGCGTCAGCCGTCAAAGCGTGCGTATGTTGGGTGCCGTCAACGATCTCAGGCAACAGCCCACGTCGTCCACTCAGGCCAAGCTGCGCGATCACCGCATCGCTATATTTGCGACTGGTATAACTACCGAAGGTGAAATTAGCTTCTGACGGATCGGTCGCGCGTACCCCAGTGAGGTTAAGATACAACCAGTCCTTGCAATGCAAAGCCACTTCGGAGCGGTCTAGAAGATCGTGCGCTGTGGCGTCCATATGCGCCAACTGAACCCCCATCTGGCAGGCGTTGAGCCCTGTCCCTGTGCTTTCAAACCGGGCACGCGTATCATTGTCGCGCAGCCGTTTGGCGGTTACTGCACTACGCGCGTCAAGCCAAAGCCAACCATCTGTCACAGGCCGATTGCCTGCCCCAACCAGCCATGTGCCATCCCCCTGCCCTGTGACCGATATCGCGGCGGTGCGCTTGGCCAGACGCGGCACCTTATTGGTCAGGCTCCGAAGGGTTTTGGCGCAGTCTGCCCATATATCGTCTTGAGATTGATAGGCTGCGCCATTGGCCCCCGTCACATAGCGGTTCGGAGTCGAAGCGACGGCAATCTGGAGCCCGTCCAGCGTAAAGGCAACTGACTTTACGACAGAAGTCCCAGCATCAATACCAATCAGAATGTCTTGCCCCGATGCCGTCATGCAAGCTGACCCCCATGGCTGATAGCAGCGCCTGTATCTGTGTCAAAGAAATGCAGATCGTCCGGCATCAGACGCACTTTGATAGTGTCGCCTACTGCGAGATCCGCTCGGTCATGTTCAACCAACACCAGAGTACCACCCGCAAAGCTGGCAGCTATATGAGACTGATCCCCAAGCCATTGGTTTGCTATGACCTGAGCAGCTGCGCCATCAGAACTGCGATGCACCGCATAGGGACGCACACCCAGCATCATGTCAGCGCGCGCCAAAAGCGCCGAACGCACGTCTGGGGCAAAAGCGTCTGCAGCATATTCAAGATAAAGCCCGTCGTACAAATCAAGCCGCAACTGCCCACCAGCCTGTTTGGCTTTCACCGGAAAGACGTTCATGGGCGGTTCTCCTACGAATGTGCCTGTGAACAGATTGGCCGGTGCGTCTTTGATCTCTTGTGGGGCTGCATATTGCTGCAAAATGCCGTCCTCCATGACCGCGATACGGTCGGCAAGGGCGTTGGCTTCAGTCTGGTCATGCGTCACAAGGATCGCTGTCAGTTCACGCTCTTTAATGTAGTGTTTGATGCGGCCGCGCAGTAATGTCCGCAACTGTGGCTCAAGCTGTCCCATCGGCTCATCCAGCAAATGCAAATCAGCATCGCGGATCAACGCGCGCGCAAGTGACGCACGCTGTTGCTGCCCGCCCGAGACCGACATCGGGTAGCGGTCAAGGATATCCGTGATCTCCAACATATCCGAAACGTGCTTGACCCGTGATGCCACTTCCGTGTCCAGCAACTTTGCCGCCTTCAGAGCAAAGGCAATATTTTCGCGCAAGGTCACAGTAGGATAAAGCGAATAGCCCTCAAATGCCATGGCGACATTTCGGCGGGCGGGGGGCAATGTCTGCACTTCACGACCAGCCAATGTGATCTTGCCTCGGCTGACCTCTTCAAATCCTGCGACCATGCGTAGCGTCGAGGTTTTGCCGCAGCCCGATGAGCCCAACAGTGCGATGATTTCGCCTTTGTTGACCTCCATGCTGATATTTTGCACCGCATGAACTCCTGTGTCGATAGGGCCATAAAATTTGTCTACGGAGTCAAGTTGCAGATGAGCTTTCATTACACGCGCCCCTGTGATTGAGCTGCCGTGTCACTGACAATCCGGTTGCCGGTTGCCCGGTCAAAAAGGTGAATATTCGCAGCGTCAATGGTAACAAATTCTGCGCCGTGATCTGGCCCCGGAGTACCTGCGGGTCGCGAGACCATAATTTCTCGGCCGTTCTGTGTCAGCGCCAGTGTCACGGTCTTTTCGTTAAGCGGCGTTTCAGTCTCGACGTTGACCGGAATGGCATTTGCCGTGCCTCGCTCTACAAATTGGATCGCCTCGGGACGAATGCCGATCGTGCAGTCCCGACCGATCGCCACCCGGTAACCATTATCAATCGCAACGGAAACCCCTGACAATGAAATATGTACGCCGCCGTCGACATCCGCAGGCCGCACATCAAGCAGGTTGATCACCGGATCGCCAAACAGGCGGGCAATCCCGATATTGGCTGGTGCAAGGTAGATGTCTGTGGGCGAACCGATTTGTTCAATGCCGCGGGCGTTCATCACCGCAATCCGGTCACCCAGCGCCATCGCCTCTTTGTAGTCTTGGGTCACATAAACCACCGTCGCCATCTGATCCTTGAGCAGACGTGGTAATTCAAGACGCATTTCAAAGCGCAGTTTTGCGTCCACGTTGCGCAGTGGATCATCAAGAAGCAAAATATCTGGCTCGCCGGCCAAGGCACGGCCCAATGCCGTGCGCTGCTTTTGTCCGTTCGACAGTTCCTTGGGTTTGTGACCCAGTACATGGTCAATCTTGAGCATACGGGCAATCTTGCCAACTGTTTCAGCGATAGCAGTCTTGCTCATTTTACGCGCCGTAAGAGGGGCAGCAATATTGTCTTTTGCTTCCATGTGTGGGAACAGAGCAAAGTTCTGAAATGCCATTCCGATGCCCCGATCTTCGGGTTCTACTCCGTTCATATCCCGATCCTGCAAAATAATTGTGCCCGCATCTGGTTCAATCACCCCGGCAATCAGACGTAGCAACACCGTTTTTCCAGCCCCAGACGGGCCAAACAATACCAGCGTTTCACCTCTGTCGACCGACAAGCTGACGCCATCCAATACAACGTCATCCTTAAAGGCTTTGACAATATCTTTAAGAATTAAACTCACGGTCTATCCTTTCACCGCGCCAAGGCTGAGGCCTTCGACGAGATAGCGTTGTGCATAAAGAGCAAGAGCAAAGGTTGGAGCAATCGACAGGATGATACCCGCCGCGATCTGTCCATATTGCACACCTGAAGCGGTGATAAAGGCCAAGGCACCTACAGTGACAGGTTGCTTATCCGCTGAGGCAAGCACCAGCGCGAAGATAAAGTTATTCCACGCGAATATGAAGGCCAGCAAGGCAGCCGCTGCAATGCCAGGCCCCGCGAGTGGCAAGGCGATCTTGCGGAAAGTCGTCCACCAACGGTGCCCCGCAATGCGGTAGGCATATTCGATATCCGCCGGGATATCTTCAAAATAGCCGCGCACGATCCACAAGATCAGTGGCAGCACGATCAGTTGATAGACCCAGATCAGACCACCATAGGTGTTGGCCAACCCAATCTGCTGGAAATAGATCGTCAGCGGCAAAAGTACCAAAAGTGGAGGCGCAAAGCGGAAAGATAACAGCGTAAATGCGATATCCTCAGAACCGCGAAACTTGAGCCTTGCAAAAGCATAGGCCGCAGGCACACCAAGGATCAGGCCGACTGCCACAGCGCTTGTGGACAGGAACAGTGAGTTAAATAGGTTCCCCATGAATTTGATCTCAAGTGAACTGGTGTCCGTCACCAACTGGCCAGTGATCAACCCGCGATAGTTCTGCATGGTCGGTTCAAAAAACATTGACGGAGGCACTTGCAGGATTGTCGAATTGGTCTGGAACGACATCAGGATAATCCAGAAAATTGGGAACATGAAAAATAGGATCACGAGCGTGATCGCGATCCCACGCAGAACCCGCTCGAGAGTTGACGTCGTGTTCATCATCCCACTCCTTATGCGTCGCCGCGCTGGTTTTCACGCAGACGCAGCCAGTTTTTGATAAAGATGTTCGACAGAAAATAGGTGATCGCCCAAAGGATCATCATAAGTGCAGCCGAACGACCTACATTCGTTGATTGGAAAAAGTTCAGATAGGCCTCGACCTGAAACACAGTCAGCGAGTCGCCAGGGCCGCCTTGGGTCATCGCGTAAATAATGTCGAATTGCTGGATGCTTTCGATAACACGGAATAAAACAGCCGTCAGCAGAAAGGGCGTCAGCATTGGCAAAGTGATCTTGTAAAACACGAGCCAGCGGGGAACACCATCCAATGCAGCCGCCTCGAAGGGCTGTGGCGGCAAAGATCGCAAACCTGCCAAAAGAAGGATCATGATGAATGGAGTATAAACCCAGACGTCGACGATCACGACGGTCAGCATCGCAGTTTGTGGGTCCGAAGCCCAATTGAAATCCTGAACTCCAAGCAGGGTCGCAAAATAGGATAGGATGCCAAAGCCGGGGTTTGTCATCAACTTCCACATCAAAGCAGCAAGTGCCGGGGCCGTCATCAGCGGCATCAGGAGCATGATCGACACAAAGTTGTTAAAACGTGACCGCTTTTGCAGCAAAAGCGCGATTCCCAGACCAAACAGCAGTTCGACACCCACGGCGCAGAACGCATAGGTCAAAGATACTTTGAGCGTATTCCAGAAGGACAAATCCGTCATAAAATTCAAGTAATTTTCGCCCCAGTTGAATTTGCGTGCCCAGGGCTGGGACAACCGATAGCGCTGCAATGAATAGATCAAAGCTGTAAAAAATGGTATCAGAATGCCGATGCAGGTCAGCAAAGCCGGAAGGCTCAGAAGGTAGGGCAGCATACGACGGCTGACTTTAAATCGCCGTGGCTTGGGGCCACTGATAGACACATCCGACATGGGGAAAAAATCTCCTAAATTCCTGATATCAGATCAGGAAGGAAAAATCGCAATCAAAGTGAAAAGCATAAATGTTTGGCCCGCCCAGCACGTGCAGACGGGCCAAATCTAAAGCACTACTAACTTAGTGCAAGCCTGCTTCACCCAGCTGATTGTTCACTGATTCAGCTAGCATATCGAGGCCTTCATCAACAGGCACCTCATTCGCAACCATCTTTTGCAGTGTCTCAGCCCATTCTGTCGTCAGATCAAAGAAAAGCGGCTGTGGCGTGAACTTAATCGATGCTCCGGGTGCTGATGCGTCGTGCATTTCCACGTAGCCTGAATACTTGGCTGACAGCTTGTCACGGAACATTCCATCCGCCCAAACTGAAGACCGTGCTGGGTTCACAAGGTCCATTTCGCGTGCACCGAACAAGTCATGTTCTGGGCCAGTCACCCACTGCAGGAAGTACCAAGCAGCATCCTTGTTCTGAGAGGCTTTGGACATTGCCATTGACCAGATCCAGATATTAGGAGTAGGGGCCGCTGCGTCAGGGTTGGCTGCAAAACCAGAGAAGGCAAGGTTGCCCGCCTCAGCATTATCACCGCCATTCATGAAGTAGCCCAAAATGTCGGCATCAAACATCATTGCTGACTTGCCTGCGCCAACATCTGTACCAACCTGATACCATGTGTGTGTTGACCAGTCAGGTGCACCGGAATCCTGAATCATTTTGACCCATTTACTGTGATACTCCTTAGACACATCCGTATTCATCGCCGCTGACAACATGCCATCATTACCAACAGTCAGATCGACCTGATCAAAGTTGGTATAGCCCGACAGGAAGCCTGGGTGGATCGTGGCCCAACTGCGCGAGCCACGCACACCAATACCGTAGCCGTCTGCCATAACAGCTTTAGCCGCAGCAGCCGTATCCAGCAACTCGTCGATGTTGGTTGGTACAGCTAGGCCATTGGCATCAAAAATACGCTGGTTGTAAGTCAGATTGTTCTGCTCATAGGCAAGTGGGATACACCACTGCTTAGCATCATCCGACCCGATGGCTGCACCTGGCACACCGCTCCAAGCACAGGATTTACGAACGCCTTCAAGCACGTCATCCCAAGCATAGTCGGGGTTAGTCTTGGTGTCGTCCATAATCCATTCGTTCAGATCCTCGACCCAGCCGGCAGGACCATAAGTCCAAGTCATGTATGCACCCGTCATGAATGCATCGTATTCGCTGGAACCTGAGGCCAGCGCTGCAGTCACTTTGTCGAAATACACATCTTCAGGAAAGACATCATATTCCACGTCCATACCCGTCAGTTCTTTAAAGTTTTCAAGGTTGGCGATCATCGCATCTGTATAGGGGTGCTGGTTCAGCAACAGCCGCACCGTTGTGCCTTCGTGCTTTTTCCAATCAAACCCATTCTGGGCGAGCGCGCGCGTCGCGGATGCGTTTACCAAAACCGCCGCCGCCGATGTGCTGAGACCGAGGGCGCCAAGCCCTTTGAATAATTCACGTCGGCTCATCCGTCCCGCAGTATAGCTGTCAATCAGCTTGTTTTCCTTATCGTACATTTTTTATCTCCCTATGTGTTTATTTAGTTTAGCTTTCGAGCAGGGCGATTGCCGTGCGCTCATCGGTTATGAGACCGCTCAAGTAGCCACTCATCACCACAGACCGGATCGCTCCGACCTTCTCCATGCCGCCTGCAATGGCGACAATTCCCTTGCCGTCAAGCTGACCTAGCCCAGCGGATATTGTTCTGGCGGTCAGCGAGGTATGCACCTGCTGCCCCGTGGCATCAAAGAAGTGGCCAAGCAGTTCACCGACGCCACCCTTGGCCACAACATCTATTATCTCACACATTTCGATCATGCCCGATGAAACCAGCGATGCACTTGGCTCAGTTGTGCCAATGCTGACCACCTTCAGCTCCGCACTAGCCGCCATTTTAAATACCTTAGACACGCCGCGCTGGTTCAACATTACTTCGCGATCCTCAACAGTATTGGCGAAAAATGGGACTGGCATGACATAAGCTGTGGCTCCAGTTTTCTCTGTTAATCGCGCCATTACATCATAGGGTGTCGCCGAGTAGTTTCGAGTAAGACCGCCCAGCAAAGATACGAAATTGACAGCAGTTTTGTTGGACCGATTCATTTGAGCGACAGATGCCGCCAAGGTCCGGCCATGACCGACCCCGATACAATTATGTTGCCCATTGTCGATTTCACGCATGAGAAAAGATGCGCCAGCCACACCCAATGCTTGCAATGGCAAACCCTCTTCTCCTAAATCAGGAGCGACTTCACAAGTATCCAGACCATATTTAGCAGAGAGCCCATTTTCGAGGGCGATACATTCAGATATATCCCCTTCGATAGTCACTTTGACCAACCCGTCTTGAACTGCACGCGCAATCAACCGATGCGCCTTGACTGATGACACGCCTAGTCGCTTAGCAACCAAAGACTGGGTCAGCCCCCCCACGTAGTGCAACCAAGCCGCACGCACCGACAGACTTGTCTCTTGCTCCATTCTTTTTGCGGCGTGTCTCATTTACCCCCAACGCGTTTTAGTACGAACCCAACGGTTTAAATTAATTGATTTTTTTTTCACCCTACGAAAAAAATTGCATGAATAATGATTCTTGTCAATAAATTCGTCTATTGTAGGACAGAATAACTTGCAAAGCGGCAGCATTAAGCTTTCACATTGACCAATAAATCTTCAATACATCAAATAAGGGCTTTGCAACAAATGCCGCTGATCCGTAAGCGTTGGTCACAAGTAACCCCATAATCAAGACGGCAACTAACGACAGCGTCACTGCGGCAACGCTTAATGCCGATGCGGCTATGATTTAGCTATTTGAGTGATAATATTGCTTTTGCGGTAATTTCATCTGTTATGAAAACTGTCGGTTTCACTAATCTCAAACAACCGAGCAAGACCTTTACTTTCTCTTTGCCACCTGAAATTAAAATGCGGTCCTTGGCGTTTTTTAATCGATCTATACCAATAGAAATGACTCGCGTATTTACATTGTGGTCAACGAGATCGCCGTCTTCTGATATAAAGTTATAAAGAAGATCACCAACGGCTCCAGCGGCTATGAGACTTTGACGTTCAGCTTCTGAAACGTGACCCAATCGGTAAGATGTCGTGATCCCTTCAATACCCCCAGCACTCAAAAAGGCGACATCAAGATCATCAGCAAGTTCAAAAATTTGATTGATACCACAATGCTCAAGTAAAGCATGTTTGGTTTCGGCGCTGTCGACAAGTGCAGGCGCAGGTACAAGATAACCTTCGCCATTAAATAATTCAGTAAATTGCCATGCAAATTCAGCCGGATTGAAGCGCTTGGCCTGCGAGATTCCACCAAGTAATGAGATCACACGGATTTTTTCTAAGTCGCTGCCGCGAATATGTGGCAGTGTAGAGTACAGAGTCCTGCCCCAGCCCACTCCAATTTTCATATCTGACTGAACATAATTTGAGATAAACTGGCCAGCGATGGACGCAATTGCTTTGGTTGGATCTAGTTCTTCGCTCGCCATTGGGGCGATGATGACTTTCGCGATTCCAAAAGCGTGCTCGACTGCGCGCTCGACCTCAATGATTGAAGAGATCGAAGCGTTTATTCTTATATCGACCTCACCTCTCTTACGCGCCTCAGCGAGAAGTCTGGTCACTTGTACACGATTTATTTTAAGAAGTTTAGCCGTCGCTTGTTGCGTTAATCCTTCAACATAATAGAGCCAAGCGGCTCGAACGCGCATCTCCCGGCTAGGGTCTATGCTGCTATTGTGACGTTCTATGATTGTGTTATCAGTTTGATGAATCGACGAAGTGTCTGTCATCGGATTAACCTATCCTTAGCTTCTGCTGCCTGTAGAGGCCCAATTCGTGGAGCCCTTGTTTTCGTATCGCTAAACTTCAAATCCTAAAGCCAAGCAAGGTGCTATTTTGCATTTCACATTGCACAAGATTGAAGGTCCAGCATTGGGGACCCGACGCTATGGATGACCTTAGTGAAATCAAACCCCTTCGTCTACATTTTCAGTCAGACGGGTAGGGGTTTTCGGGTGATCACGCCAGCGTTTATAATGTAGCGGTTTCAATTGATATCTGGGTTTGCGATGTTTATTCTTGAGACTAGAACAGGTAGGATCAAATGGGGTGTCAAGGCTGGGCAATGTTGGGGTACGATGAGCGAACAATCAATGGCCCAGCGGCTTCTATAATGTAAGGTCATACCAACCTGCAAGGATCAGAAATCTTGAGCCCATTGGTGGTGTCCAGTGGAAATGATACATGAGAGCTGATCGAGCAACTTATTCCAGATATTACAGCAATTATTGGCGGTCTCATGATAGAATTCTAAGACACGGTTGACGAGCCAGTTATCGCGCAGAAATATCCCGGATATTTTCGGCTGGATTGAAATTTGAAAATTTGACCAGTAACAGGATGCTGCTTTTATTTTCGGGTATGGTGCGTGCCTTGCGCATACTTATATGCCACTGGGCCTAGTTTATGAATATTGTGGCTTAGATATCAAGCGCCACATCCCTAACTATTTCAGCAAAATTTAGGATCATCGGGTCGGTGTTGCAAAACGGCAGGACAGGCCCTGTGCTCTTGCCCAAGGCTGGGAAAATCGCTTTGAAGATGCAAGTCGATATGATGCGTTGATAGTACGGTGCCGATGGACCTGTATTCCGGCTCGCCCACTGGCGCATGATTTTGTTCTTACGGCCGCAACACGTCCGTCAATAACATTGTCGAAAGCCGCATGCGTCCCATGGCACTAAACTGTAAAAATATACCATTCGCTGGCCATGATGCTGGCGCTTAAAACTGGCCAATGCTAGCATCCATTATTGAGAGATGTACGTTGTACGATATTCCCACCCCCTATTTGACAAAGCTGCGTACGGCCATTGCAAATGGTTGCAAGTGGAAAGGCATAAAGCAATTGCTCAGGCGGATTTTTGGAAATTGCGACACCGCATACCTCAAAACCACCGCAGGCTGAAATAGAAAAGAGGCTGATTTTAATGCCGCCCGCGACAACACAATGCCGCCGCTTATGCGGCCGAGTATTGCTCTGCCGTCCACTCTGAAAATCATCGGAACAAAAGTTGGTATTATGATAAACCTGTGTCAGTTTAGCATTAAAGCCGCTGGGTTTTCGACGAGTTCCTTGAATTTCTTCAACCAAACGGCCCCAAGAGCGCCATCAACAACCCGGTGATCGCAAGACAAAGTAACACACATCACTGTGACAACTTTGGGCTTTCCCTCACCGTCAGGAATGAACTGAGGTGTGCCTTGCCCCACTGCGAGGATCATGCTCTGAGGGGGATTGATGATTGCAGTGAAAGATTTAACACCAAACATCCCAAGGTTTGAGATCGAAAATGATCCCCCCTGATATTCTTGGCTAGAAAGCTTACCAGTTTTTGCGCGTGCAGCAAGATCGCCAATTTCGGCAGAGATTGTTTGAATATCTTTCTTCTGTGCATCCCTCACGACGGGAGTAATCAGCCCACCATCGACAGAAACAGCAACTGAAATATGCGCGCCCTCATACTTGATAATGTTGTCTCCATCCCAAGACGCATTTGCCTCTGGAACCGCCGTAAGTGCAGCTGCCGACGCTTTGATCAATAGGTCGTTCACGGACACCCTCTTGGAACCGCTATTTTCCAGAACCAAGTTAATCTGCGCCCGCATTGTAAGAAGTGCGTCAATCTCTAAGTCAGCGTTGAGGTAGAAATGCGGAACGGTGTTTTTGCTCTCGGTTAGCCTAGATGCGATCACAGACCGCATGCGGGTCACAGGCACTTTGGTATACGCCAAGCCAAGATCGTCAGCGGTTTTTTGTGCCCCGGTCTTATCGCCAGATTTGATGGTGTCAGACAGCAGGGAAGGCTGGTCTACTTCAGCGGCTTCTTTGACGTCTGCACAGACAATGCGTCCTCTTGGGCCTGAGCCATTTATAGAGTGAATATCGAGGTTTAGTCTTTTTGCCACACGTCTTGCCAGAGGTGTGGCTCTTTTTCCGCCTGCGGTCGAGGATGCAATTTTTGTTTTTTCGGCAGCGGGCGCTTCGGTTTTGGACCCTGCGTCAGCGACGGTATCGAACCCATTACCTTTGCCGTCTGATCCCGTTGGCTGTACCACTTGCTCGCCCTCCGCAAAAAGCCAGCCAACGGTTTGCCCAATTGGAATTATATCCCCATTTTTTGCGCTCACGAAATGCAGGGTTCCGGTGCCTGGGCTCTCCACTTCCATGGTCGCCTTGTCAGTTTCAATGTCAAATAAAGCTTCGCCCTTTGCGACTATTTCACCTTCAGCCTTGTGCCAGCCTGCGATTGTACCGGACGACATGTCCATATCGACCTTTGGTAAAATTACTTCTATTGGCATGATTAGGTTTTACCCTTCACGAGATTGGTCACGTTTTTGATAATATCGGCAATTTGTGGGACGGATGCTTTCTCTAGCTCTGGGTTATAAGGAATTGGGTTTTCAGATCCGCCAAGACGCATGATAGGCGCATCAAGAAAATCAAAGGCATGGCTTTCAGCAACCATCGCGCTGATTTCAGCCCCTATTCCAAGCGTCTTGACCGCTTCATAGACACAAATCAACCGAGAGGTTTTTTCGACGCTTGCCAGTATGGTATCACGATCAATTGGCCGGATCGTGCGTAAATCGATCACTTCGGCTGAGATGCCAGAGGCTGCAAGCTCTTCGGCTGCCGCAAGCGACTTATGGACCATGATTGATGTGGCTACGATAGTGATATCTGTTCCAGATCGTGCAATATGTGCTTGCCCAATTGGAACTGTATACCGCCCCTGTGGAACCATACCCTTGGTTTTGTAAAGAAGCTTGTGTTCAAAAATCATCACCGGGTCGGGATCATCTATCGCTGCGAGTAACATCCCCTTGGCATCATGCGGGGTGGTTGGTTGAATAACCTTTAACCCAGGAACATGCGCCAGCCATGCTTCGAGGCTTTGGGAGTGCTGCGCTGCCGCGCCTGTTCCAGAGCCTGCTGGAAAGCGCATGACAAGTGGGACAGAGACATTACCACCCAGCATATAGCGTACTTTTGCTGCTTGATTGACAATTTGTTCCATCGCAAGTGTTGCGAAATCTGAAAATTGAAATTCAAAGATAGGGCGCAAACCAGTCAATGCTGCGCCAACAGCGATGCCAGCTCCACCAAGTTCGGAAATGGGCGTATCCATCACTCGCTCTTCTCCATAGGTATGCACGAGATCACCAGTGACCTGAAAAGCACCACCATAAACGCCAATGTCTTCGCCCATCAGGATCACACGTTCGTCAGATTTTAAAGCGATATCCAATGCATCTTTGATTGCCTCAGAATATGACATTTCAATTGGGTCAGAGGCTAAGGCTGAAGTTTCCATACTCATGCTTTAATCTCGGTATATACGTCCCGCGATACTTCGCTCATGATCGGATCGGGGCTTAATCTTGCAAATTCAATTGCGGATTCTATCTCAGCTTCTACCGAGGCTTCAATTTCTTTGACATCTTTGGCGTCCAATACCGAATTTTCGATCAGGAAAGACGAGAATCGAACGATTGGATCACGTTCAATCCATTCATTGATTTCCTCTTTAGTGCGATAGCGATTGCGATCTGATTTAGAGTGGCCGCGCCAGCGGTATGTCAGAGATTCTATCAAACTCGGTCCATTGCCATTACGTGCATGTTCGACAGCAGTATCGACAGCCTGAGTTATTGAGTTGAAGTCATTTCCATCAACGGTGACGCCCGGCATTGAATAACTAGCGGCACGGTCAGAGATATTTTTGATCGACGTGGATCGTTCAATCGAAGTTGACATGCCATACTTGTTATTTTCACAGATGAAGACAACGGGCAGCTTCCAAATTGAGGCCATGTTCAGAGATTCGTGAAACGCACCCTCATTGTTTGCTCCATCACCAAAAAAACAAAGTATAACTTTACCGGTGTTGAGACGTTTAGACGTCAGGGCCGCCCCCACTGCAATGGGAATGCCACCAGCAACAATTCCATTGGCGCCAAGGTTGCCCTTTTCAACATCAGCGATATGCATTGAGCCACCACGTCCCTTGCAGTAACCAGTTTCTTTACCGAAAAATTCAGCAAACATTCGTGCAACGTCTGCACCCTTAGCAACGCAATGACCGTGCCCTCTGTGAGTAGAGGTAATCTGATCATCTGCAGCAAGCGGCATGCAGCTGCCCACGGCACTGGTTTCTTGCCCAATTGAAAGGTGCATCGTGCCGTGTATGAGGCCCCGCGTATAGCAGTTTTCTGCGCCTTCCTCAAATTTTCGGATCAAATACATTTTCCGCAATGCATCTTTAAGTTGCTGGCTTGAATACTTTTTCAGCGCGAAAGGCTCATTTTGGGTCTTTTGCTTAGTCATGGAGCTTTTCCAATATTCACCTGCCAAAAATCATTTGATCTTGAAGTGTTCTGAGTTTTACGATTTTTGAATCGGTGGGAAGGGTGGTGTTGTCATAGGTAATTAAGTCGCCTTTGCGAATTGTTTTAGTGACCACAGAGCCCGCGAGCAGACCACAGGGGATGCCGCCAGTTGTTCGAGCTTCAATCGCGTCCATGATCCAAGCCCGATAGCAATATTCACCGATTTGATCTAGCTGCTCACCAATCGAAAGGTCTTTCTTTGCGCGCGCACACACTTCTGCGACGGGTGTAGCGAGAGGGACCATATCTGCTTTGCCATGCAAAACTGCTTTGGCGCAGGTTAGGGGCACCTCAAGCGAGGTCAGGTGATACGGGCGCAAAAAGGAAAAATATGGGCCAGCACCCATTTTTAAATCTTTCATACGTTCCCAAATGCGCGGGTGTTCGGCTTCTACGATAACAAAGACACCAGGGGCGACACCTTTGCCTACTGAGAAATCGACCCGGCCGATACCATGTAAAACGCCGCCATCTTTCTGGGGGATAAGCGTAGAGGCAAGGTCTTTGGGTCCAGTCGCAGGGCCGTGCATGCCGGCTATGTCGGGAATTAATCCGGTTGCATTGGCGATCGCGGCCATTTCCACCATCGTCTTTGAACCGTCAACAAACTCGACAAGCATGCGGGAATTCATATTTCTTTCATCCGCCTCGGCTTGATACGCGTCGGGGGTTGCATCGATGTTTAGTGGGTTGTTTTTACCTTTGCCTGCGCAGACAACCTTATGCCCCATCGCTGTGACAAATTCGATGAGTTCCATGCACGAAGAAGGTTCGTCGCCAGCCCCCAGAGAGTAGACAACACCAAGCTCTTCAGCCCTAGATTTAAGGTAAGCGCCGACTGTAATGTCAGCCTCAACATTCATCATGACTAAATGTTTGCCGCGCTCCATCGCCTTTAGCCCAAACTCAGCGCCAACACCCGGAAGGCCCGTGGCCTCGACCACCACGTCAACCATACCACTTTCTAGCAGCAGATTGGCATCATTAACCACACCCACTTTTCCGTCCTCAATGACTGCGTTCAAACCGTCAGTCGTGTGGGCGACTGTGGAAAATCCCTCATCTCCAAAGGCTATTTCCACCGCTTTGGTTGCATTTTCCACTTTGACATCTGCGATCGCAGCAACATTGATGCCTGACATCAAACTTGCCCGGGTCACAATATCTGTGCCCATTTCTCCAGATCCAATAAGACCGATGCGAATTGGCTTGCCACTTTCGGCTCTGGCCTGCAGTTCTTTGGCTAAGCCAGTTAAGGCCACGTTTGATGGCATCGTATAAATCTCCCAAATGTGACCTCATATGAACGAACAAACGTAATTTCGTCAATGCAAATGTTCAAGATTTCTACGGCAAATCTATAAAATAAAAGTTGACAGGTTGCCTTTAATGAACATTAGTAAGCGATATAGTACCTTTGTTCACGTGCATTGGTCGTTAGGGAGCAACAAATGAAACACACAATATGTGCCTGCTTTGGCAATGTAATCGCCGTGCCATTTTGTGTGATAATTAGACGTACAAAGCTCCAAACTTCCTTTCCGAATCATCAACATGGAGGAAATTTTGATGAGTAAACTCATAAAACCCACCCGCAGATCTTTCTTAAAAACGTCTGCTGCATTAGGGGCCACATCCGCAATCAGTTCTGGTCTGGCAATTCCCGCGGTGGCTGGCAGCCATTTGAAAGACCCGTCCGTTATTTTAGACGAGATTTCTGTCGCAAAATATGTGCGTCAGGATTATCAAGACCTGTATAACATGAGTGGCAATCCTCTTTGGGATCCTAATAAAGATTGGATCCGCACAGTCGATTGGGATCAGGTCCGTCAAGAATTGTCAGGGACGACTGTCCGTTTTGCCGTTGGCGCGGCCGATGCCGAGTCTGCAAAAGCAGGTCTGGCTCCGTTTGAAGCTCTCTCCGGCATCACTGTGGAGCTTGTTCCAATTCCAGACGATAGTATGTACGACAAGGTGCTTGCTGAATTCATCTCGGGCAATGCAAGTTTCGATGCGTTGCAGTTTTTCTCGCCTTGGCTGGGCGATTTTGCGGCGCCGGGCTTTTTGCACGAGCTTGACGATTTCGCGGAAAAATGGGCACTGCCTTTAGACGACTTCTACGATACTTACAGCATGAACTATGGTTTCTTCAACGGTAAGATGTACGGTATCCCGTTCGACTGCGACATTCAGATGGTCCACGTTCGAAAGGGCTATATGGAACAGATTTTGGGTGGTGAAGTTGATGTCGTCAACTCAATCCCAACCTATGATGAACTGATCCGTGTATCTGGTGAATTGAATAAGATAGAGCCAGGCGTATCAGGTGTTGGCATGATGGCCGCGCCTGGGTTCTGGTCAACCTATACGTGGGAGCACATTTCGGCTCAGGCTGGGATGATGTTGTTTGACGATAACTGGGAACCAGTCTTCAACGGCGACGAAGGAATGAAGGGCCTGGATACTATTCTTCAACTGGCAAAAAATGCCAACGAAGGTCACGCGGGTGCTGGTTGGCCGGAAAACCGCGCCGCATGGTTGGGTGGTCAGGTGGCTACGAACATCAGTTGGCAGGACAGTGGGACCCAAGCGATGCGCCCGGATCAGTCGCAAATCGTTGATGATTTCGTAACAATTTATGAACCGCGTATCGAAGGTGGACGTTTTGCACCGCCAAATATTGCGGGTTCAACGTCTTGTGTTGCAGCTTCGGCTCAAAACGCAGAAGGCGCGTTCCTGATGCTTGGCTTCCTGACAACGGCCTCAATCATGGCGATGAACGAAGCAAATGCCAACGGTGTTGCGCCGGGCTATCGCTCGGTTCTGGAAAATGAAGAATTGCGGAAGGTGTCTCAGCCTGCCAAAATTTGGGGTGAAAGCCTCGAGCACGCATGGTGCTCACCACGTTTGCCGGGTGCCTTCCCGATTGAGCAAGCCATAGGCAACGAAATTAATCGGGCAGTTGTTGGGCAAATTACGGGTCAAGAGGCGCTTGACAACGCTGCGGCTGCTGTGCGCACCATTATGTCTGAAAACGGTTTCTATCAGGGCAACGATCCAGTTGAGTATGCCGCTGCTGAACCTGGGTTGTATGTAGGTGAGGGGAAGCCCCTACCTTTCTAGCGCTGTCACAATTTTAAAAAGACATCCGGGAACAACTTAAATGAGCGATTCTCAACTGTCAGATATGGGGGCGGCTTCGGCCGCCCCTAAATTTCCGACACCCAAGGCAGCTTTCAAACGAAGAAGCAAACGCCTCAGGGTGTGGTTTCCGTATTTGCTGGTCGCACCAGCGGTTGCATATCTGCTAATGATTACGCTCTACCCCGGCATCTATGCGGTCGTGCAAAGCTTTTATGCTGTCAAGTTTGGTCCTTGGAATCCGATTGGCTTTAACAACTATATCAAATTATGGGGCGACTACCAATTTTGGGGCGCTCTTTGGAATACCTTGATAATGGGCGCTATTTCGCTCACTACGCAGTGCGTAATTGCGCTGGTATTAGCATTTCATGCCTATCGCGATCCTTGGGTCAAAGGTTGGAGAATTGTCTTTTTAATTCCGATGCTTTTCATGCCATCTGCTGTGGCCTTTCTATACAAACTACTTTTCTTGGATGCCCGCGTTTTTGCCGATATTCTTATCCGTCTTGGTCTCATAGACGGAAACCTTGCAATCCAGTCGTCCATCTGGGGCAGTCGCGCTTTGCTGATCTTAACGGATATATGGCAATGGACACCATTTTTGTTTATAATCTTTGTGGCTGGTCTTCAAAGCCAAGATGAAGAGATAGAAGAAGCTGCGCGGCTCGATGGGGCAACTTGGAGTAAGATTTTTTGGAATATCTCGCTCCCTCTCATGCGTCCGGTTATTGCTGTCGCTTTGGTTATCCGCGGAATTGACATCACGACAATGTTTGCAAATGTGTTCATTATTACTAAAGGTGGTCCGGCATTTGGGACAGAGACCATCAGTTACTTTATTTATAGAACAGGCTTTAAATTCTTTAATTTTGGCTATGCATCTGCGGCCTCAGTTATCATGTTGATCATAACCATTGTCTTGGCACAACTAGTAGTAAAACGCGCCTTCAGGTCTGGGAAAGAGTAAATTATGGCTGCTGTAAAGCGCACGAAGGGCGCAAACCTCTTCATTCGTTATCTTATCCTTGGGTCATGGGCACTTTTTTGCATTGGACCAGTCCTGTGGTTTCTTTCCATCGGATTTCGGCCGCGCACAGAGATCATCAATCCTCAACCAATTTACTTACCAACATTTTCTTTAGATGCATGGCACATGATTTGGTCTGATTGGCCGATGGCAAAATACCTCCGCAACTCAGTTGCTGCTATTTTTGGATCTGTTGCGATTGATTTGGCTCTGGCTATTCCTGCAGCCTACTCCCTTGCAAGATACAAATATCGTGGACGTGACGACATCGGATTCTACATTCTGTCGACACGAATGATGGCGCCTGCGATTGTCGCAATCCCTATCTTTTTCTTATTTCGAAATATGGGCCTGCTCGATACAATCTGGGCATTGATGCTGGTATATGCTGCGATCAATCTATCGATTGTCACTTGGATTATTCGCTCGTACATGATGGATATCCCGAAAGAGCTGGAAGACGCTGCGCGTACAGATGGCGCTAGTGATTTGCGTATTTTGTGGGAGATCATTATACCTGCAGTCCTGCCTGGCATTATCACAGCTGCAGTTATAGCGATGATTTTTGCAATCAACGAATTCCTCTTTACCCTTCTCATAGCCTCAACACCCGATGCCTACACAATGTCGGTTGCGCTTGCCAATTTCACCGGTGGCTCGGACGGGTTGATCTACAACGCAATTGCATTGGTTGCATTCCTCGCATTTGTGCCTGTCTTTTTGGTTGTCATCGCCATCCAGAAACATCTGTCCCGTGGTCTTACCATGGGTGCCGTGAAAGGATAAAAATAATGGCAAGAATTCAACTTAGCGGAATCCAAAAGCAATGGGGCGACGTGTGGGGTGTAAGAGATGTAAATATTGATATCGCGGATGAGGAACTTGTTGTTCTTTTAGGACCATCTGGCTGTGGCAAGACAACAACCATGCGGATGATTGCTGGCCTTGAAGATCCCACCGAAGGGGAGATCATTATAGATGGAGAGGTCATGAACGAAGTGGATGCGCGTGATCGAGACGTTGCGATGGTTTTTCAAGGCTATGCACTATACCCCAATATGAGCATCTATGAAAATATCCGCTTCCCGCTCCGGATGCGAAATGTTCCGAAGGGAGATCAAGATCGTCTTGTCCGTCGGGCGGCGGATATGGTTGAAATGGGCGATTACCTCGAGCGAAAGCCAAGCGCCTTATCTGGTGGCCAGCGCCAGCGTGCCGCCTTAGCACGGGCTGTTGTGCGCGAACCACAAGTCTTTTTGATGGATGAACCTCTGTCAAATTTGGACGCAAAACTGCGCCAAGCGATGCGGGTGCAGATCAAGCATCTCCAGCGCCAGCTGAAAATCACCACGGTTTACGTGACACATGACCAAATCGAAGCCATGACGTTGGCGGATCGCATCGTAATAATGCAAGGTGGGACGATCCAGCAAATTGGTACGCCAGATGAAATTTATTCCGATCCTGAAAATACATTTGTTGCTGGATTTATCGGAGCTCCTCCGATGAACCTTATCAGCGGTCACATTCACAAGGGTATTTTTACAGCTGAAAACATTAAAATCCCGGGATTCAACATGCAGGTTGAAGGCGCAATCAAGTTGGGGGTCCGTCCCGAGGACTGTACCGTAATGGATGCGAAAACAAAGACCAGCCATATGACAGGCAAGGTTTTCAGTGTTGAGCCTACGGGTGATTCGACATATCTCACCCTGCATGTCGGTCAAAATAAAATTGAAATTAAAGCGGACCGGAATTACCGTGCAGATCTAGGGCTGATTGAGGAAGTTGAGTTAGACACAGAACGCTTGTACCTCTTCGATGCTGAGAACGGTCAACGAGTGAGGTGAGGTAGAATGACATTTGATTATACGTCCGTAGGTTTCTTTACCTTCGATTGCTTGGGTCGTCCCGTGAATTCTATACCTCCTGGAGGAGATACGTATTTTATCGATGAAATGGCGCTCGCAGTTTCAGGCGCGGCTGGAAGTGCGGCAATTGTGGCTGCAAAACATGGCTTGTCAGTACAGGGTGTTGGGGGCGTCGGTGTCGATGATATGGGCGATTGGGTTATCCAACATCTAAAGAGATTTGGCGTAGACACCAAAAATATGGAACGCATGATTGATTTTCCCACCTCCTCTTCAATCGTCACAACCCGCCCTGACGGGGCCCGCCCTGCCTTGCATCGAAGAGGGGCAACGGCTGGGTTCTATGTGACTGACGCACAGATCAATACGGTATTAGATACCAAGATTTTGCATGTTGGTGGTGTTGGGCTGATGGACGCCATGGATCAGGGACGAACCGTGGAAATCTTAAAAGAGGCTAAGGTTCGCGGATGCGTGACAACGCTTGATGTCTTTGCCGCGTCTCAAGAAGATTTCACTCTTATTGAACCACTCTTGCCGTTCACTGACTATTTTATGCCTTCTGAAGAAGAAGCCATGGCGTTAACGGGTTTAACAAATTTTGAAGAGGTTTGTTCTTTGCTGCTCGAAAAGGGTGCAAAGGCAGTTGTACTCACTCTAGGCGCGGATGGCGCAATGTATCGTGATCAAACTGGCCTATCCTTTGAGACACCAGCTTATGATCTTGATGTGATCTGCACTTGTGGGTGTGGTGATTGCTTCAATGGTGGATTTGCAACGGGTCTACATTTGGGACTTACTCCTCAAAATTGTGTCCAAATGGCGCAAGCGTCTTCTGCTCAGAATGCACTGGGGCTCGGATCGCAAGCTGTCATCAGCGACCTGACTGCAACAAAGACTTTTATGGAAAACAACCCTCTGAAATGTTGATATAAATGCAAAGAGCATTTTGTTCATAGGCCCAGATTACAGGGGACGACATTTTCAAGAAACAACCGTGAACCCCTGTAATTGCGTGTGGTTTAATTGGTATCACATTTCGTTGAAGTAAGAATGTTTCTGACGATATAAATCAACTTTAATTACCCATTATGGTGTTTTTATCACCAGTTCTAGGCAGGCCAATGTGGGCGTGATAAAGCCCTGTTAACGCGAGCATTAATGCTGTTTTTTGGTGCATTAGTATATTTTGTTGTTCTGTCAGTACCATTGAAAACTTAGGTGGCAGAGGCTTCAGCGGTATCACGCCGGGATTTTGGCCCCTATTATACGTTTGATCATGTCCAAAATGCTTGTCAGCGTTGCGGTGGCACCGAAGGCTTTCTGGTCTGTCATTTTCTTGT
>TARA_B110000444_G_scaffold106476_1_pt1 | contig 23376 bp, 21 predicted proteins | sample TARA_B110000444 | Tara Oceans TARA_B110000444 (sample SAMEA4398370) | marine metagenome | biome: Polar Biome; feature: [SRF] surface water layer (ENVO:00010504); material: water (ENVO:00002006), including particulate matter (ENVO:01000060) such as... | depth 5 m | reverse complement strand
AAAGCTGGAGATAATAAAAAACTCTTAGAGCTTTCTAAAAAAAATATTGCTTATTTTAAAATAGAAAAATTAAAGAAAATCCAAATCGTGGATCCAGAAAGACACTCAAAAAGAATAATGGATCAAATGAAAAATGATTTGAGATTGAAAAGCAACCCTGTTCATATTGAATGTTTTGACAATTCAAATATTCAGGGTTCAAATCCTGTAGCTGCCTGTGTGGTATTTATAAATGGAAAACCTGCTAAAAAAGAATACAGACACTATAATATTAAAACCGTTAAAGGACCTGATGATTATGCCTCTATGGAAGAAGTAGTTTTTAGAAGATATAAAAGAATGATGGAGGAAGAAAAAAAATTACCAAGCGTAATTATTATTGACGGGGGAAAAGGACAACTAAGCTCTAGTGTATCCGCTCTAAAAAAATTGAATTTACATAACAAAATTCTTGCGCTTGGTATTGCAAAAAGACTTGAAGAAATATTTTATCCTTCTGACCCAATTCCTCTTTATCTGGACAAACGGTCCGAAACATTAAAAGTAATTCAGCATATGAGAAATGAAGCACACCGTTTTGCAATCACTTTTCACAGAAATAAAAGAAGCAGTCAAGCTTTAAATTCTTCTTTAGACTCCATTCCTGGAATTGGTGAAAAAACAAAAATCACACTTTTAAAAAAATACAAATCATTAAAAAAAATCCAAGAAACTCCACTAGAACAAATAGCTGCCGAAATAGGCAGTTCAAAAACCAAAAAATTAATGTCATTTTTAAATTCATCCAAATAGTATTTTATATTTTTGTTTTTATGAGATCAAGTATTTTTTTAGTTTGTTACTTTTTTTTTCTATCAAACTTGGTGTCTAGTCAAGAATCTTCCGGGAATAGCGCTCCATTTGTAAGCTCATCATATGACTCTTTTAAAACAGGAGAATGGTTGAAATTTAGGATTCACTATGGTATTTTTAATGCCAGTGAAGCAATATTAAATGTAAAAGAAGATTCTATAAATTCTGAAAAAATCTTTAAGGCTATTGCTATTGGAAGAACAACTGGACTTGCTAGACTTTTTTTTAAAGTAGAAGATCTTTACGAAACATACTTTACAAAGAGTCTTGTCCAACCAATAAAATCCACACGTAACATTTATGAGGGAGGTTACACTAAAAACGTAGAAGTTGAATATGATTATTATAATGGTAAAGCTATTGTAAAAGATCTTGAGAAAGATGAAACAAATAAAGTTACTGTTTCAAATAATGTCCAAGATTTAGTTTCTACTTTTTATTATTTAAGAAATCATTTTGATGTCAAAAAGTTAAAAACTAATGACTTTATAAGAATTACAATGTTTATTGATTCTGAAAACTATAATTTTAAGATGAGGTTTTTAGGTTACGAAGATGTTAAAACAAGGTTTGGTATAATTAATTGTTTAAAGTTTAATCCAATTGTAGAGTCTGAAAGAATTTTCAACAACAATGAAAGTCTAACTCTATGGGTTAGTAACGATAAAAATAAAATTCCAATAAAAATAAAAGCTGGTTTAAGAATTGGTTCTATCGATGCTGATTTAGATGAATTTAAGGGACTTAAACATCCTTTTAAAATTAAAATAAAATGAGTAAAATTTATATGCTTTTTATTCTTGTTGTTTCTTTTTCTTGTAAAAAGGACCCTAAAACTGAAAGTCCAAAAATAATTAAAGAAAAAATTATAAAACAATTTGGATACACGCTTAATAATTACCACGTTGTTAAGGACACTGTGGAAAGCGGTGATTCTTTTGGAACCATTCTTGAAAAAAACAACTTATTTTATCCTCAAATATATAATATTGTTCAAAAGGCAAAACAGGTATATGATGTAAGAAAAATAAATATTGGAAAACCCTATACGATTTTATTTTCTAAAGATAGCCTAAGATCTCCCCAGTTATTTGTCTATCAGCCAAACTTAATTGACTATGTCTTGGTTTCATTGACAGATTCTCTATGGGCTGAAAAAAAATCTAAAGCGGTTAAATTAATTGATTTTAAAGCAGAAGGAACAATTAATAGCTCTCTTTCTGAAACGATGGAAGAAAAAAAACTATCACCTTTGTTGTCCAACGAACTTTCTGAGATCTACGCTTGGACAATTGACTTTTTTAGGCTTGAAAAAGGAGATAATTTCAAAATTATATATTCTGCAAAATATGTAGATGATTCCATATATGTTGGATTAAACAGAATTCATTCCGCTTATTTTGAACACCGAAAAAAAGCATTCTACGCTATTGAATTTGAGACAGATCCAAAAAGAGGAATATTTGAATATTTTGATGAGAAAGGAAAAAATCTAAGAAGAGCCTTCTTAAGGTCTCCTGTACAATTTAGTAGAATTTCATCTAGATATAATCTTAAAAGAAAAATAGCATATTACGGAAGAGTTCGACCTCATTTAGGGACAGATTTTGCCGCTCCTATAGGCACAGAAATCAGAGCTACGGCTAGCGGGACTGTTGTTAAGGCAGGATATACTCGCGGAAATGGAAATTATATAACCATCAAACATAACGGGACCTACTCTACTCAGTATTTACATATGAAAAAAAGAGGGGTTAAAAAAGGTCAATTTGTTAGGCAAGGGGATTACATAGGGAGTGTTGGAATGACTGGAAACACTTCTGGCCCTCATGTTTGTTATAGATTTTGGAAAAACGGTAGGCAAGTTGATCCGTTACGTCAAAAACTACCTGAAGCAAAGCCAATCTCTCAAAATTTAAAAGATAAATACTTAACTTACATGAAACCAGTCAAACAGCAACTTGATTCAATTGGATCAAAATTTGAAATAACAGAAGATTCTGTAGCGAACAATAAATAAATGACATTAAAAAAAACAAACCCAACACTAACCTCCTCTTGGATGTCTCTTAAAACTCATTTCAATGAAATTAAAAATATTGAGATGGGAGAAATGTTTAAAAATGGCAAAAAAGCTACTGATTTTACTATTAACTGGAATGATTTTACAATTGATTTTTCAAAAAACAGGATCAATAAAAAAACATTAGACCTTTTGTGTGATTTAGCTTCTGAATGCGATTTAAAAAACGCTATTGAGCAACAATTTAAGGGTGAAAAAATTAATGAAACAGAAAATAGAGCAGTTTTACATACTGCTGTTCGAAGTGATGGGAATGAGAAAATAATGACTGACAATAAAGATGTTGTTCCCTCTATTTTAGAATCAAGAAATAAAATTAGGAATTTTACTAATGACGTTCTTTCTGGAAAAATAAAGGGCTCAACAAATAAATCTTTTACTGATGTTGTAAATATAGGTATTGGTGGTTCTGATTTGGGTCCAGCAATGGTAGTCGAAGCGTTAAAATTTTATTCCTCCAAGGTTAAATCTCATTTTGTATCCAACGTAGACGGAGATCATGTTTTAGAGATCATAAAAGAATTAAATCCAGAAACTACTCTTTTTATAATCGTTTCTAAAACTTTTACAACACAAGAAACCCTTTCCAATGCCAAAACTATAAGAAATTGGCTAGTTAAAACGATTGGAGAAAAAAGCGTACAAAATCATTTTGCTGCCGTTTCCACAAACACCAAGGCAATTGAAAATTTTGGTATAAAAACCCAATATGTTTTTTCAATGAATGATTGGGTAGGTGGGAGATTTTCTCTATGGAGTTCTGTCGGCCTTTCCATTAGTCTATCAATTGGTTCTAAAAATTTTGAAGATCTTTTAGAGGGTGCTAGAAAAATGGATAATCATTTCAAGCATACACCATTTGAACAAAATATCCCTGTTGTTTTAGCTTTAATAAGTGTTTGGTATAATAACTTTTTTAAATGTGAAACAGAAGCTATTATACCCTACTCTCAATATTTAAATAAATTACCTGCATACCTTCAGCAAGCAGTTATGGAAAGTAATGGGAAAAGTGTTGACAGAACTGGCCAAAATATTGCTTATCAAACTGGAAACATAATTTGGGGAAATACCGGGACGAATTCTCAACATGCGTTTTTTCAATTAATTCACCAAGGAACAAAATTAATCCCGTGTGATTTCATTGGCTTTAAAAATCCGTTGTACAAAGAAAATACTCAGCACGATAAATTAATGTCTAATTTTTTTGCTCAAACAGAAGCTTTAATGATGGGGAAAACATCTTTGGAAGTAGAATCTGAGCTTAACAAATCAACGCTCAGTGAAGATCAAATCAATTTTTTATTGCCATTTAAAATTTTTAATGGCAACAAACCGACTAACACTATTTTAATTGATAAATTAAATCCAGAGTCTCTTGGGAGCTTAATATCTATGTACGAACATAAGATTTTTGTTCAAGGTATTATCTGGAATATTTTTAGCTACGATCAATGGGGAGTAGAACTTGGAAAGCAGTTAGCTTCAAATATTTTAGAGGAAATAAATGAAAAATATCTAAAAAATCACGACAAGTCTACCACTTCTTTAATAAACAAATACTTAAAAAAGTGATACAGTTGTTCACAAAAAAAATTAAAAATTATATGATTAATTAACCTTTTTTTAACAAAAATTCCTCAAATTTGTTAGAATTATAAATATTACCAATATTATGAAAAATATAACTTTAACGTTAACAGCACTTTTAGTTTCAGGGTTCTGTTTCGCTCAAAGCATTCTAACTGGAACTGTTGTTGACTCAGAATTAAAAAAAGGATTACCTGGGGCAAGTATTGTGGTTAAAGGAACTTCCACAGGAGTTACTGCTGATTTTGATGGAAACTTTAGTGTTCAGGCTCCTGAGTCAGGAACCTTAGTAGTCTCCTTTGTGGGTTATGAAACACAAGAAGTGGAATTCAATAAATCTATGACCATTAATGTTCAGTTAAAAGTTTCAGGATTATCTGGAGTTACAGTTATGGGAACTGCAGATTTTGCAATTGATAGAGAAACTGCTGTAACTGTAACTACACTAACTGCAGTGGACATTCAAGAAAGAATTGGGAATTTAGAACTTCCTGAAATGCTTAATGCAACGCCAGGAGTTTACGCAACCAAAGCAGGAGGAGCTTATGGAGACTCTAGAATTAATTTAAGAGGTTTTGACTCTCAAAACATTGCTGTTATGATTAATGGAATTCCCGTAAATGACATGGAAAATGGTAGAGTATATTGGTCTAACTGGGCTGGTCTTTCTGATGTTGTTTCTGCCATGCAAGTTCAAAGAGGACTTGGAGCTTCTAAACTTGCTATATCCTCTGTTGGAGGGACTATCAATGTTTTAACTAAATCTACTGATCTTAGTGAAGGAGGTAAAGTAATGGCAACCGTTGGAAACGATGGATACATGAAAACGGTAACATCTTACAACACTGGTGAAATGAGTGGTGGACATGCATTGTCTTTTTTATTCTCAAGAACAGCAGGTGATGGTTATGTTACTGGTACAGAATTTGAAGGTTATAACTATTTTGTGGGTTATGGATGGAAAGACAAATCAAATAAACACAATGTTCAGTTTATACTAACTGGATCTCCACAAACACACAACCAAAGAACAGGAAGCTTTTACAACATGGCGAAGGTAGAAGATTATCAAAAATATGGTATCAGATACAATTACAATCACGGTTATTTAAACGGAAAAGTTTTTAACCAAAGAAAAAACTTTTATCATAAACCACTTGCTTCAATAAACTGGGAGTATAAAATAAACTCTTCAACCGATCTTTCGGCATCTTTTTATTATTCAATTGGAAGAGGAGGAGGAACTGGAGATATTGGTAGATTGGATGGTAGTTATGCTAGTGATTCTAAATTTAGAAATCCTGCAAACGGTGAAGTAAATTGGGACAAAATTTTTGCATCTAATTCAGGTCAACAAACAACTTTTTATAACGGATCTACTTACAATAATGTTCCTGACCCAACTACTGGACTTTATATTGTAAACGACCAGGACGAAAGAGTAAATGGAGTTAAAAGAAATGGAATTATTAGAAGAGCTTCTATGAATTCTCATAATTTTTTAGGGAGTATTGTCAATTTGAAAAAAACATTGTCAGAGACTCTAACTATCAACGCTGGATTTGACTTAAGATCTTACAAAGGGATTCATTACAGAAGATTAGATCACTTGCTTGGAGCAGATGGATATAGAGATTTTGACTCTAAAAACTATCCTGCAGGAAGTGGCGATACAGCAGGAAGTATTGTGAGAAGAACTACTTACAGCTCGAATCTTGGAAAACAATGGAACGTGTTTAAAAATACTGATGACGAAGAAAAAATTGATTACCACAACGACGGTTTGGTAAGATGGATGGGGGTTTTTGGACAACTACAGTACAAAAAAAATGCCGTTGCATTATTTGCTCAAGCTTCTGTGTCTAGTCAAGGATTTCAAAGAGTTGAATATTTTAACCAAGTCGGTACTGATACAACTGATTGGAAAAATATAATGGGAGGTAATGTAAAGGCAGGTGCTAATTTTAACTTAAATGCAAAAAGTAACATTTATGTAAATGGAGGATACTACTCTAAGCAACCTAATTTTGATGCAGTTTATATTAATTATGGAAATAATTTAAATCCTGATTTAAAAAATGAAACAGTAACTGGATTCGAAATGGGTTATGGATATAATTCCGGAAAACTTAAACTTAATGCAAATGTATATTATACAACATGGAAAGATAGATTTTTGTCTGATGGTGTTACTGTTGCTGGAGAAAGGGGAACTGCAAATTATTATGGTATTGAGCAAGTTCACTCAGGACTTGAATTAGATGGAAAATTTGATCTTAGCTCTTTTGTAAGTGTTCAAGGTATGCTTTCCCTTGGTAATTATGAGTATGGAAGCGATGTAACGGCTGGTGTATTTGATTCATCCAGAAAATACCTAGGTGATGCTACTTTATTTTTAAATGGAGTTAAAGTTGGAGATGCAGCTCAAACTACTTCAAGGTTAAACTTAGAAGTTAAGCCAACTGATCTGTTTAAATTCAATATTAGTATGTTCTCTGCAAGTAACTTATTTGCAAACTTCAATCCAGAAGATTTTGATACTGCTGGTGATCAGGCAATGATGTTGCCTGCTTATGAGTTATTCGATTTTGGAGCATCCTATAATCTATCAATCGCTGGTGAAATGGTTTACGTTAGATTGAATGTGAATAACCTGTTTGACAATGCTTATATATCAGAGTCTGCTACTAATATTATGGCAGACCCAAGTGATCCTTCATCTACATTCTTAGGTGTTAATACTGACAATAGAGCATTCCCTGGCTGGGGTAGAAGTTGGAATTTAGGACTTACTTACAGATTCTAGAATTTAATATTTTATTAAATAAAAAAGTCTCTTTTAAAAAAAGAGACTTTTTTATTTAATATCCTTAATTTTTAATTGAATACTAGTTTTTCCATTCCATGTGTTTTGATCAATACTAAAAGCCATAGAAAAGGGAGCCTTGGTATTAACTTTATCAAATTTATCTGACATCCAAAATCCAATTGCAGGAAATGAAGTTTTTGATTTTTGTTTAACAGAAATTTTAATGTGCTCTTTATTTTTCCCAACTTTATTTAATGTGCCATCTAAGCTCAATCCCCTAGATAAAAAGACGGGTGTACTATTTCCAGGTCCATAAGGCTCAAATTGATTTAATATTCTAAAGAATTTAGGGGTTATATACTCCAATTCAATTTCTGACTCTATTGGAATTTCTTGTTCTGGGAGCTTCTCATTCAAATAGGTCGAAACTGCTTTCTCAAAGGTGTCTTTGAAAAGGTCGTAATTTTCTTCTTTTATTATTAATCCAGCAGCATATTTATGGCCTCCAAACTGTACGATATAATCATTACATAACTCTAATATTTCATAAAGATCAATATTTTTAATTGATCTAGCAGAAGCTGTTAAGTTCCCATCTTCTGACTTACAAAAAACGATAGTGGGCTTATAGTGTTTTTCTATTAATTTAGAGGCAACAATCCCTATAACGCCTTTATTCCAAGACTTATGATAAACAACAGTCGTGTTTTTATTTTTACTATTAGATTCTTGAATTTGCATTAAGGCCTCTTCCGTTATATTTTTCTCTATTTCCCTTCTTTTTGTGTTTAATTGATCAATTTTTTTAAATAATTTTTCTGCTTTCTCTAATTCTTTCTCTAACAAAAGTTCTACAGATAATGATCCGTGAGCAATTCTTCCAGACGCATTAATCCGTGGTGCGACATAAAACAATAAATCCCCAATATTAAACTCTTTTTTAATATTGTTTTTTAAAATAGCATGAATTCCCGTCCTTGGATTTGAATTTACTATTTGCATTCCTATATGAGCTAAAATTCTGTTTTCTCCAACTATAGGTACTATATCTGCAGCAATTGCTAAGGCCACTAAATCTAAATAATTAACAATATTTTCAATTTGTGAACCTTTTTTAAAATTTATTGCCTGGATTAATTTAAATCCTACTCCACACCCACATAAATCTTTAAATGGATAGTTACAGTCCGATCTTTTTGGATTTAAAACTGCTAATGCTTTTGGAATTACTTCACTTGGATTATGATGATCACATATAATAAAATCAATTTTTTTTTTTAAAGCATATTCTATTTGTGAATTAGCTTTTATTCCACAATCAAGTGCTATAATTAATGAAATATTATTTTTGCTCGCTAAATCAACAGCCCTTAAAGATATGCCATACCCTTCTTTATTTCTGTCTGGAATATATGTAGAGATATTTGCTCCTATTTCTTTTAAATAACTACTTAAAAGGGCAACAGCCGATGTTCCATCTACGTCGTAATCTCCAAAAATCATAATAGGTTCTTTCTTAGAAATGACACTTAATATTTTATTTACAGCAACATTCATATCCTTCATAAGAAAAGGATTGTGTAATTGAGATAAATTAGGTCTAAAAAAATCTTTTGCTTGGTCAAAAGTTTTAATTCCTCTGTTAAATAACATTAAAGAAATTACAGGGCTAACGTTTAATTCTTTGGAAAGAGAATTAACGGTTTCATTTTCATTGTTCTTTTCAATTATCCAATTCATATTACTTTTCTTTCCCTTGAACTACAATGACATATTCTCCTTTAGGTTTTTTATTAGAGTAAATATCAATAAGATCTTTGACAGATCCTCTAGAAGTTTCTTCAAAAAGTTTAGTTATTTCTCTAGAAATTGAAATTTTTCTGTTAGATCCAAAGGTCTTTTCAAAGTCTAAAAGAGTTTTAAATAATTTATGTGGTGATTCATAAAATATCATTGTTCTTGTTTCTAAAGATAGTAATGCAAGTCTAGAGCTTCTGCCTTTTTTAACTGGTAAAAACCCCTCAAAAATAAATTTGTCAAAAGAGATTCCGCTAACAATTAGTGCTGGAATCAAAGCCGTAGCGCCTGGCAAGCATTCCACCTCAATATTATTTTCCAAACAACTTCTAACAATTAAAAATCCTGGATCAGATATCCCTGGTGTGCCTGCATCAGAAATTACAGCAACATTATTATCATCTTTAATTTTTTTTACAATAAACTCTACCTCTTTGTGCTCATTGAATTTATGGTGAGGCCTTAGTTGAGAATTAATTCCTAGGTGATTTAAAAGTTTTTTACTTCTTCTAGTGTCTTCGCATAAAATCAAATCTACATCCTCTAAAACTTTTACCGCTCTAATTGTAATATCGTCAAGATTACCTATGGGAGTAGGAACAATATAAAGTTTTGCCATGTTGAATTAATTTTTGGACATTTGTCTAATCAATAAAGTTAACTACTTTAAAACAATATCAATAATTTTAAAATGGTTGAAAATAAAAATAATTCTAAAGGTAGAATAGAAGTAATTTGTGGTTCTATGTTTTCTGGTAAAACCGAAGAATTAATTAAACGAATTAAAAAAGTTGAATTTAGTAAACAAAAATTTATTGTTTTCAAACCTAAAATTGATTCCAGAAATCCAAAAGAAAAAATTATCTCTCATGCTAAAAATGAAATACCTTCTAAAATAGTAGAAAAAGCAGAAGATATATTTACTTATGGTAAAAATTATGAGGTAATTGCAATTGATGAAGCTCAATTCTTTAATAAAGATTTAGTTTTTATTTGCAATAAATTAGCAAATAATGGTATTAGGGTAATTGTTGCAGGGCTTGATATGGACTATAAAGGAAATCCATTTGGGCCAATGCCAAATTTAATGGCTTGTGCAGAAAAAGTTACAAAGGTTCATGCTATTTGTGTAGAAACTGGAGAAAAAGCAAATTACAGTTTTAGAAAAAATATAAATGAAGATTTAGTTATGGTGGGAGAAAAAAAAGAGTATGAACCGCTATCAAGAAATGCATTCATTGAGAAAATGACTGAAAGAGAAAAAAACATATAATGACAATTCAAGAAACTACTATTGAAATCAACTTATCAAATCTTAAAAAAAATCTTGATTTTTTAAAGTCTAAGCTTAATAAAAAGACTCTTGTGATGGCAGTTGTAAAGGCCTTCGCTTACGGGTCTGATTCAATAATTATTTCAAAAAAATTAGAGGAAGAAAAAATAGATTATCTGGCAGTTGCCTATGCTGTAGAGGGAATCGAACTTAGAAAGGCAGGAATAAAAACACCTATACTTGTTTTACATCCTCAAATAAATGATTTTGAAAGCATCATAGAATTTAATCTTGAACCAAGTATCTATTCTTTTAGAATTTTAAATGCTTTTATGTCTAAGGTTGGTCAAATAAAAAATTATCCTTTCCAAATAAAATTTAACACTGGATTAAATCGATTAGGGTTTTGTAAGAATCAAATGGATAAATTAATAAGTTGTTTAAACGGATTAAAACCTAAATTTATTTTTTCTCATTTAGGGGCTTCTGAGGACAGTTTTGAAAAAAATTTTACAACTCAACAAATAAAAAAATTCTCTTTAATGGCTGATCTTTTTCAAATTAAAGTTGGGTGTAAAATTAAAAGGCATATCCTTAATACTTCGGGGATATTAAACTACCCTAATTCTCAATTCGAAATGGTTCGTTCAGGTATAGGTTTGTACGGATTTGGTAATGATTCTAAATACAGATTAGATTTAAAACCTATAATTAATTTAAAAACTATTATTTCTCAGAAACATCAAATTAAAAAAGGTGACTCTGTTGGCTACAATAAAGGGTTTGTTGCTACAAATAATATGATCACAGCAACTCTTCCCATAGGACATGCCGATGGAATTAGTAGACAATACGGAAAAGGTAAAGGACAAGTTCTGGTTAATGGAAAGCTTGCTCCGATTATTGGAAATGTTTGTATGGATATGATAATGATAGACGTTTCTAAAATTCTGTGTAAGGAAGGAGATTTAGTTATCTTTTTTGATGATCATAACATTTTAGCAGACGATTTTGCACAATCAATCGAAACAATTTCTTATGAAATTATAACAGCTTTATCAAAAAGAATCAAAAGAGTTATTCTCGATTAATTGTTCTGTTTATAACAAAAAGTTATCATAATGATCGAAAAACATTTAAGTATTTTTATTTATAATGAAATAATTAATTTTATAGAGTAATACAATATTTATGAAAATTGCTTTAATAGGTGCAACTGGAATGGTTGGAGGTGTGGTACTAGAACTATTAAAAGAACGTAATTTCTTCTTTGACAAATTATATCTTGTTGCATCTGAAAGTTCTGTAGGTAAAGAAATTACTTTTTCAGATGAGATATATAACTTAATAGGAATTGAGGATGCTTATAAGCTCGTGCCCGATTTAGCAATTTTTTCTGCTGGTTCTGAAATTTCCCTTAAATGGGCACCATTATTTGCAAAGGTCGGAACTACTGTCATTGACAACTCTTCGGCTTGGAGAATGGACCCAACAAAAAAGTTAATTATCCCTGAGATTAATGGTAATCTTTTAAGTGTTAAAGATAAAATTATCGCTAACCCAAATTGTTCAACCATTCAAATGTTAATGGTTTTGAGTCCCATTCATAAAATATATGGTATAAAACGAGTTGTTGTTTCAACCTATCAATCTATTACTGGGACAGGGATGAAAGCCTTAAAACAATTAGAAAACGAATACAATGGAATTGAAGGGGAAATGGCATATAATTATCCTATTCACCAAAATGCCATCCCACATTGTGATGAATTCTTAGAAAATGGATATACAAAAGAAGAAATGAAACTTTCAAACGAAACTCATAAAATTCTTGATCCAACTATAAAAGTTAGTGCAACAGCCGTAAGAGTTCCTGTAATAGGTGGACACAGCGAATCTATTAATATTACCTTGAATAATTCCTTTGAAATTGCAAATATTATAAAGCTATTAAATGGTTCTCCTGGTTTAGTTTTACAAAACGACAATACAAATTTTAAGTATCCTATGCCTTTATTTTCACAAGGCAAAGATGAGGTCTTTGTTGGAAGAATCAGAAAAGACTTCTCACAAAAAAATAGTTTAAACTTATGGGTAGTTGCTGATAACCTAAGAAAAGGTGCTGCAACAAATGCAGTTCAAATCGCTGAATATATAATTGAGAAAAAGTTTATTTCTTAAACACTTTTAATTACAAAATCTTCCATAAACTTAGTTGTATAATTTCCCGAAATATAGTTGGGATGATCCATCAATTGTCTATGAAATGGTATTGTAGTTTTAATACCTTCTATTACAAACTCATCCAAAGCTCTTTTCATTTTTTGAATAGCTTCCTCTCTATTTTGTGCAGTTACTATTAGTTTGGCAATCATAGAATCATAATTTGGGGGAATAGTATAGCCACTGTAAACATGGGTGTCTAGTCTTACTCCATGTCCTCCAGGGAGGTGAAGGTTTGTTATTTTTCCTGGGGAAGGTCTAAAATCAGTAAATGGATCTTCTGCATTAATTCTACATTCAATTGAATGAAGTTTTGGAAAATAATGATTTCCTGATACTTTAATTCCTGCTGCTACTTTAATCTGTTCTTTTATCAAATCATAATCTATTACTTGTTCTGTTATAGGATGTTCAACTTGAATTCTAGTGTTCATTTCCATAAAATAAAAATTCCTGTTCTTATCTACTAAAAACTCTACTGTACCAGCGCCTTCATATTTTATAAATTCCGATGCCTTAACGGCAGCATCTCCCATTTCATCCCTCAATTTATCGGTCATAAAAGGGGAAGGAGTTTCTTCAGTTAATTTTTGATGTCTTCTTTGGATGGAACAATCTCTTTCAGATAAGTGACATGCTTTACCAAACTTATCTGCTACTATTTGTATTTCTATATGACGAGGATTTTCAACCAACTTTTCCATATACATCCCATCGTTTCCAAAAGCTGCTTTTGCTTCTTGCTTAGCGCTTTCCCACAACTCTAAAAATTCTTTTTCTGCCCACACAGCTCTCATTCCCTTTCCGCCACCTCCAGCTGTCGCTTTTATCATTATAGGATAACCTATTTTTTTAGCTAATTTTTTAGCTTCTTCAAAAGTTTCTATAATTCCATCTGAACCTGGAATTGTTGGGACTCCTGCTTCTTTCATTGTTGATATTGCAGAAGCCTTATCTCCCATTCTATCTATCATCTCAGCAGAAGCTCCAATGAATTTTATTTTATGTTCTTCACAAATTTTAGAAAACCGTGAATTCTCAGATAAAAACCCATAACCCGGATGAATTGCGTCAGCATTCGTTATTTCTGCGGCAGCTATTATATTGGATATTTTAAGATATGACTCTGAGCTGTTTGCTGGTCCAATGCAAACCGCTTCATCTGCAAATTTAACATGTAAACTTTCTTCATCAGCTACAGAATACACCGCAACTGTTTGTATTCCCATTTCTTTACAAGTCCTTATTATTCTTAAAGCAATTTCACCTCTATTTGCAATTAATATTTTTTTAAACATCATGTTTTTTTGTTGTTATTAGCTTAAGAAGGGTCTACTAAAAATAAAGGTTGATCAAACTCCACAGGCGAAGCATCGTCAACTAAAATTTTGACAATTTTTCCTGAATATTCTGATTCAATTTCATTGAACAACTTCATTGCTTCAATAACACACAAAACATCTCCCTCAGTAATTGAATCTCCTATTTCAATAAAATTGGCTTTATCAGGTGATGGTTTTCGGTAAAAAGTTCCTATAATTGGGGATTTAATAGTAATTAAATTACTTTCCTCAGAATCATTTTCCATTTCCGTTGCGGACTCCAAATTAATTTCTTGATTTATTGGTGGGTTAGTTTGAGGAATTATTGCTTGGGGATGTGAATAAACAATTGGCTTATCTCCAGAGCCTGTTTTTATTGCAATTTTTAAATCTTTAGATTCAATTTTTACTTCACTGACTCCTGATTTTGCTACGAACTTTATTAATTGCTGTATATCTTTTATATTCATAATATTTGATTTATTAACTGTTATATGCCCATTTTAAATAAGATGCCCCCCAAGTAAAACCTCCACCAAAAGCAGCAAAAATGATATTATCTCCAATTTTAAACTTATTTTCATAGTCAAATAAAATTAAGGGGATAGTGGCAGCAGTGGTATTGCCATATTTCTCAATATTCATTAAAACTTTAGATTCTTTAATACCCATTCTATTAGCGGTAGCATCAATTATTCGCTTATTAGCCTGATGAGGGACCAAATAATTTACGTCATCGTTTGATAAATTATTTCTGTCCATTATTTGATATGATGCGTGTGCCATGTTAGAAACGGCATATTTGAAAACATTTTTACCATCTTGAAAAAGAAAATGTTTTTTGTTTTTTACAGATTCTATAGTGGAGGGCATCATAGAACCTCCTGCTTCAATTCTAAGATGATTTCTGCCTATTCCGTCCGATCTAAAAAATTCATCCTGCATTCCAAGTCCTTCGCAATTTGGCTGAAATAAAACTGCTCCTGCACCATCCCCAAAGATAATACAAGTATTTCTGTCAGAATAATCAACTATTGAAGACATCTTATCAGCCCCAATCAAAACAATATTCTTGTATTTTCCTGATTCTATATATGAGGATGCTACAGACATTCCATATAAAAAACCCGAGCAAGCTGCCTGTAAATCATAACCGAATGCATTGATGGCTCCAATTTCAGTTGCAACATGAGCGGCGGTAGCACTGACATTCATGTCAGGAGTTATTGTAGCAACAATGACCATATCTATATCCAACGGATCTAATTTTTTTTTTTCAATTATTTGTTGAGCCGCTTGAATAGCCATAAAAGATGTGCCGATTCCTTTATCTAAAATCCGTCTCTCTTTTATTCCGGTTCTTGTTAAAATCCATTCATCAGTCGTATCGACCATTTTTTCTAAATCCTGATTGGTTAAAATCTTTTTAGGCAAATAGGACCCAACGGCGGTTATTGAAGCGTGAATATTTTTCAACTTAAATAATTATCAATTTATCAAAAATGGTAAAAAAATGGTAAAAAAAAGCAAAAAAGAGTAAAAAATGGCAAAAAAAATTGAAAAAAAGAATTTTAATAATTTATGCTTCTGCATCTACAGAGTTGTCAATTAAAACTTTTCCTCTGTAATATAATTTGCCTTCGTGCCAATGAGCTCTATGGTATAAATGAGACTCCCCTGTAGTTTTACACGTTGCTATTTGAGAATCTGCCACTTTATAGTGTGTTCTCCTTTTGTCTCTTCTAGTTTTAGAAATTTTTCTTTTAGGATGTGCCATAATCTATATTTATATTAAATCTTTTAATTTATCCCACCTTGGGTCAATTTTTGAAATATTTTTTTTAGTATTTGACTCGTATTTTTTAAGCCTGTTCAAAGTTTCGGATTTTAAAGTCCCGTTCTCAATTCCAGGATGAATTACTTTTAATGGCAAAGATAACACTATCATTTCATATAATTGTTGTGAAATATCAATTTGATATGTTCCTTTTGGTAAAATTAATAATTCTTCATTTTCATTATTTAGTTCTGGTCCAAATTTTACAACTAAATCCATTATATGAGTCTGTATATAGTCAAAAGGTTCGTTTGAAACAAAACAATTAATGTTTATTTTTCCTTTTGAAGAAAAATTCAAATCTAATAAATTAGATTTTTTAAATAGCTTGACGTGAACCGCTATTTTACAGCTATTAAAATCTTGGTATCCAAAATGTTTAAATAAATTGTTGTCTAAATTAAAATCGAATTCATATAGGCCTTCATTTAAAGAGCTAATATTAATTATATATTGACTTAGAAATGACATTACATGTTTATTTTTAAATCGCGAATATAAACAATTTTCACTTTTTAATACATGTGATGTTTATTCGTTTTTGTCTTGAGATGGACTGTTAAAGTAATTTCTTTTTTTATAAATTGCTATTGCTGAAAAAATTGCATTTGTAAATGAGGTGGGGTCTGCTATATTTTTGCCTGCAATATCATAACCTGTTCCATGATCTGGGGAAGTTCTCACCTTATTTAGCCCAGCTGTATAATTCACCCCCTCACCAAATGAAAGTGTTTTAAACGGAATTAATCCTTGGTCGTGATATATGGCCAAAACAGCATCATAGTTTTTATAAAGTCTTGCTCCAAAAAAACTGTCGCTTGAAAACGGTCCTGAAATTAAAGTTCCGGACTTAGAAATTTCTATTAATGTTGGGATCAATATTGTTTGATCCTCTTCCCCAATCACCCCGCCATCCCCAACATGAGGATTAATAGACAATACAGCAATCTTAGGCTTAATAATGCCAAAATCTATTTTTAAAGACTTCTCCATTATGCTAATCTTCTTTTTAATTTTTTCTGGACTTACATTAGATATAATCTCATTCACAGAAACATGGTCTGTAAGTAACCCCAGCTTCAATTCATCACTTATCATAAACATAAGGCTATCTCCATTAAGTTTTTCCGACAAGTAATCTGTATGGCCTGGAAAATTAAATTTTTCGTTCTGTATGTTTTGCTTGTTTATAGGGGCAGTAACCATTACGTCTATTTTGTTTCTTTTTAAGAAGTTCGTTGTTGCTTCTAGTGATTTATAAGATAGTTCCCCTGATTTTTTTGTTGATTTACCAAATTCGAATTCAAATGAATCTTCCCAAACATTTATGATGTTAATTTTTCCAGGAATTGGATTTTGATCAATTTTAATTTTATGTAATTCTAAGTTTAGATTAAATACTTTTTTTTGAGACAATAGTAATTTATCATTTGAAAAAACTATTGGCGTAAAGAAATCCAAAATTCTTTTATCTTGAAAGGATTTTAAAATTATCTCAATTCCTATTCCATTAGGGTCTCCACAAGAAATGCCTATAATAGGTGGTAAATTATCTTTCATAAGTGCTTAAGGTATTTATCCCTAATTTTACAATATTAAATATATCTAAATTAACAAAAATGTTTACAGGAATTGTTGAAAGTGTTGCTCTAATTTCTAAACTAGAAAAAAATCAAGGTAACTTAAATATTACTTTAAAAAGCAAACTAGCAAGAGATTTTAAAGTTGATCAAAGCGTCTCACATAATGGAATTTGCCTAACTGTTGTTGATGTTTCCAAGCAAGAATATGTAGTAACTGCTATCGAGGAAACTATTGAAAAAAGCAGTATTGGTTACTGGAAAACGGGGGATTCTATAAATCTTGAAAGAGCTATGAAAATTGGTGACCGGTTAGACGGACATATGATTCAAGGGCATGTGGATCAAATTGGCCAATGCACGAAAATTCTAGAAAAAAATGGAAGCTGGATGTTTACAATTAAACACGACTCTTCAAACAATATTACTGTTGAGAAGGGATCAATTGCAGTTAACGGAATTAGTTTAACAGTGGTAAATTCAAATAAAAATCATTTTAGTGTAGCTATAATTCCATACACTTATAATCACACTAATTTTAATAATTTAAAAGTGGGTGATAATGTTAATTTAGAGTTTGATATTCTCGGAAAATATATAGCAAAAATACTTTCTAAGTCCCATTAGTATTTACATTTTTATTATCCAAATTAAAGGATTTATTGGATTTGTATTTTGGAAAAGACTAAACTGAATTGTAGACTTCCCTGTCGAGTTGTTGGTGAATACCTCACCTATATTCTGTTTTGAAAAAACCTTGTCTCCCTTTTTAACATATACTTTAGAAAGATTTTTATAAGCTGTAATATACTTCCCGTGCTGAACTAATATAGTTGGATTGCTGCCTTTAAATTGAAGAACTGAAAGAACAATTCCATCAAAAACGGTTCTAACTTTTTCTTTATTAATCGTTGCAATAATTATTCCGTTACTTTTAATCTTAGCGGTTTTTACTATTGGGTGTGGCTGTGTCCCAAAGTTTTGAATTACAACTCCACGAATAACTGGCCAAGGCAATTTACCCTTATTCAAAGTGAAGTTTTTAGACAACTCTAACGCTTCTGGTGTAAGTGTAAAATTTTTAGATTTGGTTTTTTCTCTGTTAGACTTAGCAATTGCTTCTCTTATTAATCTTTCTATTTCTTTATCTATTTTTAAGGAAGCCTTTTGTTTTTGGGTAATTTGATTTAAGTATCTCTTTTCTTTTTTTCTTAAATTATAAGCTAAAGCGTCAGATTCTTTCTTTTCTTTTTCTAATGATTTTTGAACAGATCTGTTATTTGTTAACAATTCTTCTTTTTTGTTTTTTTGAGAACTTAGTTGATTGTTAACCTCTTCTATTTCTTCAATTAATTTGGATATCTTAATCGATTGGTTTTTTCTAAAAAGAGCAAACTGCTTTATATATTGAACCCTTTTATAGGCCTGAAAAAAACTTTCAGAAGCAAGTAAAAACATTAATCTGCTTTTTCCAGATTTCATTTTATAGGACTTTAAGATAATTTCCTTATAGGTTGTTTTAACTTCAAACAAATTATTGTTTAAATTCTTTTTAATCTCAATATTTTGTTTTATTTCGCTATCTAATAAATTGATTTGTTGATTGGTCAACTTTACTAATTCTTCTTTTCTTTGAATTTTGAAACTTAAATTTTCAATATCATTATAAACTGCTTTTTTTTTCTTTTTATTACTAAACAACAATTCATTTATTAGCTTAATTTCTTTTTTAATTTGAACTTTTTTTAACTCCAGTTGAGCTTTGTTGTTCTTTTGAGAATATCCATAAGTTGCTAAAATTAACATTAGAAAATAAATAACAAGAAATTTTGATTGAGATAATCTCATAATTTAAGTTCTTTATAGCCTTTTGGTATTTCAAAAGAAAACATGTTAGGGTTTCCTGTTTTACTTGTTTTTAAACCAAGGGAAACTTTTAATTCGTTTCCTTGACTATTTGCTAATATCTTTATTTTTTGCGGGAAGAAAGAGCCATCAACTAATTGGTAATTTTCATATTCTATTATTAAAGTGTTTTTTTTTGAGGTTATTTTTTGACTTATTAAAGTAAAATCAATTGGATTAAATCGGTATTCGGAAATAATATCCTTTTTTTTATAATATGATTCCAAAATATAACTATCCAAAGAATTTAGCTGTTTCCATTTAATTTCTGAAAAATTAGTTATGGGTTGTCCCGTAAGCATTTTTTGAAAAGCGCTCAAGCTAAATTCGTAATTTAACATACTGGAAAGATATTGATACCCTCCCCTATAGAAGTTCCTGCTTATTTTTTCATAAAAAGCTACTTTGTCTTTAGTAAGTAGCGCTTTAAATAATGGAATTAATATAGATCCCGTTATTAATATTTTTTCATTCTTTTGGATTCTAATCCCTAAATTAAACTGATTTGTAGAATTATTTTCCGTGAAAGTTGATTGTGATCTGATTGACAAAAAATCATATTGTGGTTTTCTGTTTTCAATTTCATCAATCAAAATCTTTGTTGGAATCTTTTTTATAGTAGACTTGTATTCCGCCTTTTTTAAAGATTTACAACCTAAAACTAGCAATGAAAATAAAAGAATGGTTTTTTTCATTTACAGCAAGTTAAATTAACTCGCTGAAATCTCCAATATTTATTTCCTCTGCTTTTCCATCATAAATACAATTGTTCCCAATCATAGATTTTTGAATTTTAGCATTTCTAATTTTTGAGTTGCGTTGGATTATACTATTAGAAATTGTTGAATTTAATATTTCTGAATCTAAACCAATTGAAACGTGTGGCCCAACACAACTGTTTTTAATAATTACTCCGTCTGCTATTGAACAAGGTGGTATAATTTCAGAATTCTCTAAATTAATTTTTTTTGATATTAATTGCACACCATCTTCCTCCAAAAAAGTCAGCATAGTCTTGTTGGCTGTAACGCACTTTTTTACATTCCCACAATCCAACCACTCAATAACTTTTCCAACTGAAAATTTTCTACCTTCTTTCATCATGGCTAGTAGGCCGTCATTAATTTGATATTCTCCAGAACTCATATTATTATTTGCTATAACAATTTCTAATTTATCTTTAAGTTGAGATATTTCCTTAAAATAGTAAATCCCTATCACAGCTAAATCTGAAACAAATTTAAAAGGCTTTTCAACTAAATCAATAATCTCTTTATTTGAGTTTAATTTTACCACTCCATATAACTCTGGATTATCAACTTGTTTTGTCCAAATAACAACGTCTGAATTTTTATCAAATTTTTCTTCTATCTTAACTAAGGTGTCTGGATATATTACAATTGCTCTCCCATTTAATGAATTTTTTGCACACATTATTGCGTGCCCTGTCCCAAGCGGATTTAATTGCCTGTAAATTGATACTTTTGCATTATATTTTTTTGCTAAAGTCTTTAAGTTTTCTTCAACTAGTTTATCAAAAAATAATGGGTCTCCAATAATAAACACTATTTCCTCAATAGCCTCATCAATTAATTTTACCGTATCTCTAACCAGTTGTTCTAATATTGGGGTTCCTGCGATTGAAACAAGGGGTTTAGGAGTAGTAAGTGTCTGAGGCCTTAACCTGGAACCTCTACCTGCCATTGGTATAATTATTTTCATGTTGATTTAATTAATTCCTGTGCTTCCAAAACCTTTTTCTCCTCTGTTTGAATCTTCTAAAGATTTGGACAGCTTCCATTCTATTGTTTCATGTTTAGAGATCACTAATTGTGCTATTCTATCTCCAGACTCTATACTAAAATTGTTTGTCGATAAGTTAATCAATATGACCCCAATTTCTCCTCTGTAATCTGCATCTATTGTCCCTGGGGAATTCAAAACTGTTATTCCTTTTTTTAGTGCCAAACCACTTCTTGGTCTAACTTGAGCTTCGTAATTTCTTTCTAATTCAATAAATAAACCCGTTTTAACAAGAGTTCTTTCTTGAGGCTTAAGAATTATCGAGTTATCTAAATATGCACGTATATCCATCCCCGCAGATAACAGTGACTCGTAATTTGGTAAAGGGTTGTTAGATTTGTTGATTACTTTTAGAATCATGGAAGTTTAATTTAAATACTTAACTAAATAATTGGAATTTTTAATTATTTAATGCTTCTGCTCCACCAACTATTTCTAAAATCTCATTTGTAATTGAAGCTTGCCTAGCTTTATTATAAGTAAGCTTTAATTCATCTCTAAGTTCCGAAGCATTGTCAGTTGCTTTATGCATTGCGGTCATTCTAGCTCCATGTTCACTTGCAAAAGAATCTCTTACGGCCTTAAATAATTGCATTTTTAAAGACTTTGGAATCAATGTGCTTACAATTGCATTTTGAGAAGGTTCAAAAATATAATCACCGCTTTCATTCTTGTCAGTATTAATAACAGGAATTGGCAAAAACTGTTCTGATTTTATAATTTGAGTTGCTGCATTCTTAAAACTATTGTAAACTATTTCTATGTGATCATAATGTTGATCTATGAAAAGGTTCATTAATTTTTCTCCAATTAATGAAATATTTTCATAATTTAAATTCTCATATAAGTCACTATCGTTTTGAATTATTTTTTCTGTTTTTGAAAGAGAATCATTTATTTTTTTCCCAATAGTTAAAAAATCTACATTAGCATTTTTAAAATTTTCTTTAGACTTAATGTTGTTGGTTTCTTTAAAAACATTTGCATTAAATGCGCCGCAAAGCCCTCTGTTTGAACTAATAGCGACAACTAAAATATTTTTAATTTCTCTTTTTTGACTAAAAGATTTGTCTTCAGATGAACCGCTAAATCCTCTCATTAGTTCTGAAAGCTTATCAGAGTATGGTCTCATGGCAGTTATTGCATCCTGCGCTTTTTTTAATTTTGCAGCCGAAACCATTTTCATAGCACTAGTAATTTGCATCGTTGAAGACACAGAGCTAATTCTAATTCTAATTTCTTTAAGATTGGCCATTATTCTTTTTTAATAATTTGAGCTTAATTCTTCTGCTGTTTTAGTTAATACAGAAATAACCTCGTCAGTAAGTTTCCCTAATTTTATGGTTTCCATTGTTTTTTTGTGTTTTAAATTTAAAAAGTCAATGTACTTTCTTTCGAACTCCTTTATTTTATCCACTGGGACTTTTTTAAGTAAATTTTTAGATCCTGCAAAAATTATAGCTACTTGATCTTGTACAGTGAAAGGGTCGTTTTGAGCTTGTTTTAAAATCTCTACATTTCTCTTTCCTTTTTCAATCACGTTTAATGTAGCATCATCTAAATCAGATCCAAATTTTGCAAATGCTTCTAATTCTCTAAATTGAGCTTGGTCTAACTTTAAGGTCCCTGAAACTTTTTTCATGGATTTAATTTGGGCAGATCCACCAACTCTTGAAACAGAAATTCCCACATTAATTGCTGGTCTAACACCTGCGTTAAATAAATTGGATTCCAAAAATATTTGACCATCAGTAATAGAAATTACATTTGTTGGAATATAAGCCGATACATCTCCTGCTTGAGTTTCAATAATCGGAAGTGCAGTTAATGAGCCTCCTCCTTTTACTATTGGTTTTAGAGATTCTGGCAAGTCATTCATGTCCTTAGCAATTCCGTCATCCGCAATCACTTTTGCAGCTCTTTCTAATAATCTAGAGTGTAAGTAAAAAACATCTCCTGGATAAGCCTCTCTACCTGGTGGCCTCCTTAACAATAAAGAAACTTCTCTATAAGCAACCGCTTGTTTAGACAGATCATCATATATAATAAGTGCTGGCCTTCCCGTATCTCTAAAAAATTCCCCAATAGCCGCTCCGGCAAATGGAGCATAAACTTGCATTGGAGCTGGATCAGAGGCATTCGCTGCAACTATAGTTGTGTATGCCATTGCCCCTTTATCTTCCAGTGTTTTTGCAATTCCTGCAACAGTAGAGGCTTTTTGACCTATTGCAACATAAATACAATAAACTGGTTCTCCTGCTTCATAAAATTCTTTTTGATTCAAGATCGTATCAATACAAAC
>TARA_B110000444_G_scaffold122715_1_pt1 | contig 23603 bp, 17 predicted proteins | sample TARA_B110000444 | Tara Oceans TARA_B110000444 (sample SAMEA4398370) | marine metagenome | biome: Polar Biome; feature: [SRF] surface water layer (ENVO:00010504); material: water (ENVO:00002006), including particulate matter (ENVO:01000060) such as... | depth 5 m | reverse complement strand
GAATAATTTGAATATCCAAGATTATATAATTGAGGTAGCATCTTAGTTTGAATATATTTTAATGCATCCTGAATTGAATATATTCTCCTATCTCCCACAAACTTTAAAAATTTCCGTGTATTCATTAATTGAAATATTAAGTCAGCATCTTGTTCTGAGGTAGGTCTTATGAACAATCTCTCTGTTTCAAACTTTTGATGAACTATTTTTTTTGTTGAGCCCATTTCATTATTTGTTCTAACGTTTTATTTGGGAAGGGTTTTTGATTGATACAGAGCTGAAATAAAGCATCATAGTCATGATTATTCCATTTAAAATGATGATTTCAAAACCAAAAATATAATTTAAGTAAAGTGGTGAGGCCCAGCTTGCAAAATAAGTCAGAAGTGGACTAAAGATTGCCGCGAATGGAATAATCCATTTGTTAGAGATTTTAGCCTTAGAGAATATTCCAAAAGTAAAGAGCCCCAATAACGGCCCATAAGTATAGCCAGCTGCAGTAAAAATATTTTTGATTATGCTCGCATCAACAAAGGGACGGGCTGCAATTATTAAAAGTGCAATCGCTAATGTCATTCCAACGTGAACCCTTTTTCTTATTAATAACCCTCGAGATTCTTTCATTTTCTCAATACCAAGAATATCAACACAAAAAGAAGTAGTGAGAGAAGTAAGAGCAGAGTCTGCAGATGAATATGCTGCAGCTATAAGCCCAATGAAAAATAACAACCCCACAACTATTGGGATTTCCGCATAACTTGCTACTGCTGGGAAAAGCTCGTCTCCATGAGCTTCAATACCTTCTTGACGAGCATAAATTAACAAAAGAACCCCTAAAGACAAAAAAAGTGCGTTGACAAAAACAAGAACACCAGAGAGAGTTATCATATTAAGCTGAGCCTCTTTTAGGTTTCTACAAGTCAAGTTTTTTTGCATCATATCTTGATCCAGTCCTGTCATAGCAAGAGTGATAAATATTCCACCTAAAAACTGTTTCCAAAAATTTCTTCCATCAGTTGCATTTGGGAAAAACCATTTCGATTCCTCCTGAGAAATTATAGTATTAAAAATTCCATTTGAATTATCTATAGAAATGTAGACATAATAAATAGTTAAACACATAGCACCAAGCATCGCTATTGTTTGCAATGTATCCGTAAATATTACTGTGCGGATACCTCCTCGATTTGTGTAAACCCATATCAAAGCCAACGTAATTATTACAGTCCAAATAAAATTAATTCCGAGTTCATCAAAAACTAAAGACTGGAGAACCGCTGCAACTAGATAAAGTCTAAAAGAAGCCCCCAACCATCTTGATATTATAAAAAAAGTAGCTCCTGTTGTATGCGCAACCTTTCCATATCGTTGAGCTAAAAAACCATAGATTGTAGTAGTGTTGTATTTATAATATATCGGCAATAATAAAAATGCAATACAGAAGTAACCAAAAACATAGCCCAACACCATTTGGAGATAGGCCATTCCAGAAGTTTCAACCCAGCCTGGTACAGAGATAAATGTTACGCCACTTAGCGATGCCCCAATCATTCCAAAACTCACAAGCCACCAAGGAGATTGCCTGTTTCCCAGAAAAAATGTCGAATTATCAGTTTTTTTTGTACTTGTTCTAGCAACAATAAGAAGCAGGCAAAAATACCCAACCATCAAGAGTAAAATATATTCTGGTTTCATCCCTGTAAAGATGGCGTACTTTTACCATAATGGAACTCCCGTCAAAATCAATGGAACGAGCGGTACAAGAATTGTCCAGACTACCAGGAATAGGTAGGCGCTCTGCACTTCGTTTAATTCTTCATCTGCTTCGCCAAGGAAATGAAAGAATGGAGAACTTAGCCTCATCAATTCAAGATTTAAGCAATAATTCGCAATTCTGCGAAAACTGTCATAGTATCAGCGATGTCCCATTGTGCAGCATATGCAATGACACAAAAAGAGATGATAAATCTATATGTGTTGTTGAAGATATTCGAGATGTTCTTGCTTTAGAGAAAACCCATGCTTTTCGTGGAAAATATCATGTTCTTGGTGGACTAATATCGCCAATGGATGGCTTAGGTCCAGGAGATTTAACAATTGATGAATTAATAAAAAAAATAAAAAGCAATGGAGCAGATGAGGTAATAATGGCATTGAGCTCAACAATGGAAGGAGATACGACAGCTTTTTATATTTATCGAAAAATAGGAGACCTTTCTTTAAAATTGACATCTATAGCACGTGGCTTGCCAATAGGTGATTCGCTAGAGTATGCTGATGAAGTTACACTCGGTAGATCCTTGCAGCAGCGCGTCCTATTTGAATCAACATTGAGCAAATAAAAAATGGATTTATCTGTTATAATAGTAAGCTATAATGTAAAAACATACTTAGACCAATGCTTAAGATCAGTCCAACGGGCTTCAGAGAATTTGAAAGTTGAGGTAATTGTAATAGATAATTGCTCAAAAGACGATACTTTAAAACATATAAAAAATAAATTTCCATGGGTCCACTGCATAGAAAATAAAGTAAACTTAGGGTTTGGAAAGGCTAACAATATAGGGGCGAAAAAAGCTATTGGTGACTATGTGCTCTATTTAAATCCAGATACTGTAGTCGGAGAAAATAATTTTAAGTTAGCGTTAAAGCAATTCAATGAGCATCCTAATTTGGGATCTTTAGGATGTCGAATGATTGATGGAAAAGGTAATTTTTTACCTGAATCTAAAAGAGGCTTCCCTACCCCTCTAGTTGCCATTTATAGATTATTTGGATTAGCTAGACTTTTTCCAAAAAGTAAGAGATGGGCCGGTTATTATATGGGCCATATTGATGAATCAGAAAATGCTGCAGTTGAAATTCATTGTGGCGCATGGATGATGTTATCTAGGCAAGCTCTGATTAAAAGCGTTGGTTTTGATGAAGACTTTTTTATGTATGGAGAAGATATTGACCTATCACACAGAATAGGAAAATTTGGTTTTGAAACCAGATATTTTTCAGATAGCCCAATAATTCACTACAAAGGTGAAAGTACCAAACATGACTCATGGGCATATGTCAAAAACTTCCATGTGGCCATGGATATTTTTGCAAAAAAACACTTTACGAGTGGGGCAAAAGCTTTCAGTATTCTAATCCGCACAGGAATCTATGCGAAGGCCTTTTCATCTATTCTAAAACGATGGCTGGAATTACTTGTTCCTCTTTTTTTAACAGCAGCCATAGGTTACTTTTTGGCAAATGAATTTACAGACTACTGGGAAACCAATCACCGTTATCCTCAAGGAGGAGAATATCCGAGAATTTATCGTCAAGTAATTCTTCCAACTTATTTGATCATTTGGACCCTAAGTATGTTTATTAGCGGAGCCTACTCCATTAATTCATCCATTTTCCGATATTTTACAGGTTTCCTTTTATCAACATCTGTTCTTCTATCCTCGTATGCCCTTCTTCCTTTAGATTTGCGCTTTTCAAGAATATTAATTCTAATTTCATCACTTCTTTTTTTTATTTCATTCATAAGTGTCAAGACATTTCTAAAATTTAGATCTTCGGAGGGCGTATTTGGGCTGGTTAATGAAACAATTGCGCATGTTGATAGAGTGGATAGTAAGAAATTAAACTCATCATCTAATTATGATATTTCAATTGATGAAATCGTTGAGCAATGTGATTATTTAAGGCCAACTGAAATTCATTTCTACCCCCAAAATATAGATTTTCATAAGATCATTAAAACCATGATTCTACTAAGAAAAAGAAACTTGAGGTATCGGATGATTTATTCTTCATGGACCCTTGGGAGCGATGATTATCAAAGGTCCTCAGATCATGCATTTCCAGCTCTATTAAGGCCATCATTGCGTAGAGCAAAATATTTATTAAGTATGTTATTTACGATTTTCATAATAGTCACTCTGCCGGTTTGTGTATGCTTCCCAAGGGGGAGGCATGCATTAAAAAACTTACCCGCAGTTCTTTTGAGAAAAAAAACATGGGTAGGGTACATAGGTAATAAATCAAGTGATTTACCTTTCTTAAAAAAAGGTGTTTTTTGTCATACCCATTTATTGAAAGATAAAGAGTTGCAAAAATTTGCTGATATAAGATATGCTCATCATTGGAGACCAGAATTTGATATATATGGTCTTTTTAACGGCTCTATTTAACTTAAATTTGTAAGACAATCCTTAGAAAATGTTTGAATTAATAATGCCCAAAATGGGCGAATCTGTAGCTGAAGCAACCATCACTGAATGGTTAAAAAATGAAGGTGATTCTATCTCAATGGATGAATCTTTATTAACCATTGCTACCGATAAAGTTGACAGCGACTTGCCATCACCCGTGTCTGGAGTTTTAAGAAAGATTCTTTTCAAAGTAGACGATGTTATACAGGTAGGTCAGGTTATTGCCCACATTGAAACCGATGAAGAGAATACAACCAAAATTGAAAGTATTGACGTAAAAGATGATCCAATAAAGTCTGAAGAACAATTGGAAGCGATACCTGTAAAAAATGGAGAAGAGAAAGAAAAAACATCAACAGCAAATATTGAATATAAATCAACTATTTCAAGAGAAAGCTCAGGCCGGTTCTACAGTCCATTGGTTAGAAGTATTGCCCAAGAAGAAGGGGTGAGTCAAGAAGAATTGGACAGTATCAGAGGAAGTGGTAATGAAGGGCGCGTAACAAAACATGACTTGATTACATTTTTAGATAAAAAGTTGACCCGAGATTTAGCTAGTATTCCGATTAACGATATAGACACTGAGAAAAAAACAGAGATAACTGAAGCGCCAAAAAAGCAATCCTCTAATCTAATTAATAGTTTGCCGGGGGATGAGATTATCGAGATGGACAGGATGCGAAAATTGATCGCTGATCATATGGTCATGAGCAAACATACATCTCCCCATGTGACATCATTTGTTGAAGCAGATGTGACCTCATTGGTCCTTTGGAGAAAAAAAGTGAAGAGTAACTATGAAAAGCGAGAAAACAGCAGACTTACTTTTACTCCTATATTTTTAGAAGCCGTTGTCAGAGCGATTAAAGATTTTCCCAACATTAATGTTAGTGTTGATGGAAATAAAATTATTTCACATAAACCAATTAATGTTGGAATGGCAACTGCACTGCCTAATGGTAATTTGATTGTTCCTGTCATTAAAAATACGGATAGATTTAGTCTTTCTGGCCTGGCCAAAGAAGTAAATGAGCTAGCCGATAATGCTCGAAACAATAAGCTCAAACCCGATGATATAAATGGGGGAACATATACTGTGACGAATGTCGGCACTTTTGGTAATGTCATGGGAACGCCCATAATTAATCAGCCACAAGTTGCCATTTTAGCCCTCGGAGCAATTCGAAAAATGCCTGCGGTAATTGAAACACCTGATGGAGATGCAATAGCAATTCGTCACAAAATGTTTTTATCGCATTCTTATGATCACAGGGTTGTTGACGGAGCGCTTGGAGGAATGTTTGTTAAAAGAGTTGCTGACTATTTGGAAAACTGGGATAGTGAACGTGAAATATGATTAGTTTAACTAAGCCCTTGTGCGTATTTGATCTAGAAACTACTGGAATTAATGTAGTGCATGATCGCATTGTTGAAATATGTATTATCAAGGTTAATATTGACAATACGGAGATCACAAAAGTTTGGAGAATCAACCCCACCATACCCATACCAGAGGTAACTACTGCAATTCATGGAATAACTGATGAAATGGTTAAAGAATGCCCGACCTTTAAGGAACAAGCAAAAGAGATTTCAACTTTTATTAAAAATTGCGATTTAGCAGGATTCAATAGTAATAAATTTGATATTCCACTGCTAGCGGAAGAATTTTTAAGAGCAGATGTTGAAATTGACATGCATAAAGTATATGCAGTTGATGTCCAAAATATTTTTCATCAAAAAGAGCAAAGAAACCTGAGTGCTGCATTGAGATTTTATTGTGATACTGAACTGGTAAATGCTCACAATGCAGAAGCGGATGTTAGAGCAACCCTAGATGTCCTTAAAGCCCAGTTAGATCGATACGATGATCTGCCTAAAAATATCGGTGAACTTGCGGAATATAGTAAGCGATATAAAGCTGCAGACTTCGCGGGATTCATAACGTTCAATGAAAAAAATGAAGAGCAATTTTCTTTTGGGAAATATAAAAATCAAACAGTTACATCGGTTTTATTAAAAGATCCAGGATATTACTCCTGGATTCAAAATGCAGATTTTCCATTGTATACAAAAAAAATACTCACAGCAATTAGACTCAAAAGCAAATGAAGATAATTTGCATTGGGAGAAATTATGCTAACCATGCTAGGGAATTAGGAAATAAAATACCAGATGACCCGGTTGTTTTTTGTAAACCTGACTCATCGATACTTCAGCCAAGAAATCCATTTGTCATTCCTCCTTGGAGCCAAGAAATTCATCATGAGATCGAATTTCTCGTAAGAATCGGAAGAGTTGGTAAATACATTGATCAAAAACACGCTTTATCCTACATCGATGCAATAACCGTAGGTATTGACTTTACTGCCCGAGATCTCCAAAATGAGTTAAAAGAAAAAGGATTCCCATGGGAAAAATCCAAAGGTTTTGATGGTTCAGCCGTAATTGGTAAATGGATACTTGGAAGTCCAAATAAAAATTATCAAATTACATTACTAAAAAATAAGGTAATTGCTCAAAACGGGAACACTTCTCAATTTATCTTTTCAATGGAAGAGATTATTTCTCACGTTAGTAAGTTTTTTACTCTAAAAAAAGGTGATATTATTTTTACGGGAACACCCTCTGGGGTTGGCCCAATCACTGCTGGTGATCAATTAGAAGGACGTTTAGATGGTGAAAGCTTACTCTCGCTGAATATACGCTAAGGATTGAAGGCCTTTAAATTGTATATTTGGAAAGAAGAGATCTTCTAAGCACTTTGAAAAAATTATGAAACACAGTATTCGAATAATATCTACTATTGTAGTCTTTTTGTTTTCTTTCTCAGGATTTGCTCAGACAAGTCCTATTACCGTTGTGTTTGAAGAGAAATTCGACCCGCCGTCTGGCCCTGATTCTGTGACGACTTTTCATACTACCCAAGGTACTAACGTGCCATACTGGAATGACACATCATCTTTTTCTATTTCGGCACCAAATTCATATCATGCTAAAATTGTTCCATTTGACTCAATCATTTTTCAAACTGATACATTTTCTACTGTGGGCAATGTTTTTGTTAGTTTAACTTTTGCTCAAATTTGTAAGGTTCACTTTGGTCAGCATGCATACTTGAGAGTATCTAATGATAATGGAGCTACATGGACGCGTCTTAATGGATCTCACTACAGCGGGGCTTCGCCGGCCTTTCCTACTGCTGGTTATTTTAATGAACTTTCATATGCTAATCCAAACGCATCTCCCTACTGGGGTGGTCTCACAACAGCTGGAACGGGAAGTTCACCGTCTCAATCTTGGTGGGTAGGCGAAACATTTGATATTTCAAGTATTCTAGGAAATGGACCAAGTGGAACAGCTAATGGTTATTCTAATTGTTTGATTCAATTTGTTTTAGAATACAGAAGTCCTTTTGGGACTGCTGATCCTGCTGGGTGGTTCGTTGACAACCTTAAAGTTAAAGCTGCTCCTTGCGAGTTGGTTCCTCCAACAATTGATTTTAATTTGAATCCAAAAAGAGAACCCATTGGTCCCAGATATCAGAGTAACCAAGAAATACGATTAAAAGCCAGAGATCTTGGCTCAGGAATAGACTCAGTTGTGCTTTTTCATCGATTAAATAATGGCCCATGGGATACAGTTCAAATGTCGAGTAGTATGAGTGGAGCATGCCCTGATTCAGCTGAATATTTCCATACTCTGACTAATTTCATTGTGGGAGATTCTGTCGATTGGTATGTAGAAGTCTATGACTGTACGGCTTGCTTAAACATGGATAGAGCCCCCTCCTTAAATTCAGGAATTCCTTATAATACCTTCTGGATTGACCCCTCACCCCCTGCAATATGTGGAATAACTACACCTACAAGCTTCCCATACCTTGTGACAAATTTTCCTTGGACTGAAAACTTCTCATCGATAAATTGGATTCAAGGCTCCGGTGTTGGTGGAATAGGAACCTCGCACAGAGGTGTTTTTCCTCAAGGAAATCCTCCATCGGGAAAAAATTGGCAAGTATCACCTAATACAAATTCAACTGGCTTTGCATGGTCTGTTAGAGTGGGCCAAACTGGAACTTTCAATACTGGCCCCTCAGGAGATCACACCACTGGTAGTGGGAAATATCTATATACCGAGGCATCTCAGGGAAATACGAACAATAACACAACAGTAATTACTCCATGTATTAAACTTACTGGTTTGAATCATGCGGTATTGGAATTCTGGTATCACAAGTTTGGACAAAATATGGGGAATATGCGAGTTGATATTGATACTGGCTCTGCTACTCCTTCATGGGTAAATGCCGTAGCGATTATTCCTGGACAATTTCAGACTTCCCAAACGCAACCCTGGGAAAAAATGTTAGTAAATCTTGACCCTTATTTGGGTAAGATAATTAGAGTTCGATTTTTGGGTAATAAAAACAACACATCTTCTAATGATCTTGGAGATATGGCTTTAGATGACATTAGTATTTACGAACCGGATCCAGCAGATATTGAAATGCTTGCCATTTATAAACCGCAAAATGGATTTTGTCAATATACTTCAAGTGAAGATGTTCGAGTCCACTTAAGATCTGAAGGCTTCTTCCCTATCGATACGATTCCACTGGCTTATTCAGTTACAGATTTAACAACAAACACCACTGTCATTGGAAGAGACACCTTGTACCAAAATTTAGGACTTGGAGATACAGCTTCTTACACATTTATTCCTAAAGCAGATCTAAGTGCTTTTACAAATTATGATATCTATGCATGGTCTGAAGCTCCAGGAGACCCAAATACAAGTAATGATAGTATAGGACCAATATTTATTGAACACAAAACACCCATAAACCAATTCCCGCATATCCAAGATTTTGATGGAGCCGGTTGGGCTGCAGGAAATGGGACTTCTGCTAACCCAGGAACCTTCAATACCTCCGATTGGGAAGTAATACCCGCCTCAAATTCTGGGAATTATGCTTTCATGATAGGAAATGATCTAACATCCACTTTCTCAACGGGCCCGCGATGGTCTAGAGGTCGAAAAGGTAATTATATGTATGCAGAAGGTTCTTATGGAAGTAATGGACCCGCCACGTTGTTTGCAACTACCAAATGTGTTGATCTTTCGTCTTTAACAAATCCAGTATTGACATTTTGGTATCATATGTACGGGTCTGATGTAAACATATTAAATGTTCAAGTCATCCCTGACGGTAGCAATACTTGGCAAACAGTCACTGGAGCACCAATAATAGCTCAGCAGCAATCAAAGGAGGTTGATGATTGGAAATTCAAAATAGTGGATCTAGGAGCTTATTCTGGCGATGTTGTTAACATCAGAATTCTCGCAAGAAAAATAGGATCTGGTGCTATGGCAGACATTGCTTTGGACGATTTATACATATATGACCGCCCCGCATCTGATGTTGGTGTAAGCATCGTTAAGTCACCTCTTAACTCGGTCAATTTACTAAATCCCCAAAATGTCATATTTAAAGTTTATAATTATGGAACTGTAGCCCAATCTAATATTCCAATTACATATTCAATACAGGATTTATGCACTCCTACTAATACTGGTACATATACTACAAACTATTCTGGAACCCTAGCTCCGGGGTCAGAAACAACAATAACAGTTGCTTCTCCTCCAACTTATTACAATGGAGATTTTGAAATAAAAGCATGGACTACTCTTACAGGCGATGGATTTGCTATTAATGATACAGCTTCTAAAATATCTTCTGGAGCAACTTCATACCCAATCGCATTTGGACCGGTTGATTTTGATAATTGCGTTGGTGATGAGTTTAGTTTTTTTGGACAAGGAGGAACTGGTACGTTGCAAATGTGGGAATTTGGAACACCGGCCAAAGGAAGCGGTTGGAATAGTGCTGCATCAGGAGCTAATTGTTGGATCACAGGGTTAAAAGACAATTATCAGCCAGGAATGACTGAAATCCTGAGAATTCCAACACTTACGGAGTTTGATACAACGGTAGCAGCCGAATTACGATTCAAGCATAAATTTGATTTCGCCCCGAGCGATGGAGGTGCAATAGAATATTTTCAAAATGGTAACTGGAATACTCTAGGAAACGCATCAATGTCTGTTGGTTATAATTGGTATGGCTCTAATTATGGATCAGCTGCTGTTCCCTCTTTAAATAGTCCTGGTTGGCTCGGAAGCAGCGGAGGTCAATGGATTACATCTTCAATTCCATTAAGCGTCTGGGACTATTCTACAAACCCAATTCAATTAAGGGCTCGAATGGTTTCATCGGCTGGAAGCAGTGCCAAGGGTTGGGCAATTGATGACTTTGAGGTTTACGTCCCACCGCAAAACTCAGCAGCTCCAGTTGAAATTGAAACTTTTGAATACCTAATAATTCCAGGAGATACATCTCATTTAAGAGTTCGAATACAAAATACGGGAGCAAAACTTCTGGATTCATGTAAAGTCAGATATAAAGTTAATGGCGGGACATGGACTAATTTTGAAACGGTTGTTTTCAAAAATAAAGCTGGTGCAACTGCCCCCATGATGCGTGGGCAGCGTCAATGGTACAATTTCGATCAAGTATGGGTTAATAATGGTGCGGGAGCATATAATATTTGTGTTGAAACATCTAGGCCCAATGCCAAAGGAGATAATTTAGTATCTGATGACTCTCTTTGTTTATCATTTACGACATTAGATAGAATTAATATTGATTTACCAAACCCCTATTGTAACGACTTTGAAGATCCAGCAATTCCATCATGGCTACCCCTGCATCCTTCAGTGAAGACACTACAACATGATTGGGAATTTGGAACACCAAACCAAACTAATATTACTGGAGCATCAAGCGGAACAAAAGCTTGGATGACCAGGCTCGATAGTAATTATAACCATATGGGTCAAAGTGCTCTGCATACCCCGTTCTTTGTTTTGGATACATTCAAGGTATACAACTTAAGCTTCGACCACAACATGATGACTGAATTATATCATGATGGAGGAAATGTAGATTGGTCTTATGATGGTGGAATCACCTGGTATACTCTTGGTAGTAGTCTGACTAATGGACTATGGTACAACACTACAAACGTAACATCATTAGACATTATACGTCCAGGTTGGTCTGGAAATACAAATGGGTATATCACGTCTACAATAAAATTCACAGTGGATAAACCCGGTAGTTTAGTCTTAAGGTTCCGGTTTGGATCAGATTACACATACCATGACCAAGGGTGGGCAATTGATGATTTTTGTCTTGAGGAAATGCCAGCTGGAACACCTGCCGATATTGTTGGGATAGGTATTCCAGAAATAACTATTCCTGGATTTTTCTTAGGGCATATATCGCCAAACCCCCTATCAGGCGAAGGATTTCTTAACTTTAACGCGTCAAGAAAATTAAATGTTGACTTTTCTATTTCCAACATGAATGGACAAATCCTAATGAAAAGGAATATCAATGGAGAAGAAGGCTACAATAAAGTTTCATTTAATGCAACTGAATGGCCTAGCGGCGTATACTTTGTAAAAGCTCAAGTTGAAGGAAAGTCTATCATAAGGAAGTTTATAGTCCAACACTAAAAAAAGGAAATCTAGATTTTCAAACATTTTAAAAAAATTGCCAAAATGACATTATTCTGATATAATTACTGTCATTTTGGCCCTTAGAGGCTTTCGGCACTCCATTTGAGAAACTTTTGTATAAACCCTCTTGTTATGGAGAATTTTACATTAAGAACTCAACAAGCAATTCAATTTGCTCAAAAAATTGCCCTTAAAAATGGACATCAGGCAATAGAACCTATTCATATATTTTTTGGTTGCCTAGACTCAGATCTGAGCTTTTGCGAATCATTAATTCAAAGATCAGGTATCAATTTTGAAAAACTCCGGGAATCAGCAAATCAAGAATTCAAGAACATACCCTCAGAAAAAAACACTAAATCTTATATGTCAATACAAGCCCAACAAGTAATTGAGAATGGGATCAGTAATGCGAAAAAAAATAGAAATGAATTTTTAAGTTTAGATTATCTCGTTCTGGGAATTGCCATAAGTAAAGGCCTAATTGGTGATTTATTTCAAAGAAATGGTTTCAATATCACCGCATTTCAAAAAACTATGCTTGAGTTAAGTCAAAAAATTAATTCACCAGACTCAAATTTAGCATCTAACTATAATGCCTTAGACCAGTTTGCAATCAATCTAAATACGCTTGCTGAACAGGGTGAGCTTGATCCTGTGATTGGCCGAGAAGACGAAATAAGAAGAATTCTTCAAATTCTTAGCCGAAGGACAAAAAACAATCCCATATTAGTTGGTGAGCCAGGTGTTGGGAAAACAGCCATAGCTGAAGGCCTTGCCAATAGAATAATGAGGGGTGACATACCTGATAATTTGAAGAATAAATTAATTTACTCCCTTGACATGGGGTCTCTTATCGCAGGAGCTAAATTCAAAGGTGAATTTGAAGAAAGATTGAAATCAGTTATTAAAGAAGTTATAGAGGCAGATGGTCAAATTATTTTATTTATTGATGAGATACATACTCTCGTTGGAGCTGGCGCAGGTGGCGAAGGAGCAATGGATGCAGCCAATATACTAAAGCCAGCTTTAGCAAGAGGTGAGTTAAGATGCCTCGGAGCAACAACCCTTAATGAATACCAAAAATATTTTGAGAAAGATAAAGCTCTAGAGAGAAGATTTCAAAAAGTAACAGTTAATGAACCAGATAACGATGCAACGGTAGCAATACTAAGAGGTATAAAAGAAAAATATGAAAGTCATCATAAAGTTAGAATAAAAGATGCAGCAGTTATAAAAGCTGTTCAACTAAGCCAAAGGTATATTTCTGACAGATTTCTTCCAGATAAAGCTATTGACTTGATTGACGAAGCTGCCTCAAAGATTCGACTAGAAATAAACTCTAAACCGGAGGAATTAGATAGTTTAGACCGAGAAATTACTCAACTTGAAATAGAGCACGAAGCTATTAAACGTGAAGAAAACAAGGGTAGAAATCGTCTTATTAAACAAAACCTAGGGGAACTTAATGAACAAAGAGCCATATTATCTGCCCAGTGGAAAAAAGAAAAAGAAGCTATAGAAAATGTTCAAGACACTAAAGAAGAAATTGAAAATTCGCGCTTTGAAGCTGACCAAGCAGAAAGATTAGGTGATTATGCAACTGTTGCAGAAATCCGCTACGGAAAAATTAGAGATCTTGAAAAAAAATTAAGTGTTGCTATTAAGAATCTGGAAACATTAAAAGGACCTAATCTGCTTGTCCAACAGGAAGTTTCAGAGGATGATATTGCTGAAGTTGTAGCACGATGGACAGGAATACCTGTGAATCGAATGTTAGAAAGTGAAAAAAGTAAACTTATTAGATTAGAAGAAGAACTTAACAGACATATAGCAGGGCAAAAAGAAGGGATTACTGCAGTTTCAGATGCACTTAGACGGTCCAGAGCCGGCTTAAATGACCCAATGAAGCCGTTAGGTTCATTTTTATTTGTCGGCCCATCCGGAGTGGGGAAAACTGAATTAGCCAAAGTATTAGGGAATTTTCTCTTTAATGAACGTGGTGCAATGATTCGAATTGACATGAGTGAATATCAAGAAATGCATTCAATTTCTCGCCTAATTGGAGCACCTCCTGGCTATATAGGCCACGACGAAGGGGGGCAATTAACCGAGGCTATTAGGCAAAAGCCTTACTCTGTTATTCTACTTGATGAAATTGAAAAAGCTCATCCTGAAGTATTCAATGTCCTATTACAAATACTGGATGATGGACATCTAAGCGATAGCAAGGGAAGGCAAATTAATTTTAAAAACAGTATTATCGTAATGACATCTAATATTGGATCAGAGTTATTACTAGAGGGGCAATCTGATCAGGATGTTTTGAAGCTAATAAAAAAATCCTTCAAACCGGAATTTATAAATAGGATTGATGAAATCATAGCTTTCCATTCTTTAAACAAGAGTCATTTAAATTCAATTGTAAAAATGCAGTTATCAAAAATTATTGAACAACTTGATCAGAGTAAGAATATCACTATTGATTTCACAGAAGATGCAATTTCATCACTAGCCAATGAAGGGTTTGACCCGGCGTATGGAGCCCGACCTATAAAAAGAGCTATCCAAAAGAGAATAGTAAATGAATTATCTAAAATGTTATTAAAAAGTGAAATAGAAAAAGATTCTGTTATTCTAGGTGATGCAATTGATGGGGTTATCTTTTTCAAAAATCTTACTGTCGAATCCCACGTCGGTTAAGGCTTCGATGATATTTTGATGAATTGATTAAATGTTGCCGAAATGATGATGTAAAATTATGATAACCAATCCGTTCAGGATCAGCACACATATAAAGTTCGCCTTTTGGAATAGCACTTAAAACAGCATCAATTATTTCAGGTTCAACTGTGGCTATGGGGCTTGGCGGAAGTCCGGGGATAATATAAGTATTATATGGATGATTTACTCGCGTCATTTTTCTGGATACCCGTCTTACAATATCAGTTCCAGGATTCATTTCACGATAAGCATAAACTGCAGTTGGATCAGACTCTAAACGCTTTCCAATTCTTAATCTACTAATATAAAGTGCCGCTATCCTTGGTAGCTCATCTAAAGCTTTAGTCTCTGCTTGACTAATGGACGCAATGATCATAATATCATCAGGGCTAAAACCTAAACCCTCTGCCCTGTTTCGACGATAATTACTCCAGAATACATTATACTCTCGACGTAAACGATTACTTATTTTCCTTGGATTACTTGACCAATAGATTTCATAGGTATTCGGGATAATTCTCGACCAAGAAGTATCATTTCCAAGGTAAGTTCTTAGAGAATCAAGAGACCATGGAAAAACATTCGATAATTCTTTCAAATATTCTTCACGACTCTTATAGCCACCTATTCTAACATTTAAAGGATCCTCATATCCAAAAGTCAATTTCCTTAAAAACTCCATTACTCCTATTGTTGAGTCTATCTTGTAATAACCAAATTTAGCAGAATCATAACCCCTTAAATCCGATAAAATAGATATTGCCTGGGAATACTTTATTTGACCTATGGATCCTAAAGAATCTATTAAATCAGAAAGAAGTCTACCTTCTTTTGGAATGAATATTTCAAATTTCTTCTGGTTATTTTCAAGAATTGGAGAATCAATCGCCTTTGAAAATATCAGCATAGAAACTATTCCAAAAAGAACAAAAAATAATAAGCCATAAAAAAAACTAGAATTTCCTTTGTTTCCCATCCTGAATCAAATTAATTTGAAAGCCATTGAAAAATATTAACATCAGCCCACCCTTCAGGAGTTCGAATCCATGATTTCAAAGAACCCATATTTTTAAATCCAGCTGATATAAATGCCCTGTGAGATGGAGTGTTTTGGGAAAAAACATATACTGTCAAAGATCTAAGCAAAGCGAAATCACGAGACCAGTTTTGAATTATTTTCAATGATTCTAATGCAAAACCATTTCCCCGATGCATGGGATCAATTAAAATACCAATCTCAGCTCTTAAGTGAAGTGAACTCGCATTAAATACATCAATAAGACCAATGCATAAACCTGTTGATTTTAATGTTATCGCAAATCTTATTTGATTAACATCCCAAAAGTCATTTCCAGATTCTTTAATATATCGACCCAAAGAGTCTCTTGAATAGGGAGAGGTACGGGTTCCAGCAATCCAATTTTCAGGATTATTCTCCCATTTTAATAAATCATCAATATCTGATGGCTCAAGAGATCTTAAAACTATATTTTTAGATTCTAGATGATGCATTCTCCATTAAATACTTTAACAACTGAACCAGTAAGAATTATATTTTCAAACCCCAATTCAGAAACAGAAAATTCCACAGTCAAAACCCCTCCTTTTGCTCTCAATCTTATTGGGGATTGAATCCCTTTAAATTGATTTAGGACTAATGCCCCTGCGACTGCTCCAGTTCCACAACTCAAGGTTTCCATCTCTACTCCCCTTTCATATGTCATTATTTGGAATTCATCATTTTCCATTGCCTCTATAAAATTAACATTGCATCCATTTAACGGATCAACTTTTTTACTAACAACAGGTCCAACGTCGGTAATCCCTATATTACTTAAATTCTCTGTAATCTCAACATAGTGGGGTGACCCAGTGTTGATTAAGTGGCCCGAACTACTTTTAACTGCTTTTGTGCAATTCAAAAAATTAATACTTACCAAATCATCTTGCATTAGTAAACCTTGATGTATGCCATCAGAAGCTTTAAAATTGCAACTATCCCCTATGAAAAAACCCTTAGAGTGAGCATACTTAACAGCGCATCTGGAGCCATTTCCACAGAGAGTTCCCAATCTACCATCCGAATTAAAAAAATGTATGATGAAGTCCAAATTGCTATTTTCAATATTCTCAACACACATGAGACCATCCGCTCCTATTCCTAGCTTTCTGTCGCACAAATTTTTAATCTTAGAAACACTTAATCCCTTATAATTTCCAGAAAAAAGTATAAAATCATTACCAGTACCGTGATATTTGACAAATTGTCTTAACATTATGTAAATGTAGCAAGTGGAACGGTTTTTGAAATTTAAACTACAAATTATATAAATTATTTTTTATGAAGCCGAAATCATTTCTTTCTATTTTCCTAATCGCAGCGATAAGCCTTACTGGCGGAATAGCAGGTTCTGCGATTTACTCTAACATCTCTTTTGAAAATGAAGTAATAGCCAAAAAAGTTCAAAGTGTGAAAGTAATTGAGCGAGTTCAGGGGATTGCTTCGTCAACGGACTTTAGTATTGCAGCTGAAGAAGCGATACACTCTGTGGTTCACGTTAAAACATCAGTTGAACAAGGATATTATTATAACCCCTTCAAAGATTTTTTCTTTGGTTTTGGTCAATCTCAACCTCAGGCCACTCCTCGAATAGTTCAGAGCTCCGGTTCTGGAGTTATTATTTCCGAAGATGGCTATATAGTGACAAATAATCACGTTGTTGAGAACGCAAAAGAAGTTAAAGTGAGTCTTAACGACAATAGAGAATTCTCTGCAGAGATAATAGGGGTTGACCCAACCACAGATCTAGCAGTTTTAAAAATTGATGCCAATAAACTACCTCTGCTAAGCTTTGGCAACTCAGATAAAGTCAAACTGGGAGAATGGGTTTTAGCCGTAGGTAATCCTTTTAATCTAACATCTACAGTGACTGCAGGCATTATCTCAGCGAAAGGAAGAAATATCAATATTATCGATGACAAGTCTGCAATCGAGGCATTTATTCAAACTGATGCCGCCGTAAATCCCGGAAATAGTGGTGGTGCACTAATTAATACGACAGGACAATTAATTGGTATTAATACAGCGATTAGCACTAGATCAGGCTCATATGAAGGTTATAGTTTTGCTGTCCCTGCAAATATTGTGCGTAAAGTTGTTGATGATATGCTCAAATACGGAACGGTTCAACGAGCTTATTTGGGTGTTAATATAATAGATGTAAACCAAAATCTTGCAGAAGAAAAGTCTCTCGAAGCTAATCAAGGAGTATATATTTCCGAAGTTACCGACAATGGCGCCGCGAAAGAAGCAGGAATAGAAAAAGGTGATATTATCATAAAAGCTGGAGGTAAAGAAATTCATAAATCCTCTGAACTTCTTGAAGTAATCGGAAGTAGAAGACCGGGAGACAACCTCAAAGTAAGCATCCTCAGAGGTAAAAAGAAAAAACAATTTGATATCATTTTGAGAAATCGGAATGGCAATACTGATATGCTAAAAAAACAAGATATTGATTCTAAATTAAGCCTTGGTGCTACCTTTGAAACTCTTTCTGACGAGCAGAAAAATAGATATGGAATAAGATCCGGTTTAATTATCTCTGAAGTGGGTGATGGAAAATTGGCAAAAGCTGGAGTACCTAATGGTTTTATTTTAACTAGGTTAAATAATAAGGCAGTTAATTCTCAAAAAGAAGTTGAAGAAATTGTTAAGAGTTTAAATTCTGGTGATGGAATATTACTTCAAGGGTATCGATCAGATGGAAGACCTGATTATTTTGCCTTTGGACTATAGCTAAATCAACTCCAACTATTTCCTTTGTGTGTTTTTTACACTAAAGCAAAAAATTATAAAATGCTCTAATTCAATATTTTACAAATCGAGTTATAGTGAAATTTATTTTGGATTTTAGGAATCTAAGAGGCTATTTTTATTGGAAACATTTCGAATAAAAAATCCAACTCATACCCTTGATGAATCCTTCCTTAAATAGCTATGAAATTTTAGTTTCTGAACGCATTGAATTCGAAAAATCAGCGACAGCTTTAATCAAATTAGTTGGTGATCTTTTTTACGAACGCAATTTAGAAGTTGTTATATTCCGGCAACAGCTCATCGATCAAAGGCCTTCAGAAATGTTACAGGTCCATTCTCACGCTTCCATTATGGCTGGGGAAACTATTACCATTCAAGACACACTAGCAATGGCTAAATCCTTGTCAAATTCACACGTTCGTAATTCGACTATCGACGTTGGTAAACTCGCAATAGAATGGAAAAGAGAGGCTGGAATTTTCTTAAAAAGGGGTAAATTTTTGGACTCTAAATTAAATGAACTCTACAATAACGAAAATAATGACCCCAAACCAATTGATGTTGTTCTTTTTGGCTTCGGACGCATTGGAAGGTTAGTTGCGAGAGAGCTCATTGCACAAGAAGGAAAAGGAAATCAATTAAGAATGCGCGCAATAGTTATTCGTGGAAAAATTGATAGTGTAAATCTTGAAAAAAGAGCATCAAACCTAAGAGTAGACTCCATACATGGTCATTTCCCTGGTACTGTCGAAGTGGACTTTGATAATTCTAGTTTAATTATTAATGGCCAACCGATAAAAGTCATTTCCTCAAATTCAAAAGAAGCGATTAATTATGAAAAATATGGCATTCATGATTCCTTATTAATTGATAATACCGGAGTTTTTAGAAGTGAAGAAGAACTCGGTACTCATTTAAAAGGGAAAGGTGTGAAAAAAGTTTTACTCACTGCCCCTGGGCAAAATATCCCGAATATCGTTTTTGGGATTAACCAAAATGATTTTGACAATGAGCAACAGATATTTTCTGCCGCAAGTTGCACGACCAATGCGATCGTGCCGGTTCTAAAAATAATAAATGACAAATTTGGAATTAAACAAGGTCATATTGAGTCTATTCATGCCTATACAAATGATCAAAACTTAGTTGATAATATGCACTCCAAATATCGACGTGGACGTGCAGCAGCTTTAAATATGGTAATTACTGAAACTGGTGCAGGAAAAGCTGTAGATAAGGCAATTCCAGGCTTAGGAAAAAAATTAACAAGCAATGCTATTCGGGTACCAGTCTCTAATGGATCACTAGCAATATTAAAATTAAGTTTAATAAAAAATACTTCAGTTGAAAAAATAAATGCTGCAATTAAAGATGCTGCATTTAAGGGTGATTTGGTAGAACAAATAAAGTATTCTGTCAGTCAAGAACTAGTTTCAAGCGATGTTGTAGGTGACTCTTGCTGTTCTATTTTAGACAGCCAATCGACTATTCTCCACAGCGATAAAAAATCTGCTGTCCTATATGTTTGGTATGATAATGAATATGGTTATACTAGGCAAGTTATGCGCCTTGCGAAGCATATTGTTGGAGTTAAAAGAAGAACCTATTTCTAAAAATTACATCCTTTCAAGGATTGTCTTTAACAGATTTTTACTGGAATTTATGCACTCATCAAGGGCAATCATAGTCTCCGTATTTGTGACCCCTGAGATCTCACTTATCTTAAAAATAACATCTTTAGCGTGTTTAGTATCTGTACAACGAATCTTAGCAAAGATGCCAAAACGACCAGTAGCTATATGGGCAACTGTAACTTCTGGAATCTTCTTCAATGCATCAATAACCTCTGAGGTTTTTAGGGTGCGATTCAAGTAAATTCCTACAAACGCTATAAATCCATAACCTAAGCTATCATAATCTAATTGTAAACTAGCACCTCTAATGACACCAGCATTTTCCATTTTCTTAACCCTAACATGAATAGTCCCTGAAGAAACCTTCAATTCTTTTGCTATGTCTGTAAAAGTTTTCCTAGCATCTAAAAGAAGGTGCCCTAAAATTTGACGATCAATACGGTCCAATTTTAATTGTTCCATGAATACTTATAATTTTTCTTCCTTCCAAAAAGGTAGTGAAACGATTTTAGCCAAAAGATGCTTCTTTCTGACTACAATGAAAATATCAGATCCAATTTTTGATTTTTCATACGGCACATATCCCAGGCCTATAGCTTTTCCTAATGAAGGAGACATAGTTCCACTAGTTACGACACCTATTTCGCCTCCTAAGTTGTCTGAAATCTTATAACCTTGCCTAGGGACTCCTCTGTCCACAAGTTGAAAAGCAACTAATTTTTTTGAAACACCATATTCTTTTTGAACTTTTAACAAATTAGAATTAATAAAATTCTTACTGAATTTGGTTATCCAACTCAAGCCTGCCTCGATAGGAGAAGTATAGTCATCAATATCATTACCATACAAGCAATATCCCATTTCTAACCTCAATGTATCTCTTGCACCCAAACCAATAGGCTTTATACCTAGAGTTTGACCCACTGTAAATATGCTTTTCCAGATTAACTCAGCGAAGTCGTTTGGAACATATATTTCATATCCCCCAGACCCAGTATATCCAGTAGCAGATACAAGAACTTCGGGCACACCACAGAACTCGCCTACTTCAAATGTATAATATGAAAGATCTGATAATTTCATAGTTGTCAAGGTTTCTAATGCCTTTGTCGCATTAGGTCCCTGAACTGCAAAAAGTGAAATATTATCTGAACTATTCGTTAGTTGAATATTATAAGATCCCTTATTTTTTTTGAGCCAACTCCAATCTTTTGAAATATTGGAGGCATTCACGACCAAGAGGTAACTTTCAATATCAATGCAATACAATAATAAATCATCCACAATACCTCCGCTAGTATTTGGGAAACATGTGTACTGTATTTTTCCAGGGGCCAATTTAGACACGTCATTACTTGTTACGAATTGAAGAAAATCTATTGCATCAGGTCCCTTGACATAAAACTCTCCCATATGAGAGACATCAAATACACCTACGTTTTTTCTCACTGCCAAATGCTCTAATGTAACCCCGTCATATTGAATAGGCATTTCATAACCCGCAAAGGGCATCATTTTACCTCCAATACTTCGATGTATCGAATCTAGAGGCAATTTTTTAATCAAATTCTCATCATCCATTGTAAAAAGTTAAATATGAATATTTAGTATTTAAAAATTAACATTTATTTACCCATGAACACGGTTTGGTTCAGCAAATTCACGAATTATATTACCTTCAAATTCTAAGAGACTATTCCATAAATCATCAACCTCTTTTCTATTGCCATACTTTCTTGCAAAACCAAGAAAAATTGTATAATGATTGGCCTCAGAAGCCATTAATTTGGAATAAAAATTAGATAATTTCTCATCTTTCAGATTTTCCGATAACACTCTGAACCTTTCGCAGCTGCGAGCTTCAATCAAAGCCGCAACCAACAGTCGGTATATTAATCTTTTCATTCGATGGTCACCTTTTGGGAAAAAATTTAATATCCTACGTACATACAAATCTTGACGCTCTCTGCCTAGTGTCCAATTTCTCTCAAGTATTAGATTGTGCACCATTTCGAAATGAGACATCTCTTCACGAGCGAGACTTGACATACTTTTAACCAAATCATTTAATTCAGGATAAGTGACGATAAAAGATATTGCTGTTGATGCCGCTTTTTGCTCACAATATGCATGATCAATTAATATTTCTTCTAAATTTTCTTCTGCCGCGTAAGACCATCTTGGGTCGGTAGGTAGTTTTAATCCAAGCATAAGGGATCAAAAGTAATAGCATTTTCCGATCTTTCCATTATGTTAAAGCGTTTAAAGTTGCAATACCTGATTGTGATTTCTCTTCTCGTAATTGAATTTCCATCAGAACTCATTGATAAAACCTTTACTTTTCATTGGACTAATGAGAGAAATCAGCGTGAAAATGTAATTAAAGTTGCATTCTTTCCGGACTTGGGAACAATGTATATCAAAGATGGTAAACCTCAAGGACTAGAGTTTTCATTAATCGAAGAATGGAGTAAAAGAAATAATAATCAGATAGAATGGCACTTTGTATCGAGTTCTGAGGAGGCAATTTTAATGGTCGTTAATGGAATTGTTGATATTGGAGCCGGAAATATTCCATTACAAAAAAGACCAGGTCTAATTTACTCTAATCCTGTAAGAAGTTTTAATTGGCTTCAGTATGGTCAAAGTGACAGTTTATTATTATTAAAAAAATATCCAAAATTATCCATTGCATTAAATAAATCCGACACTTTGCCTATTTTGATTGAAAAAACTAAAATGTGGCGGCATGCAGACTTTAACAAAAAAGGATGGTTAATTCCTGACTACCTAGCTCATGAACTTAATAATAAGACTACTTATCAAAATTCGTGTCATTTTTTAGCGAAAGGTCACTTTTCTTGGGTATCCCAAAGTCAGGACACCTCGTTAATAAAATCAGTAAATGAATTAATTAAAGACCCTAAGCTAAATAGAAAAATTAATTATTATAAGTTGAATAATATCTATTCTAACTATAAAGACTATCAGAAGATATCTCCTTTTGATGATGACTTTAAAAACCAAGTTGAACTTGATAAATATACTCTTACAGCACTTGTGTATACAGAGAGCAGATTTCGCAGTGATATTATATCGGCTGCTGGAGCTATTGGACTCATGCAGGTTATTCCTTCAACTGCTGAGTCTATAGGTATTGATTCAATTAGTCTATTTGATCCTAAAAATAATATCCACGCGGGACTAAAATACTTGCAATTCTTAGATAAATTTTGGGATTTAAAAGGAGTCCAGTCTGAAAATCGTCTGCCATTTATACTGGCTAGTTATAATGCAGGGCCATCGCGTATCGCAAAAGCGGCTAGACAAGCAAACAAATTGGGATTCAGTTCTTATTTATGGTTTGATAATGTTGATCAAGTAGCTAAAGGACCAGGATCAAATTATGCCAACAAGATTCTCAATATTGCTCGCATTTATAAAGGATATTCAGAATCAATAACTCAATCCATAAATTAAAATTGAAAATATATAAAAGGTTGACTATCAGAAGACATCGCTTGATATAAAATGACAACAACCAATAAAACAGAACACCATTGAACTATCAATGAAGAATTAATGAATTTTCGCCTGTAATTTTCCTTCTGAATTTCAGGAATCCAATGGATCAAATAA
>TARA_B110000444_G_scaffold81476_1_pt1 | contig 23638 bp, 20 predicted proteins | sample TARA_B110000444 | Tara Oceans TARA_B110000444 (sample SAMEA4398370) | marine metagenome | biome: Polar Biome; feature: [SRF] surface water layer (ENVO:00010504); material: water (ENVO:00002006), including particulate matter (ENVO:01000060) such as... | depth 5 m | reverse complement strand
AAGAAGGACATGATAACCACTCTGATGAATCAGGGCATGATGACCATGGCGACCATGAGGAGTACCCATTTTGCCATAATACAGAAACTCATGAAAATACTGAACATACCAACAGGTCTGACTGTGAAACAGCCGGGCATTTGTGGATGGAAGGAGAACCAAATGATGGTAAACTTGGTTTCTTAACAATACATGTTGAGAATGAAGGTGACTATGGATTTGCATTACCGTCTTACATTACAGCACATATTCTATTGGGCGAAGGTGGACATGATGACCACGCAGGGCATGACGACCACGCTGATGAAGCAGGACATGATGACCACACAGGGCATGACGACCACGCTGATGAAGCAGGACATGATGACCATGAAGGAGAATCCAATCTCGCAGCAAATCAAGATGAGGAAGAATTCCAATATGACCCACACAGCTGGCTAGACCCTGTGTCTTTCAAGGCTCAAACAAACTTGGTTCTTGAAGCATTGATTGAACAATTCCCAGAAGGAAATGAAACCTTTACTGCTAATGCACAAGAATTCATGCTAGAATTAGATAGAATACATCTTGGTTATACTGCTGCATTTGGACCTACAAGTACATGTACTACCAATTTAGTTTCAGCTAACCATAATGCATACTCATACATCACAGTACGCTATGGAATAGAATTCGTTGCAGTTCACGGCTTGGATCCTGAAGGAGAACCATCAATAGCAGACATTACTGAAGTGATAAATAAAATCAATGAAGAGCAAATCAATGTGCTATACATAGAGGAATATACACAACGCAGTGCGGTAGATAGTATCGTAGAAGCGACTGGCGTTGAAGTTCTATATCTGTATACAATGGAAATGGCACCTTCTGATGATAATGATAATTATATAACAATGATGAATAAGAATCTCGAAAACTTGAAAACCGGTATGGGATGCACTGCTTGATAAAATAATTATCACAATACATTTATGTTAATCAATATGAGGCATGATTAGTGGAAACTTTGCAGCGAAGTCCTATTTTGAATTGTCAAGAAGAGATTCTTAACGTTTCAGCTTTATCTGTTTTCCGTTCAGGCAGTAAAGTAATTGAGGATATTAATCTATCAGTTAACTGTGGAGAGTTTATCGGAATTGTAGGGCCTAACGGTGGCGGTAAGAGTACGTTAATCCTAACAATACTTGGAGTGCTCAAACCAAAAACTGGTTCTGTGAAAATATATGATGAGTCACCACTGTCTAAAAACGTCATTGGTAAAGTCGGGTGGGTTCCTCAAACCGCATCTAAATTACCTACTAATGTTCAGATTACTGTGAAGGAGTTTATCCGATTAGGAGTAATTACTAAAAGATCTTTTTATCAATTAGGTAAGCAACAAAAGGAAAAGGTTGAAAAAATAATTAAGGTTGTTGGACTTGAAGAATACGCCAATACTAGAATTACCCATTTATCAGGCGGTCAACGGCAACGTGCAGCGATAGGTAAAGCATTAGTATCTGATGCAGATTTGATTTTGATGGATGAACCTATGGTAGGTGTTGACCGTGAATCTAGAAATTCAATAATGAAATTACTCGGTGGATTGTGCCATCAACAAAATAAAACAATAGTAATGATTTCTCATGATTTAGCAGGCATGAAGCAAACCGTTCATCGTATGATTTACCTTGAAGAAAAAATAAGATTTGATGGTCCAACCTCAGAGTTCCCAGAACTATCAAGCCTTGCACAGTTGAGAGGAATCGAATATACTATTGGTGAGATAGAAACATCTGAACAAAAAAGTTCAGATAATGAAGCGCAAATAATTCTTGTTCCAGGGAGCAGAGGTGAGAAATAATGGGGTTAGGCACCTGGATAATTGAATTGATAAGTCCATTTTTAGAGTTTTTAGGACCATACCTACCTGGAGATTTCTTCCCATCGTATTTTCTTTATGGATGGTTACATCGACCGTTAATGGCTTCTTTAATAGTGGCCATAGTTGCTGGCTTTCTTGGTACTTTCTTACTCATTAAAAATTTGGCTTTGATCGGTGATGGATTAGCGCACGTATCATTTGGAGGTATTGCTATAGGATTGGTTTATGGTGGCCTAGGCCCACTTTGGTATGCTTTGATCTTTAGTATTCTTGCTGCGGTTTTAATCGACCAATTACAGACACGCGGAATTATAACTGGGGATGCTGCAATCGCTATTTTCTTAACAGGTATGCTTGGACTTGGATTGGTCGTTATGCGGATTTGGGGGGGAGCCGCAAATGCAACTATTGATGGATATCTTTATGGTAATATCAACATAGTTGATGAACAAAGTTTTGACCTTATTGCTACTATCTGTATTATCGGTTATGTTTCGATGCTTGCATTGTATCAAAGTTTGTTATCAATAGCAATTGACCCGATTGCAGCTAAAGTGCAAGGATTACCAGTTCGTTCAATCAGTCTTTATTTTAGCGTATTAACTGCTGCTATTGTAGTTAGTATGGTACAAATTGTGGGTGTCTTACTGGTTACTGCTTTGCTAGTAGCACCTGCTGCTACAGCGCAGTTAATCGGTAAAAGTTTCCGTTCATGTACAATTCTAGCCCAAGTAATAGGGGTAATAACTGTACTACTTGGATTATACTTTTCTGCAGAATACGATACAGGAAGTGGTTCTATGATCGCCTTAGTTGCAGCGGCAATCTTTGCTATAGTTGCTATCTTTATGATGGTTGTAAGAAATTTGTTTAATCCAGAAGACAACGCCAGCTAATCTTCTTAAAAGTTCAGATTAGTTGAATCCTACAAAATTATGAAAGTTGTTATCACTCTTCGGATATCGATTTATTAGACAAATAATTAGATTATAGATTACACTAATGCTTAATTTATAGAAAGGCTATAATTAACCTCGATTCTTTTCGGAATTTATTATTCCAAAGAAATTGGAACTGAAACTAGTTCAATTAGTCCTCATTCCAGTTTTCAATTGCTTGGGTTGCAAGAATCAAAGTTGGGGCCCATAGACCTACGAAGATTCCTAAATCTTTTTCTTCACTAATGAAGTAAATATACAACGATAGTGCTACTGATAACATGCTTGCTATAAATCCGATTTTTGATATTTGTCCACTCATAATGTTTCACCTTGTCTGCTTTAAGCAGCCAAGTACTATTAATATGATGTATCTCTAAGAGAACAATATTACTATAATCACTGTTTAAATTGTAAACCGCTATACTTCTACCATAGGTCTGCTTGAACCACAAGATGGACACAACTGTTCCTCGCTATCGCCATAATCATGCTTACAAGCAGGACACTTTGAAGCAAGTTCTAATTTGCCCATACTTTCAACACTTTCACCTTGTAGTGAAATATACCCACTATCGATATTTCCAATCATGTATTTACCAGCACCACCGATTCGAAGCAGTACATCTGGAGGTAATGTTACCGTCCCAGTATCATCTATGATTAATTCTCTTCCTTCTGAAAGGTCTTCAACGTCAACTCCTTCACCATGTTCAGCAACAAATCTACCGTCTCTTAATTCTAAAGAACGATTAGCAAATGCAGCCACTTCTTTAGAGTGAGTAACAATCAAGAACGAAACACCATCGTTTTCATGTAAGTCTTTGAATAAAGCCAGTACTTCTCGACTAGTAATTGGATCTAGTGCACCTGTAGGCTCATCTGCTAGAATCAGTCTTGGTTTGGTAATCAATGCTCTAGCGATCGCAACCCTTTGTTGTTCTCCACCACTAAGTCGCATTGGTAATGCTTTAGCGCGGTGCAGAATTCCTAACTTATCTAACATCGCATCCGCTAATTTTAGGGCTTTTCTAGATGATATTCCTTGGTGCCTTAATGGCTGAGCAACATTGTCTCTAGCATTCATATTAGGAAGTAAATTTCCATCTTGGAATATGAAGGAGACCGTTTTCTGCCTAAGATGAACTAATTCAGGCCCACTAAGACGTGTCATATTCTTACCCGCAAGGAATACTGAACCGGCACTTGCTTTCATCAGTCCGCCAAGACACTTCATAAGAGTAGATTTTCCTGAACCTGAAGGTCCAACTACTGCTATTGCTTCTCCTGCTTTAACATCGATATGCAAACCCCTTAGAGCAACTACGTTACCATCCTCGGCTTTAGATTCATATACATGATACAATGCTTGGGCTTTTAGGATACTATCAACCACTTTCATTCCCCCTTCAAGACCATTGCAAGGTCAGACTTCAACGCTCTGCGTGTAGTGACAAGTAATGCCATTACTACTGCAGCAAAAACGGATAGTGAGACAAATCCAAGTTGTAACCAAGGATAAACCAATTCTCTCCGAATACTTGTTGATGTACCACCAAATATTCCGAAAATAAATCCAAATACATCAAAGAATCCATTGAAAGAAAAGGCTAGACCAATTCCAAGAACCAAACCTAATACCATTGAGACCACAATAATAGATAAAATCTCAAACAGTACTAATCGTAAGATTTGGTTTGGACTGGCTCCAATTGCTTGAAGAACTGCCAACTCTTTCTTTCTTTGATTTAGAACTAGAGACAAGAATACGAAACTGGAGGCAACTGCTGCTATACTAGCAACTACAAATTGCAAGGAAAGAAGACCCGGTGTTCCAAATATCAAACCTCCATTTCGTTCTACGGTTTTATGTTCACTTGCCCAATCAATTACTCCAGCAACTCTAGAATCCGCTTCAATGTTTGAACCGAGTGTTTCCAAGTCTTCGTCTTCAACTCCATCAACCTGGAAAATCCATGTTGTAGAATTATGATTAGATGAACGATTTTCTCCAACTAAAGACCTCCATGCTGATTCACCAATTATCAACTCACTATCAATAGTAGTAGTTGAAATCCCTGGAATATACTTGTGAAGCCCCATGTATTCTAATGTTATATTATGAGGGGTTACAATGAATTCTACCTCTACTCCATCAGCAAAAATCGGAGCTGCTAATGGAGTTGGAATAAATGAACCTCCAGAGGCACATTCAGTATCATTAGCCATAGTTTCGTCTGGGCAAGTAGCATTACCAAGAATCGCTTGTGAAAAGTCAACTTCACCGAATAATCCAGCCATATTGGCACCACTAAGGTTTGCTTGAATCATAGATCCTTCTGTAAGTTCAACGATGATTGTATTAATTAAATTAGCATCTTGAAGATTAGCATTATCTAAATTAGTGCCTACTAATATTGACTCACTTAGATTTGAACCTTGGAGATTTGCTCCAGAAAGATTCGCTCCGCTGAAGTCTAGGCGACTGAGATTTCTATAACTCAAATCTTGTCCTGAAAAATCAACGTCGCTCAAATCTAGATTCATCAGTTCTGTATATTCCAAGAATAATTCGAATGGGTCAATATCATCTGTACTATTTACGAATCTAAAGGAAACCTCATCCCAGGTAAATTCTAATATCTCAAATTGTTTATCACCTTCTTCCAAGAGAACATCATCTAAATTATCCCCTTTACCGCCATCAGAACCTGCAAGTTTCAAAGTATAGGATGAGTCCTCACCTGCAGTAAAACCAACATTAGAATATGCGTCTAAAGCATCTGAAACATCGGTTCCCGGGATAGATTGTTCATTCCATTTCAATACTTCATCACTATCGTCAAGAATAACCCATGTTCGAAGTGTATCTCCACCTTCTGATGGTTTTAACAAAATACTTGGGACTGTCGTAGCAATAGCAGTTGCACTACCATCATATATTTCATTGAATATAGAAAGAGCCTGTGACTGGTTTTGAGGATTCTCATAAGTCACTTGTATATCAGAACCAACTGTAGCATCTACAGTTCTTTCATCAACAAGTGTGCCGGTATATCCTTGAACTGCGGCCAAGGTTACAATTGAGAGAGTCAAAAGCATGATTACTGCTAATCGATTTACTGATTCAGTCGAACCAGAGCCTTTCAAACCTCTCTTAACATCTTTCAAAAGTGGTGAACGTCCGAATAATAATTGCATTATTTTAGGCCCTTTGGCTCCAATTCTTCCAAGTAGTAATGCGCCTCCAATCCAAAGAAGGAATGGTCCAAATATACCTAGAAGACCTTCGAAGAAGAAATTAGAAACTATTCCATCTTCACTACCGTTCATTTCCAGCCAAGTGTCTATCACAGAGACAAGTCCGAAAAGGAAACATAGCCAATGAAGCCACCTCTTAGGTTCATTTTCTTGAATAAAACTCTTGACCCCTTCTTCAATCTCTAATTCGATGAATTTCTGAGAGCGCTTACGGCCGAAAAGAAGAGCGAGACCAAGTGTCGAAAGGGCGGTAAACATAGTTGCACCAAAACTTAGGGCAGGGTCAATATCATACTCACCTGTTCTGAATTCCATGAAACCAACTGCTGAAAGAACAACAGGTACAGAGAACATAGCCAAAAGATAACCTGCAATCCAAGCAACAGTAGAGAATACTGCTAGTTCCAAAAGGACCATGCCTTGAAGTCCTGAACTATTAGCACCTATAACACGATGTATACTGATCTCTTTACGACGTTGCTCTAGCGATAATATCAATCCATAAACAAGGACTGCCAAAGACATTACGACAATTGGAACCATGATGATATAGTCAAATATCTGAATTAGACCAAGGAAAATGTTTAGGAAAACTATAGTCCCTCCAACTATATCTGTGTAAAATAAATCTACTCCCTCTGATGTGTAATTCTCAGACATAATATCGCTCTTGAGAACATTTAGCCAATCTTGAGCATCATCGGTTGAAGTTGTAGGCAACTGACTTCTATCGATAGTCAACCCGAGGTACATATGGTCATAATCCATCAAAGTGGCTCTTTCACCTTCGCTTAGAGCGGTCCAAGTAGTGAATATCGGGTTTGGTCCCAAAGTTGGATTTCCAAGGTCCCAAGGCTGATAAATACCAACAACGGTCATATTTGTCATTATAATAGATTGACGACAGTATATCTTACCATTCGGTGATGCAGATGCCACCCCTGGACATGATTCAACTAATTCTACTCCGCCTGTATCGAAAAATTCGCTATCCACCACGTATACAAATTCTACTGCTTCTAAGACATCTCCGACTTCTGCTTTGGCTTGAGAAGCAATATTAGATGGAAGAATCACCCCTCTTTGCGAAGACATATTTTCTGGGTCCGGCCATTCTCCTTGCCCTTGGATAATTCTTTCTCCATACCTGCTTGCTAATTCTCCATCGAAGGCTTGTGGGCCCATTAATCGTATAGAGCGCATATCAGAAATTGGTGGGCCTCCTTCATCAAGTTCAGGATAATTGAAAGTAACATTAAGCCAATATGGATTTTCATCATCTGAAATCGACCTCATTTCGAGTGGTTGTGCAAAAACGAAATCTTCATTAAAAAATCCACCACTATGAATTCCTTGTCGCCCAAATATAAGAGCGCAGTCACTTAGTTCTTCAGAATAAGATTCCATCAATTCACTACAGACATTTTGCATAGTAGTTGTATTATTTGACCAACCTTTAGCTCCTTCAACAGGTTCTCTAGCATACTCTACTTTAGCATCGATGGGTTCACCGCTCAAGGATTCATCAAAGAAAATCTGTGAAAGTCCTACACCATATGACAATACGGTAGTGATTACCAATGATGCAAGAAATACCCCTGCTACAACAGCAAGTCCTCTCTCTCTACCACGCCATGCGCTTTGAGAGGCGAGCCTTACATTTTCAGGAGCATCACGAACTCTTCTACGCCATCTTTCCATGAAATTGACTTTAGGAATTTCATCTACTGAGAAAGCATCGAAGTCTTTCTGTTCAGGTTTTGAATTCATTCTTCTTCACCTTCTAAATCATCTAGTCCCCAAGCACTTCGAATATCCGAAGCCTTGGTTTTTCCATCGGTTAGCAGTAACATTCTATCGGCATTAGAAGCAAGTTCAGGGTCGTGAGTAACCATTAGAATAGAAATAGGATTCTCTTCATTGTGGCACAGATCTTTGAAAAGTTGTAATACTTCTTTTCCACTTGCTATGTCTAAATTACCAGTAGGCTCATCAGCTAGTAGAAGAGGGCGATTTCCAGCAATCGCTCTAGCGATTGCAACTCTTTGTTGTTGACCACCAGATAGTTGTTCAGGGATGTGGTGCATTCTATCACCGAGACCTACTCTTTCAAGAGCCTCTGCTGCTCTAACCTCTGCTTCTTTAGATTCTATTCCTGATAATTCAAGAGCCATTGCAACATTGTCCATGGCTGAAAGGTTATTCAATAAATGGAAGTCTTGGAAAATCCAGCCAACTAATTCTCGGCGGACATCAACAACACCAGAGGGCCCTTTTAGTCCATAATCTCGCGATTTTAGTGTGATTTTTCCTCCATCGCCAGGTAATAAACCCCCAATGATGTTTAGAAGTGTAGACTTACCACAACCTGACGGACCCATCAAAGCAACAAGTTCTCCATTCTTCATTTCCATATCTATTCCTTTCAAGACTTTGAGTTTATTAGAACCCATCCCAAAGGACTTTGTTAGGCCATCAATTTTTAGCATTACAACCACTATATTCTATGGCTCAAGTTTTGTTATTTATATCCATGTTTAGAATGGTTACTTGAGAGCATTATTCATTCGATGATGAAATAAGGGGGGGATTAAGGCCGTCCAGAACATTATATAATATCCATTAGGTAATTGTGGGGCTTCATCATGCATCTGTAAGTTATGGTATGGACTACTAGATTTAAGATGATGAGATGGATGAAGTGGTAGTTCCATCAAAGTCCACCTAGACCAGCGATGGCGACTTTCCCATGCATGAGTTGCATTTGCTCTTTCATCCATACCTCTTGATAGACCATAATGCTGTAAATAATTAACAAACTCGAGAAGAAAAATTGCTATTATGGACTGTACAAGAAAAGCTAAAAATAAATCCATAGAAAATAATAATAAAATAGCCAATACTAATGCTTCAATAAAAAAAGATATCTTGACATCTTTTGGCCTTGCTCGATAAGCCCCGATTACTTGCAGCGGTATTGTACGAATGAAATGAGAGTAAATACTTCGACCTAACGGAGCGGATGTTGGGTCTACTGAGCGAGCCCAATGCTTGTGATGGGTGTGGTTGTGTTCAACAGTGAAATGTAGATAATTAACACATAAAAGATCTAGCCTAGCAAGCCACCAACTGAAAGACTTCGGCTTTCTATGGCCAAGTTCATGAGCCGTAATTATACCAGAAGCCCCTGAACTTAATCCTACAGAAAGGACACCTAGAATCATAAAATTATCAAATGGGGTTGTTAATAATTTCCAAAACAAAATACCAATTATAACGGGAACTAGTAAACCATGAATATGAATAATTAAATCAAATTGAAACCTACTACTAGGTAGACCAATCTTCTCACTCTTACCAGCGAATATATCAATCAATGGATAGATGATCAGTGCAAGGAAAATAGTAGAACCCATCCACCAGTTACCAAGTAGTAGTCCAGCAATTGTGACAAGCGGAGTCAGCAATCCCAAAGTGTGTGGAAGCCACCGACGCATAGACTGCTATCGAGGGGGGCATTAAGGAACTTAGCATTACTCGGATTTAGATTTGCGGTTAAAAAACCTAAAAATCCATGACGGGGAAAAGTTGATCCCATTACGATATTCTTGTGACTCCATGACGGAATCGACATATGATTCTAGATAACTATCCATCATTCATCACTCCTGATACCGTACATCCCACGAGAATCGGGAGATGCTCTAAAATCGGCCATAGATTGAATCACAGCATCAATCCAATCCGAAAATATTCCATTTCGATATACTTGTTTTTCCATTACTTGTTCTACAAAACTTTCTAATTCATTATCCATATGTGTCGCCTCGTTTATTGTTACTTGCTTCAGTGTAAATTAAGCATCCAACCTATATTAATAAGTGGTAATAAAGCCAACACAAAGGTGTAATAAATAAACTAAGTGTTTTTTAGAATACCTTTTTATCTGCACTCATATTACTGAATACTAGCATATTTAGTAAGATCTCACCAAAGTCACGCGCATAAGCACACAGTCTTCTAACCGATTCCGAAAGGCTGAGGTCGAATGCCATCCACTCATTATGTCTATGATTATCGAGAAGGTCTTTTTCATGGCTTTTCAATATCTGTTGACATTGTTTCAATTCTCCGCGCGCTATTTCAATTCTTGTTGAATCTCTGGTTCTAATATTGATCATCAATTCTTTCAAAGCCAACTGCCATTTGGGAAGTTGCTCTAATGGGGCCATATCAATCATATTGGTGGTCAAACTTGGATTGAGCTTTACTAATTCCGAGAGAGTGAAGGCATGGTCCATCATTCGCTCTAAAGAACGTGCTAGATTAGCAAACTCTACAGCTTGCGTCCTACTCAGATTTAGACTAGATGCGACTTTATGTGAGTCAAGTGAAATCCTAACTTGTCTTTCTATGAGATATAGTAGCGCATCCACCTCATTTTCACGGTCTGCTGCATCTTCAATGAATTCTTTACCTTCTCCCTCAAAAACAGATAATAAGTCTCTTATCAATGAGGTCAAAAGAAGGTACATCCTATTCAAACTAGCAGGAATCGGCATATCTCCTGGATTCAATAAACATTTTAAAATCAATAAATCATCCATTTCTTCAAATATTTCGAACCCTCTTGTATTTCTCAAAAAACGACGGATTTGAAGGTTTGACTGACGGCTTTCCCCTGCCTTGACTTCTATATGAATTAGGTCGGCCCCTGAAATGTAGGCTCCCATCAAATGGTCAAATAAACTATTTTCGGGCAACTTATTCATTGAAAAAAATACACTTTTCTGTAAGACCTCTACAGCATCTAAAGGAGTTATTCGCAATGCTCCGCTAGGGCGCCAGTCTATTTTCAGAACATCTCTAGAATTGAGTTTGTGTTGAACAACCCACGGTTTAGGAAGACTGAGTGTGAAGGTGCTGCCTCCTGTACTTTGCAATCTTCTAACATCTTGTCCACCTGGGCCTATTGACATAATATTCATTACTCCCTGTAAATAGTACTATATAGATTATATCTAAGTTAAGTAATATACTTATTGTTGATAGAGCATAATATGGAAGCTACAACTTTGATTCTAATCGGCTTAGCCTTAGTAGTATGTGCATACATGGCTTGGAATATCGGTGCTAATGATGTTGCTAATGCAATGGGTACATCAGTTGGTTCCCGTGCACTGACTCTAAAACAAGCCGTCATTATCGCTGCAATATTCGAATTCTGCGGTGCTTTCTTCGCTGGTGATGCTGTAACGGATACTGTCCGTAAAGGAATATTAGCAGTGGATTTTTCTGCTGATTATGTAGACGAAGAATTTTCACAAGATTTGGCATTTGGCTTCATTGCAGCAATGATGGCTGCTGCAACTTGGCTAACTGTAGCCACTAGATTTGGCCTACCTGTATCAACTACCCACTCAATTATTGGAGGGATTCTGGGTGTAGGACTAGTTCTTGAAGTGAAGCATCCTGATGCTGGTGGCCTCATCGATTGGGATGTCGTTGGTAAAGTTGTGATGTCATGGGTTGCAAGTCCGTTAATGGGCGCTCTACTCGCTTTCTTCTCTTATATGTTAATCAAGAAAACTATTCTTGATTCTGAAACGCCAATTCAAAGATCTAAATGGTTGGCTCCGATTCTAGCATTCCCAACATTCTTTATTTTGGGACTTGCCCTACAATTTAAGGCTCTGAAAGGATTCTTCGGAAAGGCTGAATCCAATGGTTGGATTTCAGATAAATATGACTGGTTACCCGTAAAAGAAGATGGTGTGTTCAATCCATTTGCGGATAATGCCTGGTTTCCAATTAATTCTCTAATTTTGGCTGCAATCATCGGAATAATTGCAAGTATGTGCCTTTATCTAGTACTTAAGAAAACCAATATCGAAGAAGAACACCGTGGCTTTAGAGGGGTAGAAAGAATATTTGTTTGGTTACAAATTATTACTGCAGCTTATGTTGCATTCGCGCACGGAGCAAACGACCGTTCTAATGCTATTGGCCCTATGGCAGCCGTTTGGCAAGTTCTTTCTTCAGATAGCCAACAATTACTAGACAAGGCACCCATTCCTATTTGGCTAATTTTACTTGGTTCTGCTGGTATAGCCATAGGTGTAATGACCTGGGGTTGGAGAGTTATGGAAACCATTGGTAAGAAGATTACCGATATTACCCCCACACGTGGTTTTGCTGCAGAATTTGGTGCCGCTACTACAATTCTAATTTTCTCAATGCCTTTCCTAGCGGTGCCTGTTTCGACAACCCATACCTTGGTTGGCGCAGTTGTAGGAGTTGGCCTAGCAGGTGGAGCGAAAGCAGTAGACTTCAGAGTATTTGGTAAAATTGCTATGTCCTGGGTTGCAAGTGTACCTGTAGCAGCCTTTGGCGCTGTGGTACTATTCGTTGCATCTGGTGGAGAGGACTTGAACATGATAGTACTCTTACCTCTCTCCTTCATAGCCGTAGGATTGGCAATCTGGAAGAGTGGAAATGAAATACATGTTGAAGAGGCTCTTTCTGATGTTGGAGGAAAGGGTCATTCTGTAACTCCATTCGAATTATTCCACCAACATGCACAAGAAGTGGAGAAGACTGTTGAACATATGCTGGATGCGGTAAATCAAGCATGTGACGGCGAAGACTCTTCTGAATCTGTACAGAATACTATTGATGCGGAACTGGAAGCGGATAATGTCAAATCAGAAATTAGAAAGATGGCTCTTAATGATATGAGGTTTGGTCTGCATGTAAGTTTAGATGACTTCCTCTACATGGTCACTAGGCAGGATAGAATCGCAGACTATGCTCAAAATGTTGCTGAACAAATTAAGTTTAGACCATTATTTGATGATGAAAAAGCCAAACAACTGCTCAAAGGAATGGCTAAATCTGTGGCTGAAACTGTCGCTAAATATGAAGATACAGTTGAAGCACTGCGTGATTTCACCATATCTGGACAAACCAAGGCTGCAGAAATAAAATTAGCAGAATTGATCCGTGAAGTAAATATCAAAGAGCATGAAGCTGATATGGTTGAAGCAGAGGCTGCTGGTTATGTATTCTCTAATGGTGATGACCAACCGTTGGCTGCAATGCACATGTATAGAGTTCTGCAAAGGCTTGATGATGTTGCTAATGCTTGTGAAAAGGCAGCAAATGCTTTCTTACCAATTCTCAATAAGTAAGCGCGCCATTGATAATCAGGAAGGATTTCGGATGTATGTCCGAGCCTAACCCAACCCCACATGCGTGGAACAGTGGCTGACGGCTCAGGAGCGTGAACTCAATGGGTATGGATTTAGCATTAAAGGCAAAATTACAGAAGCAAAGATATCATATTGTTGGCGAACATGGCGGGGTGAAAACTTGCCATTGGACTAAAGAATCACTGCTAAGAGATAGACAATGCTACAAAGGAAAATTCTACGGAATTCAAAGTCATAATTGTATGCAAACTTCACCTGTTGTCGACCAGTGTAATCTGGCTTGTACCTACTGTTGGAGAGAACCGCACATGGATACTCTAGAATTGACTGACCAAGACCCTATGGAATTACTGTATGAATCGGTAAGAGCACAACGTCGGCTTCTTTCTGGATTTGGTGGAAACCCTAAAGTTCCAAGAGAAAAGTGGCTTGATGCTCAAAACCCGAAACACGTGGCAATATCTCTAAATGGAGAACCCACTCTTTACACAAGACTCGGGGAATATATGGATTTGTGCCACAAACATGGGATGACTACAATGCTAGTTACCAATGGAACATTCCCTAAAGTTTTAGAAAAGCTTGATACTTTACCTACTCAACTTTATGTTTCTGTAGATGCGCCCAATAAGGAGGTTTTCGATAATGTATGTAAACCAAAATGGAATACTAGAGCTTGGGAACAATTTGAGAAAACTATAGATTTGCTTCCATCTTTAGATACCCGAATTGTTTGCCGCCATACATTGATGAAAGGCATCAATATGAGTGATAAACACATAGAGCAATTTGCTGCCCTTGACAACAGAGCAGACCCTGACTTTATTGAAAATAAAGGGTATGTTTTTGTCGGCCATAGCAGAGAAAACTTGAGTGCAGAAAATATGCCAAGTCATGATGATATAATGGACTTCTCGGCAAAGATTGCTCCACTTACTGGAAGGAAGATATTATCTGATTCAAAGCCTAGTCGAGTGGCTCTAGTAGGTCAGCAAATTACACCTATTCCAATTCCTGAAGCAACTATGTTTTTCCCTGATGATTTGGGCATTGCCCCGTCGGTTAAGCATCTTCCAATTATTCAGTAATAGGAAAATAAACTGGCTCATCTGCTTGATGCCATTGCTTATTCTTCTTCATACAGATAAGGAACTCATCGCTCTCTAGGTTCGATGATAACCAATCATGAATATTAGTCCAATCTTGTGCATCAAACCAATCTCTATCATGATTAGCAAATTGTCTAACAAAGGGAAATAATGCATCACTAAGAGATGTTTCAATATTATTTTGGCTAAGATAACTATCAAGGTCTTTTAGATAATTTGAAGCCTCTATTCTATGGTGTAAACTATCGGTATTTTCATAACGATTTGGATACTTATATCTATCAAGATGATACTTAAATTCATCATCGTTTCGAGAAATCCAATGGCTTTCAGTCTCTTCAAGTTGCCAATCTAGAACATATTGCATTATCTCTAGACTTTCTTCAATAACTGTTCCGTCGGGTAGAAATAGAACTGGAACGGTACCTTTTGGTGATATCTCCATCATATGAGAAGGCCTGTCACGAAGAATTACCTCTCGATGTTCTACTTCAAATGAAGTTCTTACAATCGACATTCTCGCCCTCATGGCATACGGGCATCTTCTAAAGCTGTACAGAATTGGTCTATCTGCCATAAAGAACTCTCCATCATTCTGGAGGAGTTGGAGGTGTATATCCCCCATCTACGGCTTCTTGCACTATCTTCATATCTGAATCTACCATCATGGCTACCAATTGTTCAAAAGATGTTTCTGGAACCCAACCTAGTTCTTTTTCTGATAATGATGCATCACCGATTAGCAAATCTACTTCTGCTGGACGGAAAAACTTCGGATTAGTTCTTACTCTAACCTCACCTTCTTGGTCAGTCGCTATTGTGTCCACACCTTCACCAGACCATGTTAGAGACATTCCCACGTGTGAGAAGGCTAGAGAGATCATATCGCGAACACTATGAGTTCTTCCAGTTGCTACAACAAAGTCCTCTGGAGTATCTTGTTGCAACATTCTCCATTGCATCTCAACATAATCTCCAGCATAGCCCCAGTCTCGCTTTGCTTCTACATTCCCAATCCATAAGCATTGGTCAAACCCATGCGCAATTCTAGCAGCTGTCATAGTAACCTTTCTAGTTACAAATTCAAGACCTCTTCGAGGGCTTTCGTGATTGAACAAGATACCTGTGCAAGCAAACATATCATATGATTCTCGATAATTCCTGGTTATCTCAAAGGCGAATACCTTAGCACAACCATAAGGCGACCTCGGGTGGAATGGTGTTTCTTCATTTTGTGGTACATCTCTAACTTTACCATATTGTTCAGAAGAACCTGCTTGGTAAAACTTACACTTAGGAGCATGCTTACGAATTGCTTCAAGGCATCGCAAAGCACCTAATCCGGTGATATCAGCAGTCATCATTGGAGACCTCCAAGATTCTGGAACAAAAGACATGGCTCCTAAGTTGTAAAACTCATCAGGTTGAGCGGTAGATACAGCATTATCTATCGAGTTTTGGTCTGCTAAGTCACCATTGATCAAATGGAAGTTTTCGTGTTCCATTAAATGATTTATCAGGCTACGGCCAAGTGTTGGTTGTGAAACTCTACGCACTAAACCATATACGATATATCCTTTTTCAAGCAATAACTCTGCCAAATAAGAACCATCCTGACCTGTCACGCCTGTGATTACTGCCACTTTGTCGCCCATGAACCTGCGTAGGCATTCACCTTTTCAAATGTCGGCGCAAATAATCACTATTAGCCACTAGATGAAACATGATTAATTGTTTAAAAGGTGTTGAATTGATTATTTGGCATGTCAATGAAACATAGTCGCCCAATACTGACAATTATTGGAGCGGGAGGGATAGGCAGTCAAACTGTAGATTTACTCATACCTGCACTTAGAAGAATTAAGGCTCAATGTCAGATAGTTCTAATGGATGCTGACCTTGTAGAAGATAGAAATCTAGGTCATCAAAAGTATACTAATGCAGATATTGGTAAAGCAAAAGTTGATTGTTTAACCTCAAAATACACTTCACAAGGTGATGATTTTGTTTCAATAAAAGGCATAAGTGAAAACTTTACGTCACTTGAACAATTAAGAAATTCAGATTATGTAATCGTCTGTGTCGATAGACCAGAGCCAAGAAGGTTGGTTCATACCCTCGAGATTCCATGGATAGACCTCAGATGCGGCGGCGATGGTTACCTAGTTCTATCATCGGATTCAGAAAAACAGCTTGTAGCACAAATGACTCCCGACCATGAACCTAAAAGTTGTCAGCACGAAGGAGCCTTAGATATTGGTAATCTAGAGTTTGGTTTTGCTATTGCTGCCTCATATGGAGCACAATGGGCATTACAACAAATCCGAGATAGTTCTTCACCAATACAGGCGATGGGTTCGATGAATTTTGGACAGCTCAGTTTCCCTAAAATGAACACAAAGGTGGAGGCAATATAATGATAGAAATCCCACATATTGAACAATTAGAAATCAATACAGATGAATGGTTTGATATTTGTCAACTGGCCAAACAGCAGGATGTAGAAAATCCTTTACTCTTAGAATTACAAAGAAAAGGAGCCTCTTTAGGAAGATGGGATGTGGTATATTCTTTATCGCTTCTAGCAGGACTTGAAACATCTGTATTAATCGATAGTGAAAATAATATTTCTTTAGATTGGGGTGAACCTGGAAGGGTGATTCTCAAAGCACCTCATGGGTTTATGGCTCCATTCAAGTTGTGGGTTCATACACACCCTGGGTTCATGGCTTATTGGAGTTCAACTGATACCAATAGCCTATCCATTGGTTCCTCTATCATAGAAAAAGCACTGGTACTTGGTTCACCCGGGATCAAACAAGCACAAAACTCTGCTTTTTGTGAACTTGATGAGATTGAAGAGCGAATTGAAGATAATGGAAGTTTAAGTCAGTGGAGTAATGAAGATATCGTAAATTGGCAAGATTGGTACCAAGAACTGAATCAAAAAGTAGTGATGGAGGAGTCTATATGAGCGGAGTAAGAGAACCAAAAGATGAAGAAGAACTAGCGAAGGCTAGACTAGCAATTTTACATGGTAAAGGGCAAAGTATTGAGCAAGTAATTGCGAATATTATCCGAGACAAACCGAATACTGAACTAGTGGAAGCTGTAACTAGTAGAATCAAATTCGCACAAGAAAGTGAAGAAGTTTTGAACCTTGAAGAGTTAATTCAAAGTCTGGTCACAATGCAAGAGAAGTGGGCCTAATTAGGAATTATTGTAAGTCGGCCTACGGCCTTCGATTAAAGCGGAAAGACCCTCTAGTGCATCCTTGGTTGCAAATATCTCATGCAGTTTAGATAATTCCATTTCTAATCCATCGCTAAGAGAATTTGTTGCTGTAGCATCGATCAAATCACTAGCCATTGAAAGGGCAATAGGTGCAGTGAATTTGAGATTCTTTAACTGGCGGGATACTGTTTTCTCCTCGCTATCAAAACCTTCTGGACATTGACCATCAAGTAGTGATTTCATGTTATTATCACTATAAAATTCTAATGCGAACTTCACTACTGGACTATCTAATTGAGCAGGAGTACCTGGATATTTATTACTAGGTTTACCATCTTTAGCACAAGATAAGATACATGAATCAACTGCGGAAACCTCTACTAAATGGGTTAGTAATCCTAAATCTGAAGCAACTTGAGAAGTCATAAAATTACCACCTAATACCGCCCATCTTGCAGCAGGAATACCACATATTTTAGCAGGTCTTTGTGAACCACCAAGTCCTGGATAAATTCCAATCGAGGTCTCTGGGAATCTAAACTGTGTCCTCTTAGTACCGATTCTATAATCGCAACTCAAGGCTAATTCTAATCCGCCCCCTAGTGCTAGGCCAGTAGTCAAAGCGATAGTAGTCTTACTTGAGTTCTCAATAGAATTCAATACTTTATGTCCATTTGCCGTAAACTCGTAAATATCATCTATTGATTCTGCTTTTATTTTATCGACAAAGAATTTGACATCAGCCCCTGCAACAAATGCTTTTCCAGCCCCATCAAGGACAATTGTATGCACTGAATTGTTATCATTTACTTGATTAATTGCTTCACCTAATTGTGATACTACTGTTTCGTTTAGAGCATTCATTGCTTCGGGGCGATTAATAGTTAGAGTCGCAACTCCTTCAGAGATGGTAGTATCAACATAAGAAAAGTCCCATGGAGTTTTTGATTCCGCTTGATGCTTAAAAAATTCTGGAACTTCCCAAGACTTACTTCCGTCATCTAAGACACATAGTTGACTATAACTTTCAGCCATCATATGGGCTTTTTCTACTCCTATTCTATTCATCAATTCGAAAGGACCTTTAGCCCATCTTAGACCCACTTTAGCACCCCTATCCACATCTTCCATAGAGCATATTCCTTCATCGACAATTTGTGCAGCAACACCAAAAACAACACCATACAACCGGTTAGAAATCAAATCATACTGATCTTGGTTGTAATCCTGTTCCCCTGAAACATCCCAATGTGCATTAGCATCTATCAAATCACGAAGGTTTTGAGCACCATCATACCTTGGAGTAGCAAGTTGTTCTGCAAGATAATCTGTAGAATGTAAAGCGATCGGCGGACCGGTTAAATTCATCAGTCCAAACGGACCAAGTCCGATTCTAAATGCCTTACAGGCAGCGGCATCAATTTGTGCTGCACTAGCAACTCCTTCTTGTAGAAGTAAACAAGCCTCATTCAACCATGGTACGAAGAATCTATTGACAACAAAGCCTGGCCTATCTGAACAAACAATTACTACTTTCCCAAGCATCTTACAATACTGAACAACCTTGTCAATTGTCTCTTGGCTTGAAGATTCAGCAGGAATTACTTCAATCAAACGATTCTTAGCTGGATGAAAAAAGAAATGGAGGCCAACAAAGCGGTCTGCTCTTCCTGTGGCTTCAGCCAAAGCATTTACTGAAAGGGAAGATGTATTAGAGGCAAGAATCGTATCTGGGCCACAAACTGCATCTAAGGTTTGAAAAACTGCGGTTTTGATATCGAAGTCTTCAAACACTGCTTCTATTACTAAATCAGTATTTGCTGCAGTTTTTTCAACACCAACAACACCTGTTATCCGGTTCTTAATATCTTCAACCTGTTTTGGGGAAAATATTCGTCGCTCAACTGCTTCTGAAAGGAAATCTACAATAATGGCTTGGCCTCTATCGACCCATTGTTGCTCTCTATCTACCATTTGAACATCAAATTCTTCTTGCGCGGTTTTCTGGGCAATTCCTGAACCCATGTTTCCTGCGCCGACAATTGCTACACTTTGAATCGGTTGCATGAACTGGCGAAATAAACCATGCACATGAATAATGCGGATGATTGCACATGACAATGAGCAACGCTTTATTTAGGAAATTGTAAAGGCCACACTATGGAAATCACTCGAAAGTTCATTAGAACCTTTGTCATGATACTCGGTATATTCATCTTATTGTCATATGTTTATGGTGTTTCAAAATCAAATGATGCAACTGCACTATGGGGTGGAATACCCCTTAGTTGGACTAAATTCATTATTCCATGGATGTTTGTTGCAGCCATAGGATTCTTGATGTATTGGTGGACTATTCTGTATAGTGTTGACGTCTCTGTGATTGAAAATTTAAGATGGCCTTGGGGAGAATCTGACGGCAAAGGTGCAAATAGACTATTACTGACCTTTTGTACCTTCATGATTCCATCTATGCTATGGCTTGAAAGTACTCTATTCCATATGAATAATGAATACTCTTGGACACCGTTTCTAGTAATTGGTATTCTGGTACTTGTCTCAATTGGCAATATTATGTTTGGACTGCTGGCATACTCAGCATATCAAGATGGAGTAGAAGGTTCGAAAACAATGATCGCAGGCTCAATTATGCTCAGTATTCAATGTATATTCTTCGACGCAATATTATGGAATGTTAAATTTCCTTGGTGATTATTCCACTACTTTTCCAAAAGAGAATAGGTTGATATCCGAGCTTAAAGAGTTGTATGCATCTGCTATTCTAGAACTAAATTCTTTATTATCAAACTTTAGAGCATGCTCAATCAGAGTTTGATCTAATTCTCTTGGCTCGCCATTGCGAGATTTCCAATCATAGTAAACAGAAAGAATCGCCCTCTTCCAAGTATCTTCATCATCTGCAGCAAGGCAATAGTTTTCTGGCATTAGTTCATTGTGGGAAGGTAAATCAGAGCATAGAACAGGAAGTCCACTGGCTAGTGCTTCCAATGGAGGATAACCAAACCCTTCACTGGCCGATGGAAATAGCAAACACTCGGAAGAATTCCTTAAGTCCATTAATTTAGAATCGCTAACCAATGGACCATGGACTGTCCAATTTTTGATATTATTTTTAATTGCTAATTCGATTACTGCTGGACTTCCATACTCACTCTCTCCTTGACCAACATGATTAATTTGCAACTCATTTAACACTGAGGCATCCAATGAACCTAGTACTTGACAGATAAACTCCATTCTCTTTCTTGGGTCATGACTACCGACTATCAAAAGATTACATCTATCGTTTAGAGGTGGAGAAGGAGTAATTTGTTCATTAGGCGAATAAGAAGATACCTCAATTCCTAAAGGTACACAAATTGATTTAACGTCAGGAAAATGTTTCTGACAATCTTTCAGAGTAGCCTTAGAATCACAAAGCAATAAACTAGCACGGGATAAACCTCTTTTCAATTTCTTAATATCTCTACGACGATAACTTGGTGGATTTTGCTCACCAATATCAATTTCTTGTCCACCTATTTTCATCTTTGCAGGGAATAGGTGGAATAAATCATGCACTGTTACTATGACTGGTAATTTGCATTTCTTTGGAATCAGATGTGCTTGCTCTTGGTCTGTAATATGAACGACGTCACAGTTTCCATTAGAGATTGATCTATTGATGGCTTTCTTCACCGTCTTAGGGTGTGAAAACCAGCGTTTCCAAAGACGGTAGAACGGGGATGCTCTAGGGGGCAAATCATATTCACTAATTGCCTCAATCACCCACCCTGGGACGCTGCCTGAACTAAGCAGGTCTGCTAAATTATGGTGAGCAGAGCCAAGACCGGAGTTACGGCCAAGAATGCCTCCCCTAACTAGCAGAACCCGCTTGGCCATAGCCCGACGAGGTGCTCTCACCTATTGAAAGATGAGTCGCTTTGAACAGTTGTTCACTCTTCTTCTTTGTTCATACCCATGACTGCAAGTACTAAACAAGCAGCTGCACCAAGGTACAATATTAGAGCAATGTAATCTGTTGGAACATCAAAGTTAGTCCAGTAACTCAAACCGTTTTGGTTTTGAACGATTGAACTTTCCATATCTTCTGCATCACTATCTCCAATCTCCGAAGATTGAGTGATTTGGAATACCGGTTGCAAGTCTGTCAAAGCAGGAGCAGTTGCTCTGTCATATTGACCTCTAGTATCTAAGTAGAAAGTAGAAGTTGATTCTCCAGCGATTATAAGACCTGATAGTTCTTCAGATTGCATTGTGATCTCAGTACCGAAGTAGACTGGAAGAGCAGGTGTCATTGAATCTAATAGTGTAAGGGATTCGATTAATTTTGCAGTGATTGGCCTTGTAGTTGGGTCAACAGAAGCAGAACAGTCGTCAACTGGAATACCCTTTACTTCACTTGTACCTGAACATGTTATTGCGGCTATTGCATAACCTCCAGCATCAACTTTGTCGCCATCACCGGTTAGGAATCCACCAGTAGTTTCGTTAAGTAACTCTACACCAACTGCACCATAAGTAGCCATTGCCATAGCAGTATTATGCCAAGCAAGTTCATTGGAACCATCTTCAAGGATGGTTTCGCCCTTATCACAATATGAGTTGTGTCCAGTACAAACTGTGTAGGTTGTTGCTGGTCCAGTAGATACATTATCAGAGCCATAGTATGTTAGGTTAGTTTCCAGTTTTGCCCAGCCAGCAGATGCTGCAGTAGGATCTTCAGCCACAGCGTGACTTACCGGGTCATACCAACCAAATAGCCATTGATTTACTGTTTGAGTTTTGTAAGCACCATCGCTACCAAGTCCAGCCAGGAAAGTTGGTACAAACCCAGCATAGATTGCGTCTCTAACCATTACTCTAAGTGCAGCGGCCGTATTATTATCAACGCCATATAGCGCTTGAACCGTTGCATCAGACCAAGGTGTTGGTGCACCAGCACCCATTGTTGAGAAGTTAATCGGTGGTGTTTCTCCCATTAATTCTCCATGCATGAATAATGTTGCACCATTACGAGTTGCAACTCCTAAATCACCATACAAAATATTTCCAGCAAGAGAAGAATTTATTGAAATTGGAGAAGCGCCTTGTGGTGATGTTGGTGCAAAAGCAGTTCCCCAAGCGCCTCCAAGGTTTAGACTGTTAGTGAGATATCCGCCATTAATTGGGTCTAATCCACCTAGAGTTTGATTTACGAACTGTTCAGCAGTAATTGTTCCCGAGCCACCGAGAAGTATCAGATTTAGAGAAGTTTCACTGCTTAACCAGTCGCCAACCCACATTGCGATAGGCCCGTATTGTGCCTCAGTTATGCCGTAGGTAGCCATTGCAGTAACGTTATCCATTGTAGCAAATGCTGCAACTCCAAATGAAGTACTATCAGCATTGGTTGCAAGAAGACCAATTGGAGCCTCAGTACCTTGTCCACCAAGTAGTAGATTCATTGCAACTGTGTTGTCAAGTTCAACCCCAATGAGATTTTTAATACGTGTAGCAGCATTTACTGCTGTACCTGTTTGGTCTTGCATCCAATCTGAGTCACCGCCACCATGGGTCATAGAAAAGGCACCGCCAACACCGAAACAAACTGCGAAATCAGTTGCTATTGTTGCATTGATGTCTGCAGATGCATATCCCCAGATCCCAGCTCTTTGCATAGTTCCAGTAGTAAATGCTGGAGCATTTACTGCATCGGCAGCAACAGTAGTATAATTATAATCTTCAGTAGGTAGAGCACTACAGTGTGCAGATAGTATCAATACACCTTGCATACTTGTCAAAGAAGCATCTTCACCAGTAGGCATCATTGCTGAATCAAAAGCGTATGAAAGGTTTCCAATGGACGCATTACCTGCAAATGTCACTCCAGCACTGTTAGTACCTAATGCTGCTTCCTTTGCTTGTAATCCTTGAATTGCTTGAGTATAGGTAATCATTTCTTCACTGCCATTCATGTTATTCATTTCTGAACCGTTGATTGAAGCAAAGAATGCATCA
>TARA_B110000444_G_scaffold66790_1_pt1 | contig 23647 bp, 7 predicted proteins | sample TARA_B110000444 | Tara Oceans TARA_B110000444 (sample SAMEA4398370) | marine metagenome | biome: Polar Biome; feature: [SRF] surface water layer (ENVO:00010504); material: water (ENVO:00002006), including particulate matter (ENVO:01000060) such as... | depth 5 m | reverse complement strand
TGCGTACGCAGATATGTCTGCACGCAACGATGATGCAAGCATTTACGAGATAATCGCACTAAACAACAGACCTAGTGTCACTCTAACTCTAGAGAACACAGAGGATGTAGTAATTGGACCTGAAGGAACAATCACTATTGTTGCTAATGCAGATGATGCAGATGACCAAGGCGGACTAGCTCTGTCCTACATCTGGACTCACCCTGGAATGCCTGAAGGACAGAACGATACTGTAGTCCCATCCATGTGTAATGGTGTAGGGCCTGCATTCTCAACCTGCCAACTGATTGCACTTGATGCAGAGTGGGCTGGAGTTCAAACCTATTCTGTAGAAGTATTAGATCCATTCAACTCTTCCGCTAAGGATTTCCTTAACGTATTTGTCTGGAACCACATAATCACAACCTCAACTACCGACAGCGGTATTGAGATGGTTTACGATCTAACCTATGATGGAGCAAACGCATTCAGTGTATCTCTAGCAGACTCTTCTGAAGGACCGTACACACAAGACCTAACCAACTTTGGTTACGCTGGTGAATACACCTCAGTCGCAGTACTAGATTACTCACCATCTACGACCTACATGCCAGAAGACGTATATGCACAGTCAATCACAATGAATTACGATGCATCTACTCTAGCACCAACTAGTGCATTCTGGATATCTAACGGAAACTGGGCTAAGCTAGAAGCAACAATTACTGCTGCTGGTAGCGATGGTTCAATATCTATCGATATGGGTCAAAATGGACAAGTTCTTTCACAGGGCGAAATCGTTCTGATGGGAGGAGAGTTGCAAATCATCGAAGCACCAGAGGGTAACCCTGCTGGTCTGAATGTAGTAGCAACTGCTGGCGGTCAAATTACAGCAACATGGTCCTATGTAGGAACCACTGTTCCTGGATTCGATTGGTTGTCAATGGAAATCTGTGATTCAAACGGTGACTGTGACACTTCACAGGAGAACACCACTCTTGCAGCTCATTCAATGAGTGGTCAAACCGATACTGAACATGGAGTAACCTACACTTACACACTTTCTGTATGTAACGTAGGTGGATGCCACCCAACAATCGCAACTGGTTCTGCAGTTGCAGATAAGGAAGTTGATGGCGACGCTGTTGCTACCGAAATGTCAGTATATGGCGGTGTAGACAATTCAGTCATGGTTGATGGTGAAACTTCATGGGTAGTCTCTTGGGTTGTTGGTGGCACAGACTCATCTGATGTAGCTGGCTGGAAGGTCTGCTGGACAGACTACTCTTGGTCTACTGCAGGCGCAATGCCTGCTACCTGTGCTGATGCAGGCGCTGCAGTTGGAACTACGGCGTCGAGTCGTGAGTCGGTGGAAATTAATCACCCAGGTGGTACAGGAACCAAGACGTACTACTTCGTAGCAGTACCATACGATGACAAAGGTAACATGGACAACGCAGAGCCAGGTACCGATAGCTTGCTAGAACACAAGAACACACAGGTCGATCCTTGTGAAACAGATCCTGACAGTGACGAATGTGCAAACATTGGTGACGCAGGTGACGATGCAGAAGGCGGCTCAGTTCCAACATGGACCTGGGGCGTAATCATCGGTCTAGTCGTAGTAGCATTCGTTGTCGGTGCATTTATCCTCTCCCGTGGTGGAGATGGTGAAGACGGCAAGGACTGGGATTACTGATCCTAGGCCTTGAGTTCTGACAGCAAATACGGTGCTTGACACCGAGGCTGCCATGGGGAGCGGTTCGCCGCTCCCTATGGCTCCCCCTTTTCTTTTTTCTTTCAAATTCCAACACAGGGATTGTGTTGTTCTTTCCAATTCCTAACTCAGCTCAAACTGAAGTTATTTTTTAAAATCTAACATATTGATTAGAAGCGGTTATCTCGCGCACACACGCGAGAGAGTTCGCTACAAAACTGTAAGTTTTACAAATACTATATTTTTCTAGTGACGTATACATCCTCAATGTTATTTTTTTGTTATTATTTCCGTTCAAACCCTAGAGCGAAATGTGCCGTATAGTTTGGGGTGGACTGGTGAACTGAAGTTTTTATCAATCTTCAATTTGCTTGCAGTGGTTGGTTTAGGCAAGTCTTATTATGGGCGGGTCCTAACGATATTCGATGAGCAAGTCGTATATTTCTATTGGCCCCGTAGTGGAGCCGGTCTCGGGAAAAATACATCTTGGAATGCCCATCTTCTGTGATGCTCTAAAAGCGCATGTACCCCAATGCTCATAAGGGATACAAAGCCTGAAGCGCTCTGCATACAGTCCGTAAGGACGTCCGTAAGGAGATGATGACGTGAAGTTGGGAAACAAAAACACGAATAAAAAGACAGTAATGGGTGGCGTAGGAATTGCCCTATTGCTCTGTGCACTAATGGTTGGTATGACTATGACCAATCTTGTACAGACTGACGCCCCTCTGGTAGAAACAGAGTTCACAGTAGTGAACGAAGAAAGCGAAGATCACTTCGGTCTACCCGATGTCTATGAGCCTGCACAATATGAATACGATGAATCCTCGGAACTCGAGGGTATGAGGTCAATGAATCAGAAGGCCTTCCTCACTGAAAGTGGGGATACCACCCTGATCACCTCAGCTGATCCACTGCACTACATGAGTAGCATTGGATCCTGGGAAGAGATAGACCTCAACATCAAGGCAACCCTCGAAGGTTGGGAAGTAAAGGAAAACTCGTATGAAGTTGCCTTCTCTTCCGAAGCCGCCGATGGTGTCTCAGTAATGGTCCACCCTAACGTGGACCCAATCGTTACTGGCCTCAATCCTGTGGTCATGACCTTTGACGAGACTGGTACCATGGCTCTGCCATACATGGTAACACCATCTCAAGACGGTGCATCTGTCGGTGGAAACGTACTGCGTTACACACTAGCAGATGGCTTTGACTTGGATTACTCAGTAGAGCAAACCCAGTTGAAGCAGAATCTTGTGATTCGTGAGCGCCCAGTTCTGCAAGAAGATGTAGCATGGTTCGGTCTGACCGAGCAGATGCGCATGCCTGTAGGATACGCACTCTACCTAGGCGATGACCTTCTTCGTGAAGAAGTAACGCAGACCCAGGACGAATTATCAATTCGCAATATTGAAACCGGTGACCTTCTAGCTACAATTCCTGTACCTCTAGTTGAAGAGATGGGCGCAACAGAGCCTTATCACGCAACTTACTTCGTACAAGTATTCGGTGACACAGTAGTTTTGTCTACTGTTGTTGATGCTGACTGGTTGATGGAAGATGACCGCCAATTCCCATTGGCGATTGATCCTTCAATCAAGGTAACATTCGGCTCTGGTGGGTATTGTTATGCCTACTACGCTTACTGTTACAGCAACGCTTACCACCGCAACTACCGCAGATACGGCACTATCTACTACCTACCTTGGAGCAAGTACACTTTCACAAGTTCCAATGCTCTGCCAACTGGCGCTACAGTCGATAAGATCGAATGGAAGCAGTACGTGAGTTACAGTAACTCTTACTCTTCCAACTCAGTTTCCGCCATTGTGTTGGAAAGTTGTGGTATGTCTAACCGATATAGTTGGTCAATTCCATCTTCATCTTGTTCAGGCGCTTTGACTACCGTATCCGCCGGATATGGTGGTACAACACAGAGAAAGATGATCAGTTCGATCTGGAACTCCGCAGTAGCAGGTACTTACGCTACAGGAACCGGTTGGAAGACAGCAACCCTTTGTTCAAGCAGCACTACATGTGCAGCCTCTGGCTCCCACAACTACATTCTTAACGCTCAAGCCAATGGTGGCAGCGTTGGAATGGGTGCAAAGTATACAACCAGTACGTATCACTACTCTTATGCATACGCAAGTGGTTCTAACAGCCCTTACCTCCAGATAACATACTCTGGTGGAAGCGATACAACTGCACCTACTGATGAGTTCGTACCATACACTGGAATCACATCCTACAAGGAAGGAGAAAGAACTTTCTTCACTACTTTCAAGGATATGTCTGGAATCGATACAACCACATCCGGAGCACCTCACTTGCACTACTCGATTAACAACGGTTCTTACACCGCAGTTAAGGCGACAACACTCGGAACCTGCAATTCGTCATCGACAGATTGTAAATTCCGTGCAACAACAAGTGATGTATCCGCTGGTGAATATGTGAAATACTTCTGGGCATTCCAGGATCTTGCAGCAACTCCCAACGCTGCAACTTCCCCTGCAGGTGGATCTGGTACACCTAGTACTGCAACTCCACCAACTACCCCATACTGGTTCTTTGTTGACGATGTCGCAAACGCTGGAAACGATAAGAAGATGACAATTACAACTACTGATGTTCGTGCATACACGACCACAAGTACTGCAAAGACCTTCGATCGCCAGATGACCTACTATCAGGACTCTGACGAATATGTTTTCGAGTTTGATACATCCGAATGTGGAACAGGAAGCAACTCTTGTTTCTACACCGCGAGCTATTACTTCTACGCACAGTGGAAGATGATGTGGACCACAGCTCCACCTTCTGGAGGAAACGGTCTAGGTGGAACGACATCTGGCGTCATGGAAATGCACCAAACAGATGGCGGTTACCTAACTCTATCTGCTGATGATGGACCTGGAATGAACTTGATTTACCTTTACGACAGTTCCTCTAACCAGTGGGCTATGGTCGGACTAGGTACAGATACAGGTATCGATGAAGCACTAACTTCTGGAGTAACTGCAAACAAGCGCACAACCTATGGTTACACAGCAGCTCACCTAATCGATATCCCTGGCGATATCACAGGTACATACGGTAAGTTTGACTGGAACGCTACATACAGCAGTTCCAAGGCAAACTGGATGTGTGTCGGTACTAACGGATGGTACTACTTCTTCCGTTCAACCAGCACCAACCCTTCCTGTACCTCTGGATACTACTACGTATACAGTTCATCTTACCGATGGTCTGGATTCGCATTAGGAACTGGTTACTACGGCCCTCAAGCATCTAGTGGATCTATCATCTACAAGGTTGCTAGCGTTGCGCCTGAGCCAGATACTACTGCACCTGAAGTAGATCACTTGGCTATGCGTGACTCTCACTCGAGAGACCGTACATTCACTTTCACCATCGCTGATGGTGGAGAGCCTCCTACCGGAATTAACGTAAGTTCTTCCGCAGGTGTTGGGCCAACATTGTACTACCGTATCACAGATGCGGATGGTACTGTTAACTCATGGACCAACAAGGTACTATCTCCAGTAGGCAAAACACGCACTGCTTGTGAGACTTCATCTTGTGACTGGTCTTCCTCATTGGAAGACTTGGAACGTGGTTCAACTGTCGAATATTACATGTCAGTAACTGACCTAAGTACAGCGTCGACCGGAACAAACACTAACACAACTACAGCCAATTCATTCGAAGTAGGAGACCCGAACAAGGTCTTCGTAGTTGAGTGGCACGACCTTGGTTACACAAGTACATACCAATGTACCTTCCAGGTATTGATGTATGACGTAACCAACGAGATTGAGTTCCATTACGACCCTAACTGTCAGGCAACTTACGATTACGCAACAGTCGGATACCAAGACCAAACAAGAACTAAGGGTGCAACTCTAAGGGCTTCAACTGGTTACATAAATGGTGCAAATCCTCACTCCTCGAACTACCGAATCGGTACTGACAGCAGTGGACACGGATACGAATCATTCGATCTAGGTCTGACTGAACTTCCAACCTATGATACTGCAATCGCTGGATCTAGCAATGGATACCCATACGGATACTACTGTGTCTCTTCCTACTACTGGAACAGCTACAAGGCCGGATGTAACGCTAACGTAGACTTACCAGACGGATTTACCTTCGATTACTTCGGAACCGAATACAATGGTTCCGACTCGAAGAACCGTGTTCACATTGGACGCATGGGTAACATGTACCTCAAAGACGATGGATCTACATCTCTAGAGCAATCAATTACAACTTGGTACAGCAATATGCCAGACATGCCATACAGTGGCAACTCAATGTCTAAGGCTGGTAACATCGCTCCTTGGTGGGGTTACTACTCAAGTTACTACTGCTATGACAACTCTAACATCGATTGTTCAGTTAGAACTCGTGTCATACCATTCGAAGGAAAGGGTACAGACGTAAGCGCTGACATTACCCAGCCAACAACATGGTCTGCGATTGATTCACCAATTAGAATTAATCCAAGTTCTTCAACTGGATACCTATCAATTGGTGACGACCTCACCATTGAACCAGGTGTAGTAATTCAAGTTGCAAGCGGTAAGGGTCTATCTTTCGATGGCTCTTGCAGTGAATTCTCCGCAGAAGGAAACTCAACTGACCATATCCTCTTCGAGGGTATGCAAGGCGCAGACTGGAAGGGACTATCATTCACTGGTGCATGTAGCACTGGTACTGATGACCGCCACGAAATGTCCTATGTTGATTTCGCAAACACTAGCGATGCAGCAATTGCAGCAGGAAGCCGCCACGGCGCTTCCCCTTCAAGCAACGCTAACGTTGGTAACTTCACAATGGACCATGTAACCTTCACAAATGTAGGTTCTGCATTCGAGCACGGCTCTGGACAAGGAACTGTCCTTACAATGAGCGACTTCGAAGTTAACGATGCAAGCGAGTCTTGTTTCGACTTCGCAGATAATTCTGAAGTTACACTAAGAGATGGTGAAATGAATGATTGTAACTCTGCAGGCTCCCCAACACATGGAGCTGTAATGGTAATGGCCGGAGTGACCTCTAATCCAAGTACCGCGGGTTCCCTAATATTGGAGAATGTAGACATTAGTGATTCAAGAGTCAATCTGATAAGTGTCGATTTCACTACAGTTTGGATGAGTAACGTAACAGCAACTTCAGCACAGGCAGAAGCAGGAACTGTACTAACATCTGCTGGTGATGGAACTGGTTCAAGTGTATACATCTACAACATGGATGCTGATGGATATTCATCTGCAGCAATCCACGCACTAGATTCAATCATGATGGAAGATGTTGATTGGGGAAGCGCAAATGTTGCAATGTCGCCTGGTGGAACAACTTCCACAGCAGCAGGACCATCTGGAAAGAGCAGAGCATCTATTGAAGACCTAACCGCTGGTGACGTCACAATGGCTCGTATGGCTCCAACAATGGATTACATTGATATCGGTGCATTACTAATTAAGGGTAATTCACCTGGTAGCGATGCAATCTATGGTGAGAATTGGGACACAGAAGGTATTTCGGTAGCTGGCTGTGGATATGCAGTTATTGCAGACGCAGTTACTACTGATGTAATATCTGGATCATGTTCGGGGTCTTCTACATCACAACGCAACAACATTCAGTTATCTGATGTTGATGCAACCTACACTGGTACAACGAACGCTATCTACGCACGTAACTCTCAAATCACCATCGGTGAAGGAGACGTTACAATGCCGACAACATTTGACAAGATGTCAAAGGCTTCCACAAACGGGCGCATAATTCTAATCGATGTTGCTCAAGATGGTACAACCTGTGAAAACTCCAGTGTCTGTGATGTTTCATCCAGTTCATCTGGTGCAATCTACTTCGGTGGACTTGCAACAGTTAAGGTGTTCAAGCTACTTGGCGATGGATCTAAGGATTACAGGGAAGGGCACACAGTTCAAGCAACAGTTGTTGATGCAGGATCTGGATTGTTTACAGTCGGAACCCACGTTACTGACTCCAGTGGAGAAGCCAGTGTATGGGTACTAACTAGTAACGATGCACTTGATTTATACACTGACCACAACCTTGCAGCATGGGGTCCATCCGGTCAGAACGAGACCATGACCACAGACTCATGGTATCCTGGAAGTTTCGGAGTTGGAGATTCAATTGAGTTGCGCCTTGAGCCAGCTCCAGTATCTCTTAACGGAACTAACATGGATTGTTCTTACCTACTGACCAACACAGAAGCAGCACTCGGTCTGAGTACTGAGGCTGACGGAACCAAGACTTTCACTTGGGAAGGTAAGGTTACCATGACAGGAGATCTGAACATCGATACATGTAACATCATAATGCGTAACGTATTCACTGTTGCATCCGATGCTACAAACAAGCCAACGCTAACAGTATCACCTGGTGGAACTCTAACATTGGAGTCAACCAGCACGTCTACTGGTACTCTGAAGGCATCCTCCAGCACATACCCACTAGATTTGGATATGAATGGAGGCGCATTAACTCTTGATGGCGGTATAATCCGTGACGTCGCAGGTGGAATCAACCTTGATTCTGGTACTATGACTGTCGGAAACTCTGCTATGATCTACGGTAATGCAAACGCTGCAGCAACTGAAGCAACAGTGTACGTTAACGGCGGAACTCTCGATTGGGACGACTCAACTATCATGAACTCCGGACAGACTGGAATCGGTCTAATGTTCGAACAGATTGGTGGTGCGGTTGACAACATCGTAGTCAAGAATGCAGCAGTAGGAATTTATTCCTACAACGCAGTTCCAACTATCAATGGATTCACATTAACTGACAACGATGTCGGTGTGGATGTATATGGTGGAATGACTCTGCCTACAATTTACCGTAGTACTCTTCTCTCCGGAGAAAGCACAGGATGGAAAACCTACGCTATCGATATGTCTCCATATCTAGCAGGTGGCGAAGACTACATGCAAGTCGGATTTAACTCCGTATATGCAGGTGGAAACGCTCATCCAAGGTACAATTATGCAACATCTAAGTATTACATGATGACCGATCGTATGAATATCGAGTTAACTGATAACTCAGGTAACTCCTGGAACGTAACCCAATCTTCCGATGAAGGTTACTACCAGGCAGCACCTTCACACGATTGTAACACATATGGATACAGCTACAACCCATGGTATGGATACAGTTACAACAAACCAACTGGATTTAACTGGGAGTCTACAGACAGTTCTCCAAGTACATATTACCCAATGCATTACTGGGGATACTACTACACCTCCTACCACGCCTACGGTCAGGCACAATACACGCCTCCTGAAGGATTCCAAGGAAGTTACAACGTCTGTTTGCACTACGCTTACAGTTACTACAACACCCCAGGTGACAGCGTCCGCTTAACCTACCCAACTGTTGATGTATCTGCAAGCAACATTACTGGCGTTACAATGTACATCGATGTCTTGCACAACCGTGCTGACAACTACCAAGACCGCTTGGAAGTTGTAGCTCGTGTTAGTAATGACCCATCCGATTTGGGAACATACGTTCGTGAATCTGGTACTCCATCATTCAGCACAGGTACAATTACCGGTGCAGAAAACGGTATCGAAATCGGTGGCGCAGCAGCTGCTGGAGAATTCTATGACATAACTGTGACAGACCCAGTTAACGCTGGTCTGGAAGTTACTGGCTCAGCAGCATCAACTGTAGATGGTCTAACAGTTACCGGTGGTAACTACGGAATACTTGTAGGAGCAGCAGCCTCTGGTTCTCTTGGATTTACTGACTCCGCAATTTCAGGTACTGCCTTGGCTGGTGTATACTACATCAAGGACCTTTCAGGATCTCTTGAGGGAACAATCTCAAGTTCCGCAGGTGCGGGAATACAGTTCGGAAGCGCAACTAGTAAGGACATCTCTTGGACTGGTATGGATCTAACAGGTAATGCTGTGGGAATCGATACTGCAGGTTCTGGAAAGATTACCTTAATCGACAGTGACTTTGGTAACGCAAAAGACTTCTCTATCAGTGGTTCTTCAGTTGTTGACTTCATCGAAGGTACGGTGGATACAACAACCGTTGAGGTTACAGGTACCGGGGTTCTAAACAGAATGCGCCAAATTGACATTGCAGTTGAAGCAGATTCTTCCGCAGTTACCGGAGCAAACGTTGTTTTAAAGAACGCAAATGGAGAAATAACTGGTTCATCTGTTACTGATGGCACCGGTGGTGCAATGGACATCCTCTTCGTTACACAAGCAGTTGATTCATCTGGTTTGACAATAATGAACCTTAATGGATATGAAGCAGTTACTGTCGCTCAAATTGGAAGTTACTTCTACTCAACTAGCAGTAATAACAACGGTGATTTCAGATACGCATTCGACTCACTAAGTTTGTCTGATACTTCTGGTAACGTACACACAATGGATCTAGTCGATTCAGTGGATGCACGTATCTGTTACAGTTTCACTTCGACTGCATACGAAGTAGTGACACCGTGTGCTAGTGGTCTTGGAACTGGTTCAACACGAACCTACAGTTCTGGATTAGTTGAGTATGGATACTATGGAGCAACACCACGAAGTCTTGACAACAAGGTTGTCATGGTAGACGTTGGTGTTTGGTACATGGATGGTAATACTGACAACTCAGTGAATGGTACAACTGTTCTAAGCACTGGTTCATACACTAACTATGATGCAATGAGCATTTACTCAACATCCCCATATGGAGCAAACATTTACTCTCATGGGTCTGAGTGGACATCTCTAGCAATGGATGGCGATGAAGCACAAGGAATCAAGATTGGTTACACAAATTGGAACGATATCGTCCCAAGTATTGAAGACACCACAATTACTGGTCTGTCTACAATTGTAACCTCTAAGGGTACATCTAGTGCTATTAACGGTAATGGTAAGCAAGCAGATATGTTCCATATAGTGAACAACACATTTACGCACTTTAGAACATCTGGACCTCAGAGTTCAATCAATGGTGCAGATATCTGTCTAGATACAGCTGCTTTCAACACAACTATTACTGGCAACACAATGACCAACTGTGGTGTAGACGTTATACTTCGAAGAGAAGCATTCTACTACTACTATCAGAGCAGTCAGTGGGGTTCAGATAACGCTATCATTGATAACAACACTTTCATCAACACTGAATCATTAGGAGTTTGGCTCGCACTAAACACTAATTCAGATGGCGTAGAGATCACCAACAATGAATTCTATGGTTCTAACATCGCAAACTATGGTATTTACGCACAGGACAGAACAACTACCAACATTCTGATTGAAGGAAACACAATTTCCTCTGCAAAGTACCCGATCTTCTTGCGTGGTGCATTGGACTGGGATATCAGTGACAACACAATTACCGGAGTTGGGGACTCTGCATATGCAGGAATCCTGGTTCGTGATGGTAATGGTGTCATAGATGGAAACACTCTAACTGATGCTGATGGTGGAATTCAAGTTGATGGAATTAGGTATGGTTACACTGCTAACCTAACCGATAACACAATCGGACAGTCCGCTGGACGTGTAGCACCTTCTGCTGTTGGACTATGGGCTGAAGACTGTGGTTCATCAGTGGTCAACTCCGCAGGGAACACAGTTTCTGTAATGGAGAATGCACTAGTTACTGATGGCTGTGATGTAGTCGATACCGGCTCTTCACTATCAGCAATCGGTGGAGCAGGTGGATCATTGTACAATGTACAAATCAACGAAAATGCGTTCGCACCATCTACAATTACCATCAATGAAGGAGACACTGTTCGCTGGAAATCAAACAACTACTCAGCCGACGCAAACAATCCTTACCACAATGTTGTATCCAATGCAACAGATGCTGGCGGAATGGCACTTTGGTCTTCCCCTAGCATCATGAACTTGGGTACAACATACGCCAAGACCTTCAACACAGCTGGAACTTACGAGTACCACTGCAGTAACCACCCAACAACAATGTGGGGTACAGTAACTGTAGCTACTGGTTCAGGCGGAGGATTCACATCTGTGGGTGTCAACGTAGTTGGTACAAACGATGAGATTACTCTTGATGGTACATCTGTATCCGGATTCAGTGCATCTGTCGAACAGTACGGTGGAGCTCTAACTCTAGAAGGTGGAGCACTACTAACTGGTGGAGAATATGGTGCATATGTTGAAGACACAGATGTAGTAATTGATGATGCAACTTTGATTGCTAACTCAGTAACTGGATCTGCACTGTACGTGACAGGAACATCTTCAGTCGATGCAACTGACATGGACACGTCTGGTCTATACGGACTTTACACCGATGCAGTGGACTTCCGCTGGAACGGTGGAGATTCTGACGCAGGAACTGCTCTAATGGCAGATGGTGGCGCAGAAGGGTCTGTGGAGAATGTAACATGGGCTGACGCAACAACTCAGATTGATGCTGGTTCCTATGTAACTGTAACTTCAGTCGGAAACACAGTCGACGCATCTAAGTTGATTGTTGACTCGACAGCAGTTGTCCACGAAGGTAACCTACTGGACTTGGACATCACTCACTTAGGTGCTTCCACAACCGATGTAGGATTGCTAATCCAATCTACTGACGGAGCTCAAGCAGCATACGTTTCACCAGCATACCGTGCACCATACATGACTGCTGATGGAGACATGTCTGAGTGGTATGGAAACACCAAGAACCCATCTGACGATGCAATGCCTGGTGTAATGTCTAGTGACGATGCTGGCGAGGATTTCCTTGCTACATGGGATGCTAACAACTTGTACCTAGCACTAACTGGTGTTGACATGGGATCTGCAGACTTGCAGATTTACATCGATTCGAGCACAGGTGGAGACACAACTGGTGACAGTTGGTATGTCTCTCACTCTCTGCCATTTGCAGCGGACTATGTCTTCTGGGCAGAGGACGGTTCCTCCAACGGCCTAAAGGTCAACGGATTCACCGGCTGGTCTGCTACAACCTGTAGCGCTCTATCGTCTAGCATTGGTGACACATCTGACACAGATACCGAAGTTGCAATCCCATGGGATTGTATCGGTCAACCTAGCAGCACAGTTCGCATGCTAGTTGTCGTACAGGATGAATCAACAGGTGCAGTATCATCTGTTCACCCTGACCAGACCGTTGCAACAGGTGCAGTCGGCCAGACCTTCAATGAAGAGCTAACACTCCTCATGGGTCACGGCGACCTCGCTGATGGTGATGATCTACGCAACCACTTGCTAATCTACCGCAGTTACGTCGGTTCTAACACACCTAGTGATGCTAAGACCTACGATATTGCAGTCAAGGTAGACGCAACTTGTGAAGAAGACTGGGGCAACATCAACTCAGTCGACATGAGCACAAACGTTGCTGAGAGCATTGACATCAAGCGTGCATGTCCAGTAATCACCAGTCTAGTTGACGTAACAGTCGATGAAGACAGTGGTTCCTACACACTAACTCTGACCGATAAGGCAGATGACGTGCAGGATGAAGAGTCAACTCTAACTTGGACTGTTGCAGATGATGCTGACCCATCAAGAAGCCCAACTATGCTTCTTGACAGTGGACTATCTGGACAGACCATGACCATAACCCCTGACCACGACCAATTCGGTTCCTATGTGTTCCACTTTGGTGTCGAGGATAGTCATGGATTAACTGACAGTACAACAATTACTTTCAGTGTAACCAATGTTAACGATGCCCCAATCATCTGTAACGACGAGCGTGAAGACTGTATGCCAGTCTTCGCTGACGACGGTGCAGGTAACTTGAACGTACTCGATGAAGGATTCGGAAGTGTAAGCAAGGTCCTAGGATCTGCTGCTAACGCAACTGGCTCCTACGTAACTGACATGGCAAGCAATGACATGGCAAACGAGCAACCTCAGACATATACCTGGGCTGCAGCAATCAAGGGCGATGAAGTAACAGTTGAACCATACTATGTACAGAAGAAGTACAGCACAGTTTCAGCAATGTTCGCTGAAGTTGGTGGCGCTATTGTCGGTGACTCCGGATGGAATGATATTGAGATGACAGGTAACCCTTCAGACCCAAGCATCACACCTAACGGCACCTACACTCTGCCTACTCTGAACGATGTACCACTTCTAACCTATCTGCTTGCGCAGAATGGATGTGGATCAGTTTGGTACATGGAATACATGGACTCAAGCGCTAACAAGGTAACAGCAGTACGCTCCGATGATGGCTGTGACAGTTCGATCGATACCAATGCTAAGGTATACAACGGTCTGAACTACACTGACTTCTGGTTGGAAGCATACGGTGTTGACACCGAAGCAAACTGGGATGACTGGGATACTGTATTCCCAGACGGTTACAGTCTAACGACTGGATACGACCCATGTCCTGCATACTCTGTAGTAGTCAGCAACAATGAGTTGACTATTATTGAGAACGCTGCTAACGAGCTTGGTGGAGAATGTACAATCGTATTATCTCTACAAGACGATGGTGGATACTGTGCTAACACCTTCATGGGACGCACTACAAATGCAAAGGCAAGTTGTGTATCTTACACATGGCTAGTTAACTACCCAGTTGACCACCCAGTGTATGGACCAATCACAGTTACTGGATGTTACAACCTGTACCTCGGTCTTGCATCTTTCATCCCTGAGTACTTAGCGGATGGAACACCAACTGGTATGTCAGAAACAATCTGTCTAGCATACTCTTGGGTTGCAGAGAACGTAGATGCGGTTGACTACGAAGTTAACTTCTCAGTTACTCCAGTCAACGATGCACCTGAAGTTCTAGATTGGGACCGCCAAGCAGGCGTCGTAATCTCTGACGGAAATGGAGAAGTTCCAAACTTCCCATGGAAGGTTACTCTAACTGAGGACGATGAGAGTGTCGACAACTTGACCTACGACTTATCTGCTATGAAGCATGATAACGACCATGAGGACGCAGATCTAGCCTGGACTATCGTTAAGTCAGAAACTTGTGACTATGAAGATTACTTCTCAGCCACAATCTCTGATGACGACATCTCCTTTGACTTGATTAAGGATGCAACAACCAATGCACCAGAGTGGGAAGTAGACTACCTGAACAACGGTGGTATACACCAGAAGAACCCACTATCTGGTGAGTTCTGTCCGATCACTCTGTACCTGCACGACACTGCAACTGCACCAAGCTACGTGCCTAACTACGGCATGAGCACTGCTAACTACCAGCAGGGTGAAGACAGTGTAACATTGTATGTCCGTGTTGACAACGTCGCAGAGAATGTACCTGATTACTTCCTAGATTCTACATCTGGATTTGATTACAACCAAGTCTCCAACATTATGCCTAAGACCTATGTGCCAACAACAGTCACAATCGGTCACGGTGGAGATGAAGGTCCGTACAACTACGACCACATGTTGGAAGTAACATTCCACAGCAACGGATACAACAATGATGATGCAACTGGAGATGAATACGTCACACTCGGTACTCAATACGTAACCCCACCGGCTTACGGAGAGACCATCGACATAACTGACATGGTTTACATCACTGGAACAAGCAGCAGAATTTGGGTCGAAGTAGATGTCCTAACCTGTGTTGCAGAAACTTGTGACATGACAGCATCACCTGCAGACCGTTACTTCGGTTACTCCTTCCCATTCGCACACAAGTGTGTGAACTTGGGCGAGCAGTCTGAAGTTGCATGGAGTTGTCCTGGTGAAGTAGGAAGTTCAACTGTTGACGCTGATGGTAACCCATCTGCTGTTACTCTAAACAGCAAGCGCCGACCAATGCTAGAAGACCAAGATTGGTGTAACAACATCATGAGTACTGATGACAATGGTTCAGAATGTGACCAACCACGTACCTTCGGTAAGGTAACCGAAGCTACAGGTCAGAACCTACCAACTGTCGTACGCTTGATTGGAACTGCAGATGTACCATCATTCGCACCTTCAATCATTGCGATCAGCGCTGCTGGTCTCTTTGTCAGTGCACTGGTACTACAGAGTCGACGTGACGAGGAAGAGGAAGCCCTAGAGGACCTAATCCTTGAAGATGACGAACAAGCTGTGAGCCCAGTTATCGCTACCATTCTAATGGTCGCAATTACTGTGGTTCTTTCAGGTGTTATCTATGTCTGGGCATCTAGCCTTGCTGATACATCTGCAAAGGGTGTACCTCGTATGACCTTCGATGTTGATTCGAATGGCGAGTTCCACCGCATCACAGTGACTGGAAGCCAAGTTGAACTTGCTACACAAGCAATGGAAGTCTTAGTTGACTACACCGATGCTAGTGGAGAGTCAGTCTCGCAGTCGTACAATTTAGCCGATACAACCGTTTATGGATTCTATCCTGGTAACTCTGACAGTTTGGTAACATTTACTGACTCTGTTGGAAGCAACAACGGCGATACAAAGTCTAGTTTCGATACTGGTGACACCATCTACGTCAAATCTGTTGACGCTAATGGCGAACCTATCTTCGACATGTATGTATCAATCAGCTATGTACCTAACACTGGTGAAGGCGCAGTTCTCAGAACTTGGGATAGTCTTTGAGACACGTTGAATGAGTAGTGAGAACATCTCATCCTCCCTTTCGAGGGAGGATAGGTGACTCAACTTGTACGCAGAAAAATACCCACCTCTCAGAGGTGGGGGAAGCCCCACAATGGAGTGTGGCCTCAGGACTTAGGTCCTGAGGCCCTCCCCTATGTACCCCCTATTTCCTTTTTATTTTCAATCAAGTCCAAGTGCGATAGCCTCATCCCCTAACATGAGGGGATATTATGGAAAAACCACTTTGTGTAGCATTTGATTGCGATGGCGTTCTTGCAGACTCTATTTCATCCTGGAGAACTATTCACGACCATTTTGGAACTGATTCGAAAGATCTTCTTTTTAGATTCATGGCGGGTGAAATTACCGATAATGAATTCATGAATGCAGACATTGCTCTGTGGAAGGACAAATCCCCTAAGATACATCGCGATGACATCTTTCGTGCTTACTCCGGTTGTAAATTGATGAAAGGCGCCAAACAATTAGTTTCAGACCTGAAGGAAGCGGGTATCCATGTGGCAATAGTTTCAGCTGGTGTAGACCTGTATGTGCAATCCATTGCTGCTATGGTTCAGGCTGATGACTGGATTGCTAATGGATTCAATTTTGATGATGATGGCTGGTTAATGGATGAAGGGGTTGTAAGAGTTCCAGCAATGGGTAAAGATGTCCCGATTCAAAGATTGCTGGATATCATCGATTGCCCCCCTAATCGATTGATTTCCGTGGGTGATTCTGGCATGGATTTATCGATGAAAATAGAGGGTTCTACCTTCATCGGTTTCAATCCACAGAGAGAAACCGCTAAACTTGCCTTTGCGGAAGCCGATATTACTGTAATCGAGTCCAAAGACCTCAATGATTTACGTCCTTATCTTGGTCTTTGATGACCATGTTCGATTACAAAAAAGGCTAACTGAGTGGCTAATTTTTTGAGTGGGCCCGGTGGGAATCGAACCCACGATCAACTCGGTGTAAGCGAGGTGTCATAACCGCTAGACCACGGGCCCAACCAGTCCTACTTGGCACCTCTTTTTGAATAACACCCCTCTAACTTCAAGAAGTAAGGGCTCTCGTAGGTATCTGATGGATGAGGAAGTCCAAGCATTAGCGGCCCGACTTGTGCGCCGTCTAAAAGCGGTTAATGCGACCATTACTATCGCAGAATCTTGTACTGGAGGTCTGCTTGCTAGCACCTTAACAGATATTTCAGGAGCCAGTGAGTGGTTCAACCAAAGTTGGGTCTGTTATTCATATGATTCAAAGATTAACGAATTGGATGTTGAACGAAGTATCTTGGAAACCAAAGGTGCTGTAAATGCGGCAGTTGCAATTCAAATGGCCGATGGTGCCCGTCAGAAATCTGGCGCAGACTTAGCTATCTCAATTACCGGAATTGCAGGTCCTGTTGCATTAAATTCAAACAAACCAGTTGGATTGGTTTATGTTGGTATAGCATCTGCCCATTGGGCCAATGCTGAATCAGTACAAATGGGCGGTACTCGTTATGAAAACAAAATTTCATTTGTTCATTTTGCATTAAAAACCGCGATTGATTGTTGGGATCGGGCCAAGGTTCGCCAAGAAGTTGCCATTGCTCAAAAAGAAAAGGCAGCAGCAGTCGCTGTAGTCGAGTTAGCCAAGTCTGATGCAGCAAATGCACGTAGGGCTGCAGAAGCCTCTGCCGATGCTTCTTGGCAAGACGAAGAATGGCGTGACGCAGATGGTAAAATCGGTGATGATTCAGACTTTGAATCACCCTGAGGGATTTTGGTTTAATCGTAAATATCCGAACACCTCTTGTACGTCCGATTATGTCTTGCGGATATGGCAACCGGTTGGGGCGAGATTTTTCAGCACCTCATGAGTGCCGGCCTTCTTGCCACTAAAGGTGTAAAAGAGAGTCTTGAGTCCCACCCTGACCCTTTGGGGTTGATTGCAGATTTACAGTCTAAGGGCGTCAAAGGACCCCTAACTGTAGATATGATTCCTACAACTATTACTGTTCCAAACCCAGGGAGAGTAATCGCACCAATCTTTGAGAGTGAGACTGAAAACATTAGCGTACGAAATAACATGCCTGATTGGAAACGTGAAGACTTTCCAATGGATGCAGTAGATGCAATGATGGATATTCAAGTTCACTATGACATTACGGGGAACAGTACTACTGAAGGGAAAATGGGAGATATCAATAATGCTTTCAATGACCGCCTTGAAAGACTTCGCAAATTGATAATCTTGAACTCAAAACTTCCTAGAAGACCAATGGAAATAGCTCGTCTTCAAGCAGAGAAGAGCCGATTCCAAGGTAGGGATAATATAGCGGTTGCAATAGGTTTGGTGAATGACCCCCGGCATACTAAAAATGGACATTTGATGTTCTCATTGGAAGATTCCACTGGAGAGATTAGCTGCTTATTGATGAATCGTAAGGGCGATGACAGGATTATTGAGCATGCGCAAGTTGTAGAATCGGGTCTAATGCCAGATGATGTAATTGGAGTATCTGGCACATTTTCACAAAATGGCGATATGTTTTACATCGATGATTTACATTTCCCTATGCAAGATTCTCGTGAAAAGCAGCATGCAGAGCAAGGTGTATCTGCTGCTTTCCTATCCGACATTCATGTAGGAAGTAAGACCTTCCTTGAAGCACAGTGGCACAAAATGATTCACTGGTTCAACACAGATCCACTTGCTCGAACAATCAAATATCTCGTTATGTCTGGCGATTGTGTTGATGGAGTTGGTATTTATCCTGGTCAAGACAGCGAATTGGCAATCAAAGATTTGTACGCACAATACACTCGGTTTGCAGAATTATTAGAACTTCTCCCAGATTGGGTTGAGTGTATTATGTTGCCAGGAAACCATGATGCTGTTAGGCCAGCTGAGCCTCAACCAACTTTAGAGCCCGATATTCAACAAGATTACAATAACACCAAATTCGTTGGTAATCCTTGTGATTTTAGTATTGACAATGTGAGGATTTTGTCATACCATGGTAAATCGATTGACGATTTCGTGGCTGGACTACGAACTGTGACTTACAAAGATCCAGTCGAAGCTATGCGTCAAATGCTTCGCCGCAGACACCTCGCACCTCAATGGGGTGGTAAGACTCCACTTTCTCCAGAGCCTGAAGATGGACTAGTCATCAGAGAAGTTCCAGACATATTTGTCACAGGCCACGTTCATGGACATGCTTGTGTTGACTTTAGAGGTACTACTTTGGTCTGTTCATCAACATGGCAAGATCAGACATCATACCAGCGAATGTTAGGGTTCCAGCCTAAACCCTGTATGTTGACAGTGGTTAATTTGGGAACTCACAAAACGATATCTATTCCGTTTGCCTGATTACCAAATGTGGTCTTCAAGTGTTCCTTCGGTTACAACCTTGGTAATTCCTGTAATACCGCTTGCATCATCAACCAATAGCAAGTGAATGGCACGATTGTGCACTCCAGATTCAAACTTACTGCCTTTATGCTCAACTGCAATTAGAGTTCCGTCCAATTCTGCAAACATCCATGCAGGCGTTGCTTTAGGTAGGTCTTCTTTGCGAATTAGCAACCATCTGAGACCTTTCATTTCTTGGCGCAACTCGCCATCGATTTCATGAAACCATCTGTAATGCATTATTCACACCTTGAATCTTAGTAGTGCAACAGCACCGCCCATTCCCAGTAATTGCTCACCAGCATCATGGTCGGTTGAGCATTGAATCAAATCAGCTCCTATTTCATCGAGTCCTTTTACGACACTACCCCAAACAGGTTCACGAACTAAATCTACGCTAATCAACAATGTTTCAATCGCACCTTCATCCAAAGCTTTCACAATCATTTCACGGCCATAAGCGACCGCTTCATCCTTTGATATACGCTTCAATGCTTCTTCGAGTAAGGCTGTTTCTTTGACAACTGCATGCTCTGAAAGAATGTCTCCTGCCAAACCTTCGCTGATTACTTCGTTTGCAGCACCTCTCCCACCCATGCTTGTAGCGATTAGTTTCTTAGTTCCATTAATCTGCGGCGCTAGCCTTTCTCTTGCATGTCCTGGTCCACATATCACAATAGGTGTGCCTTCTGAAATCGAATCATTAGATTCCTTAGCAATCTTTTCAAAGAACATCTTGGAAACTCCTTCACTTAGTTTGGCACCGGTATATTTCCCACCACCTCGCATAGTCCATGTCGAGATTTCCCTAATTCCTCTACTACTAACTTCGAATAAAATAACTTCATCAGATTCTACAACTAGAATTACAACCTTGGCTTTACCGCTATCTGAGCATGCTTGTTTGATCAAATCTTTATCGACAGAAGGAAAACCTCCGGCATCAGTAATTTCAACTTCATCTCGTACTTCGATGATGTGAGTGTGATGGCTGCCATGGTCAAATTTAGCCTCTTCAATTATTCCATGAACTCTCAGATTATCTGAAAATGTATGAAACTCATTGGATTCAATAGCCAGTTTAATCCACATTTTTTTCCTTTCTGCAGATTTAGCTCGACCACCTTCTTGGCCAGCAGTAGTTTGGTCTCGTCTTTCTCCAAGCATTCCAATGCTGCGTCCCTTTTTGCAAATACGAGCCAAAGCCCACAGGTCATCTTCGCAATCGATACGAAGTTTATAGTAGTCAAACTCGCGTTTCAGGACTTTCATTTAACCTCACCCAAAGACGCCGAGAAGGTTTCCATCTTCATCCATATCCATGTCTGCAGCAGCAGGGCGTTTTGGTAATCCTGGCATAGTCATCATTTCACCTAGGACTGCAACTACGAAACCTGCTCCTGAGTTTAATCTGAATTCTCGAATCGGAATTTCAAACCCACTAGGCGCTCCTAACATATTCGCATCGTGACTGAATGAATATTGAGTCTTAGCCATACATACAGGGAGGTGTCCATATCCCCAAGATTGTATCTGATTTAGTTGACGGTGTGCTTTTGCTTGGATGTTTATTCCATCTGCCCCATATATTCTAGTTGCGATTCGTAAAGCCTTTTCTTCGATAGGCGTATCTTTATTGAAAAGTGGAGTGAATGGGCGACCTGCTGCTATATTGTCTTGGCAAGCTGTAACGACTGCCTTTGCTAAATCTGCTCCCCCTGGCCCACCTTTACCATGGACTTCAGTAAGGCAAACATTCGCTGCGCCTGACTTGTGAGCGCATTCGATTAAACATTGTAATTCATCATCGGTGTCGCTTGCGAAACGGTTTACAGATACCACTACTGGCATTCCAAATTGTGACATGTTGTTGATGTGGCGATCCAGGTTACTCTCAGCACCAGTTCTCACGGCTTCAACATCTTCTTTCTCAATCTCTTCTTTGGATGGGCGTCTAGCAGCACGAGCACCAAATGCTCCTCCGTGTAATTTCATCGAACGAACTGTAACATTCATGACCACGCAATCGGGGGCTTTGTCTGAGTTTGCTACTTTGATGTGCATGAACTTTTCAGCACCCATGTCTGAGCCAAAGCCCGCTTCAGTAACTACATAATCAGCCGCACCTAAGGCAAGTCTATCTGCAATAATAGAAGAGTTGCCGTGGGCAATATTTGCAAAAGGTCCTCCATGGATAAATGCAGGGTCACCTTCAATCGTTTGAACCAAGTTTGGTAAAAATGCATCTCGCAGCAATAAGGACATAGCTCCTGCCGCGTCAATGTCTTCCGATTTAATCGGAGTTCCATCCATTCGCTGACCGATTACTATCTCACCCAATCTTCTTCTCAAATCCGCATAGTCTGATGCCAAAACAAGTATTGCCATCACTTCACTTGCTGCGGTAATGTCGAATCTATCTTCTCGCACCACTCCATTTGCAGGACCGCCTAATCCAACAGTTACGTTCCTTACCGCTCTGTCATTGAGGTCAACAACTCTTGGCCAAATGATTCTAGTAGAGTCAATATTCTGGTCATTTCCGTGTTTGAGGTGATTGTCAATCATCGAGGACAGTAGGTTATGTGCGCTGGTAACAGCATGAAGGTCACCTGTGAAATGTAGGTTGATATCTTCCATAGGCAATACTTGGGAAAATCCTCCGCCTGCAGCACCGCCTTTTATTCCAAAAACAGGACCCATGGAGGGTTCACGAATTACGCAAGTTGCCCTCTTATTGATACGATTCAGTGCTTGAGTCAGCCCGATTGTCGTAACTGTCTTTCCTTCCCCGAAAGGAGTGGGGTTTACACTGGTCACTAAAATGAGTGAACCTTGAGGTTTTGATAGTCTAGGCTTGAGGGCTTTCCAAGTGATTTTCGCTTTACCATGGCCCATTGCCATGATCTCTTCAGCACCTATTCCAAGTTTCCAAGCAATGGCTGAAATGTCTTCCATTTCTGCGGCTCGCGCTATATCTAGGTCACTCTGCATGGACACTCTGGTGTTTGTAGGGTTCTTGAAACCACGGTCCCTTTAGGGACCGCTAAAGCCGGTTTCATTCGTCCTTCAGACTTCCCAAGTAATCAGGTAGGTCTACGCCTGCCATCTTGGCTACATCATGCACTGGTGGCAATGCGTGTATTAGACTTGAAACGAAGTTAGCAGTGGAGCCTTCTCCCTTGCCGCTACCCGCTGAATCCCAGACAGTAATCTTGTCAATCTTCAGGTTAGAAATTGCTTCGACCTGGCGTGAAACGATACCTTCTATCTTCTCAACCATCAATAGTGTAGCAGCGGCCTTGGTGTCTCCACCTGCGCTTGCAACTAATTGAGCGTATCCAGTAGCCTTTGCTTCTAGTACCGCTTGGATACCTTCCGCTTCAGCATTGTATCTTGCAAGAATAGCATCTGCTTCACCACGTGCCACACGGCGCTGGCGTTCTGCTTCTGCTTCTGCTGCAATCTCGATTTGAGTCTTAGCGATTTCTTCTTTGACGATTTCTTCAGCCTTGAGCCTTTCTTGTTCGAGTAGATATTGTGCTTTCTGAACTTGCATTTCCGCAGTTCTGCGAGCAACTTCTGCTCTTTGCATTGCTTCCGCTTCTTTCTCAGCAAGACTTGCATTGTAGTCAGCAATGCTTCCTCTGGAGGTGTTCTCTCCTTCGATTGCATTTGCTTCCAAAGCAGCGACTTCCTTGCGTCGGTCTGCATCAGCTGCTTTCTTTCCTTTCTCAGCCTCTGCTGTGTTCTCTGCAACTTGAATGTCACGAGTACGGTATGCTTCCGCTTGTCCAATTGCACCATCACGGTCAGCAGCAGCAACGTCAGACTTAGCAGCGTTTACTGCTCCTGCAGCAGCCTTCTGTCCAATACTCTCGATGAAATCAGAATCGTCTGTTATGTCACTGATGTTAACGTTGATTAGGTTAAGTCCTAACTTGTTAAGTTCGTG
>TARA_B110000444_G_scaffold60585_1_pt1 | contig 24022 bp, 19 predicted proteins | sample TARA_B110000444 | Tara Oceans TARA_B110000444 (sample SAMEA4398370) | marine metagenome | biome: Polar Biome; feature: [SRF] surface water layer (ENVO:00010504); material: water (ENVO:00002006), including particulate matter (ENVO:01000060) such as... | depth 5 m | reverse complement strand
AATCCGGAGCGCTATTCGTATAAAGCTATCCACCTTCTTGTTAAACATAAAATTGAGGTAATTCCAATGGGTATAAAACCTGGATTAGTCGCCAACTTGTCTATTGTTTCTCCACTTATTGTTCAAAATAATATTCACACCATTACTTTATATTTAGAGGCTTCTAAGCAATACCTTTATTATGATTTTATTTTAAAAATTAATCCTAAAAGAGTACTTTTTAACCCAGGGACTGAAAACCCTGAATTAGCTAAATTATTAAACGAAAAAGATGTTCTTTGGGAAAATGCATGCACATTAGTTTTACTTTCTTCGAATCAGTACAAGACCTAAGAATGTAAAAAAGCCATTTAGAGGAAGTAATTCATATCCTAATTCATAACCGCCAAGGCTTACAGGGTCTAAATTTCCTAAAACACTAATTAGCGCTAAGGAACCAAAAATTACCAACCATACTTTTTTATCATTAATCTTATAAGTAGTAAGTATTCCAAACGCAAATAAGCCTAGTAGAGGTCCGTAAGTATATCCAGCTAGGGTTAATAATCCATCAATTACATTGCGATCAAGAATGTGTTTAAAAAGTATAACTACTAAAATAAGGAGGCCACTCATCGCTAAATGTGTTTTTTTTCTAATATTTTTTTGTTTTATTTCATCATACTTTTTAATATTGATAAAGTCAATACAAAAAGAAGTTGTAAGTGATGTAAGTGCACTATCTGCACTGCTGTATGCAGCTGCAATCAGTCCAAGTATAAAAGTAACAGCTATAGTGATTCCTAAATAACCATTTAAGGCTATTTCAGGAAAGAGAAGATCCGTTTTTTGACTTCCATCTATTAATGGTATTTCAATTCCTTTACTTTCTGCATATATAAAAAGTAATGCCCCTAATAACATAAAAAGTCCTGTTATTATTATCAAAACAAAACTAAAAACCACCATATTCTTTTGAGCATCCTTTAAGGACTTACAGCTTAAGTTTTTTTGCATCATATCTTGATCTAGCCCTGTCATGCAAATTGTTATAAACGCACCACCAATAAAAGATTTTAGAAAATGATTTCTACTTAGTAGAGAGTCGGTAACAAAAATTTGATTGTATTCTGAAAGTTCGGAGGATTTGAGAAATTCTAAAAAGGTCCAGTCCAATGCCTGATTTATATAAAAAATAGATAAAATAACAGAAATTATCATTAGCATAGTCTGAATGGTGTCGGTTAGCACAATGGTTTTAATCCCACCTCTTTGCGTATAAACCCAAATTAAAACTATTGATAAAATAACTGTAAATTCAAAAGGAATACTCCAAGCATCAAAAATGAATTGCTGTAAAACTATGGCAACTAAAAAGAGACGAAAAGCAGCACCTAGAACTCTAGAGATGAAGAAAAAGAATGCACCTGCTCTATGACTATTTTGACCCAACCTACCGTTTAAGTATTCGTATATTGAAGTAACATTATTTTTATAATAAACTGGTAAAAGAACATAAGCCACTATAAAATAACCCACTAAATATCCCATAACTACCTGAAAATATGTAAACTGTGAGTCCTTTATCCATCCTGGAACAGAAATAAAAGTTACTCCAGACAGGGAGGCTCCCACCATTCCAAAAGCAACTAAATACCACGAAGAATTTCGGTTTGCTTTAAAAAAACTTTCATTTGTATCGTCTTTTCCTGTTGCATAAGCAATTCCAACTAAAACTAAAAAATATCCTATTATAAGGCATAGAATGAAAAAAGGTGATATCATTTTTAAGTATAAAGTTGTTAAAGATACAAATAAGATGCATCTCATATTTTTGTAAATTTGCGTATGGATTTTTCTTCAAAATTACTTGAAAATGCCGTTCAGGAAATTGCACAGCTCCCAGGAATTGGTAAACGAACTGCTTTGCGATTGGCCTTACATCTTTTAAAACAACCCATTGAGCATTCCCAATCTTTAGCTTCAGCAATATTGACTTTACGTGAAGGAATTATTTTTTGTAAAAGTTGTCATAATTTATCTGATGCCCCCATTTGTGAATTATGTTCCAGTTCAAAGAGAAATAAAAGCTTACTCTGTGTTGTTGAAGATATTAGAGATGTTATGGCAATTGAAAATACTGGTCAGTATAATGGTTTGTACCATGTTTTAGGTGGAATAATTTCCCCAATGGATGGAATTGGACCACAAGATTTAACGATTAAAACTCTCATAAGAAAAGTTGAAAACGGAGATGTTAGTGAGCTTATTTTTGCACTTAGCGCAACTATGGAGGCTGATACAACAAACTTTTATATTTATAAGTTATTAGCTTCATTTGAAATTAAAACATCTACTATTGCCAGAGGAATACCTGTAGGAGATGAACTAGAATATACAGATGAAGTCACTTTGGGACGAAGTATTTTAGCTCGAATTCCTTTTGAGGGTTCAATTTCAAAAAGATAAAATAAAAGGATGTATTCAGAAGGGTTAAGAAAATCTTTTTTCACCGTCAAAAAATGATACTTTTGCTAAACAAATCATAAAATGGGACAATATCTTTTGAAATTACCCAAAATGGGAGAGAGTGTTACCGAGGCGACTGTAACCAAATGGCTTATGGAAATTGGTGATAACATTGTTTTAGATGACGCCATTGTTGAGATTGCAACAGATAAAGTAGATACAGATGTTACGTCAGAAGTTGAGGGTATTTTGATTGAAAAAAGAGTTCAAGAGAATGAAGTCATTTCTGTTGGAGCAGTAATGGCAATAATCGAAATTGAAGGAGATACAATTACACAAGAGGCTAAAAAAATAATTGAAGAATTCCCTCCTGCTATCAAAGAATTAATCGATGAGCCTTTAAAAGAAAAAGAAATTTCCAACCCTGAAGTAGCTCACATTGAAATAATAGATGAAATTAAAAGAGTACAGGATACTACAGCTAAAATAATTAATAAAGGGAGCGTAAAATTTTATTCTCCTTTAGTTCGAAATATCGCTCAAGAAGAAGGGATTCTTATTACAGAACTTGATTCAATTATAGGAACGGGTCTTGAGGGGCGTGTTACTAAGAGTGATATCATAGCACATATAAAAAACAAGTTACAATCAGCTCCAGATTCTTTAACAAATCATCTAGCTAAAAATAACATACCACGCCCCATTAAAACTGAAGTTAACTTCAAAGGAAACGATCAGATAGTTGAGATGAGTCGTATGGAAAAGATGATCTCTGACCACATGAAAACGAGTATACAAACATCAGCTCATGTTCAGTCTTTTATTGAAGTAGATGTTACCAATCTTTGGAATTGGCGAGAGGAAGCTAAAAATTCATTTTATAAGCGTGAAAATGAAAAGTTAACTTTCACACCTCTTTTCATGACGGCTATTATTAAAGCATTACGAGATTTCCCAAAGCTAAATAGTAGTATTCAAGGTGATAAGATTATTATAAAACAAGCTATTAATTTGGGAATGGCAACTGCTTTACCAGATGGAAACTTAATAGTACCCGTTATCAGAAATGCAGACCATTATAATTTGATTGGTTTAGCAAAAGCTGTTAATGATTTAGCTTCGAGAGCTAGGAATAATAGTTTAAAGCCCGATGAAGTTCAGGAAGGAACTTATACCTTTACAAATATTGGAAATTTTGGATCTATAATGGGAACACCAATTATTAATCAGCCTCAAGTTGGAATATTAGCTATTGGAGCCATTCGTAAAATGCCAGCAGTAATCGAAACTGAAGAGGGAGATTTTATTGGTATTCGAAACAAGTTGATTTTGTCACATAGTTTTGATCATCGAATTATTAATGGAGCTACCGGCGCAATGTTTGTAAAACGTGTTGGAGAATATCTTGAAAATTGGGATGAAACTCTCCCATATTAATGTCAAATAAAAACATGAAACTTCAAATTACTAAACCTCTTTGTTTCTTTGATCTTGAAACTACAGGAACAGATATATCCAAAGATCGCATTGTTGAAATTGCAGTCTTAAAATTATATCCTGATGGTTCCCAAGAAAAAAAAGAATGGCGAACCAATCCTGAACAACCCATACCAGCAGCAGCAGCTGCAGTTCATGGGATAACTGACGAAATGGTTGCTAATGAACCTACATTTAAAGTGTGTTCAAAAGAAATTTACGGTTTTATGAAAGACTGTGACTTAGCAGGATATAATTCTGATCGTTTTGACATTCCTTTACTTGTAGAGGAACTGCTTCGTGCTGAGGTGAATTTTGATTTTAAAAACATTAAAACAGTGGATGTTCAGACTATCTTCCATAAGATGGAGCAACGTACACTTACTGCAGCCCTACGTTTTTATTGTAATGAAGAATTAACAGATGCACATTCGGCACAAGCTGATACTAAAGCTACTCACGATGTCTTGATGTCACAATTAGACCGATATAAAGAATTAGAGCCCAACATCAATTTTTTAAATGAATTTAGCTCTAGAAGAAAAACAGTCGATTTTGCAGGGTTTGTAATCTATAATAAAGAGGGTGATGCTTGTTTTGGATTTGGAAAGCATAAAGGGAAAAAAGTTACTGATATTCTTGCAAATGAACCCGGTTATTTTGGATGGGTTATTAATGCTGATTTCCCCAGGTATACCAAAAAGATTTTAACTGAGATTCGATTGAGTCAGATGAACACTAATTCATAGGAAAGTGAAGATTATTTGTGTAGGAAGAAATTATGCAGCTCATGTAGAGGAGCTAAAAAATGAAAAATCAGAATCACCAATACTTTTTTTAAAACCAGACACAACAATACTTCAAAAGAACCAGCCTTTTTTTATTCCGCCTTTTTCAGACGACATACATTATGAGGTTGAGGTTTTGGTTAAAATAGAGAAATTAGGAAAACACATTCAATCTCAATTTGCACATAAATATTATAGTCAAATTGGATTAGGCATAGACTTTACTGCCCGCTCTGTCCAAAATGAATTAAAGAAAAAAGGATTACCATGGGAAAAAGCTAAAGCTTTTGACGGATCTTCTTTAATAGGGGAGTGGTTCGATAAGAAAACTTTTGAATCACTAGAAAATCTTTCTTTTTCGCTTGAAAAAAATGGTAGAAAAGTTCAGGTTGGAAATACGGCAAATATGCTTTGGAAAATTGATGAACTTATTTCATATTGCTCGCAATATTTTACACTCAAAATAGGTGATATTTTATTTACAGGGACTCCATCAGGAGTAGGGAGAGTATCCTTGGAAGACCATTTGGTAGGTTATTTAGAAGAGAAACAAGTATTTTCTGTAAAAATAAAATAGTATGAAAGCAGAACTGGTATCCATCGGTGATGAAATTTTAATAGGTCAAATAGTAAATACTAATGCTGTTTTTTTAGCAAAGGCGTTAAATAAGATTGGAATCGAAATCACACAAATTACCAGTATTTCTGATGATAAAGAATCGATTATTAAAACTCTTGAGGATTCAGCATTTCGAGCGCAATTAGTAATTCTTACTGGGGGTTTAGGCCCTACTAAAGATGATTTAACTAAGCACACCCTTTGTGAATATTTCAATGATACTTTGGTTGAGAACAAGCAAATATTAGCACATATTGAGGAAATTTTCGCTAAATATATCACCACACCTATTAATAACGAAAACCGAAAGCAAGCCCTGCTCCCATCTAAAGCTCGTATTTTTAAAAACAATCATGGTACTGCCTCAGGAATGTGGTTTAAAAAGGGAGAGCAGGTAATTATTTCTCTTCCAGGTGTTCCTTTTGAAATGAAATCTTTAATGACCGATAAGATAGTCCCTGCACTGCAAGATCATTATATACGTCCTTTTATTTTACACAAAACAGTTTTAACATATGGATTGGGTGAGAGTGTTATAGCCGAGCGAATTTTGGATTGGGAAAATAAACTTCCGAAAGATATTAAATTAGCTTATTTACCTAACTTAGGAAAAGTCCGATTGCGATTATCATCCAAAGGCTATGACGAGACTTTGCTTTTAAAAAGAGTAAACGAACAGATAGATGCACTAATACCCTTTATTGAAGATATTTTTGTTGGCTTTGAGGGGCAAACCTCTTTAGAAATTCAATTGCAAGAGGGTTTTATTTCTCAAGGTAAAACTCTTGCAATTGCTGAGAGCTGTACGGGCGGATTAATTGCTTCAAGATTGACAAAAATTCCTGGATCTTCCAGATATTTTAAAGGAGCTTTAGTTGCTTACCATACTCATAGCAAAGTTAATATTTTGGAAGTATCAGAAGCACTTATTGACACCTATTCGGTGGTAAGTAAAGATGTTGTAGCTTCAATGGCAGAACAGGTCAGAAAAAAATTCAACACCACTATGGGAGTTGCTACTACAGGAAATGCAGGTCCTTCAAAAGGAGATTCACAGGCGGAGATAGGTACCGTGTATATTGCTATATCTACTGAAAAAGAAATATTTGTGGAGCAATTTCTTTTCGGAATTCATCGAGAACGTGTCATGGAAAAAGCAGTAAACAAAGCCTTAGAAATGATTTATAAGCAACTAGGATAAAAAGCTTTTTTATTTTTAATAAAACAATTTTGTTACTGTGTAAAAAACAGTAAATTTGCAGCCACGTTAAAAAAAGACGGTTATGTCAAAAATTTGTGAAATAAGCGGAAAACGCGTTATGTTTGGAAACAATGTTTCCAAAGCTCTAAATAGAACAAAGCGTCGTTTTGATGCAAATATCATCAATAAACGTTTTTATATTCCAGAAGAAGATAAGTGGGTATCGCTTACTATATCTACAGCGACCTTAAAAACGATAAACAAAAAAGGAATTTCAGCTGTCTTAAAAGAAGCCAGAGCGAAAGGACATTATAAAGGTTAATAGAATGGCAAAGAGAGGAAATAGAGTACAGGTTATACTTGAATGTACAGAACATAAAGAATCCGGTCAGCCAGGGACTTCTCGTTATATAACTACTAAGAATAAGAAGAATTCACCTGAGCGTCTAGAAATTAAAAAATTCAACCCCATTTTGAAAAAAATGACGGTTCACAAGGAAATAAAATAAGTCATGGCAAAGAAATCCGTAGCATCATTACAGACAGGTTCCAAAAGGTTAACTAAAGCTATCAAAATGGTCAAAAAAGGTGATAGTAAATCCTATAGTTTCGTTGAAACAATTATTTCTCCTGACGAAGCCCCGAAATGGTTAGATAAACAATAATCTTTTTGACTACACCCAAAATAAAGGCTACTTTTAAGGTGGCTTTTTTTATACACTAGAGTTTATGGGAAAACTTAGAAATTTTTTTTCTAATCAAGATAAAAAAAAATTAGAAGAAGGCTTGGCAAATACCAAGAAATCCTTTATTTCTCGTCTTAGCACAGCTGTAATTGGGAAAACTAAAATTGATGAAGAAGTATTAGATGAATTAGAATCTATTTTAATTCAGTCTGACGTTGGAGTAGCCACGACTCTCAAAATAATTGATTCACTTGAGACTCGTATTGCCAGGGATAAGTATTTAAAAACAGAAGATCTTATCCTTATGATGCAAGAAGAAATATTAAAATTATTGGTTAAAGCAGATGATGTCTCTGTAGATGGTTTTGACACAAAATTTTCCTCTCGACCTCATGTAATAATGGTTGTTGGTGTAAATGGTGTTGGAAAAACAACTTCAGTAGGGAAGTTGGCATATCAATTTAAGAGTAAAGGGAAGAAAGTCATGCTAGGAGCAGCAGATACTTTTAGAGCAGGTGCAATTGATCAGTTACAAGTTTGGGCAGACCGCGCTGAGGTTCCCTTAGTGCGTCAGGAAATGGGAAGTGATCCTGCTTCAGTAGCTTTTGATACCCTGCAATCTGCAAAATCACAAGAAGCAGACATTGTTTTTATTGATACTGCTGGACGTTTACATAATAAAATTAATTTGATGAATGAATTAGCTAAAGTTAAGCGAGTTATGTCTAAAATTATTCCAGACGCCCCTCATGAAGTACTTCTAGTTTTGGATGGTTCTACAGGACAAAATGCTTTTGAGCAAGCCAAACAATTTACTGCAGCTACTGAGGTAACAAGTCTAGCCATAACAAAACTTGATGGCACTGCAAAAGGTGGAGTACTACTGGGTATTTCAGATCAATTTCAAATACCCGTTAAGTATATTGGAATGGGTGAGGGTATAAAAGATATTCAGATATTTGATAGAAAAGAATTTATTAAGACTCTCTTTAGTTAATACACATTATTAAGTCTATGAAAATACTCAGATTTCTTTCAATTTTTTTTTTAATTCTTGGAGGAATTTATTTATTAGGCCCAAGAGTTGAAAAGCCGGAATTTAAGGATTTGCAAACTGAAGTTCCTTCGGATCTCTTGGAACTTGATAACTGGGTAAATACAAGAGAAATATCTTTGGGTAATATACGTCCTGGGAATGCCTCTAAAATTATTTTCAATGATTCTGTTCCTGCTAAAACTAGATATAGTGTAGTATATCTTCATGGATTTACGGCATCGGGAGTTGAAGGAGAACCTGTGCATCGAAATATTGCGAAAGCTTTAGGAGCAAATTTATACATTCCACGTTTATTTGGTCATGGCCTTGAGGAAGAAGAACCAATGTTTAATTTTAATAATAATGATTTTTGGCAATCGGGTTTAGAAGCTCTAGAAGTTGCCAAAAAATTGGGGGAAACTGTAATTGTCTTAGGAACCTCACATGGCGGTTCACTTTCTTTAAGTATTGGAGATGATCCATCAATTGGGGCATTGGTTTTATTTAGTCCAAACATTGAAGTTTTTGATTATAAAGCAAAACTTTTGTCTAAACCTTGGGGTTTACAAATTAGTCGTTTAATTAAAGGAGGGAAATATCATTTTATGTGGAAGCCTAGTAAAGAAAAAGAATTGTATTGGACCGCTAAAGTTAGACTTGAGGCAACTTTGCACATGCAGAAATTTCTTGATGTTAAAATGACTCCTTCCGTATTTAAGAAAGTAAAAGCACCTGTTTTTTTAGCTTATTATTATAAAAACGATAGCCTGCAAGATCAGGTCGTTTCTGTTCCTGCCATGTTAAAAATGTTCGAACATATAGGTACTCCAGATGCATTGAAAGTAAAACAAGCTTTTCCAGATATAGGAGGTCATGTTTTGACTTCTTATATTACAACCAACAATTATGATGAGGTAACTGAGGCAACTTTAAACTTTTTATCAACTAACGTAATTAAGGATTAAACTATGCGGACAAAATCCACTCAAAAAAATAAGATTAATGTAATTACCCTAGGATGTTCCAAAAACGTCTACGATTCGGAGGTGTTGATGGGGCAATTACGAGCCAATGACCAAGAGGTAGTTCATCAGGAAGAGGGAAATATTGTTGTTATTAATACCTGTGGATTTATAGATAATGCTAAAGAGGAGTCAGTTAATACTATTCTTGAGCAAATTGAGAATAAAGAAGCAGGAAGAGTCGATAAGGTTTATGTGACTGGGTGTTTGAGTGAACGATATAAGCCTGATCTACAAAAAGAAATTCCGCAGGTTGATCAATATTTTGGTACAACAGATTTACCGCAATTACTTAAAGTTTTAGGAGCCGATTACAAACATGAGTTGGTTGGAGAACGTATATTAACAACCCCAAAGCATTATGCTTATTTAAAAGTATCTGAAGGATGCGATCGCCCGTGTTCTTTTTGTGCTATCCCTTTAATGCGGGGGAAACATCGTTCTACTCCAATAGAAGAAGTGGTATTACAGGCTCGTAATTTAGCCCGTGATGGGGTTAAAGAGTTGATGTTAATAGCTCAAGATTTGACCTATTATGGTTTGGATCTTTATAAAAAACGGAAGTTAGCAGATTTACTATTAGCACTTGTAGATGTTGAGGGTATTGAATGGATTCGATTGCATTATGCTTTTCCAACTGGTTTTCCAGAAGATGTACTCAAGGTTATTCGTGAACAACCTAAAGTTTGCAATTATTTAGACATACCATTGCAACATATCTCAGACCCTATCTTAAAGTCTATGCGTCGTGGCACTACCAAAGAGAAAACAACCACTTTGTTAAAGAAGTTCCGAGAAGAAGTGCCCGGAATTATTTTACGCACCTCTTTAATCATAGGGTATCCTGGAGAGACTAAAGAAGATTTTGAAACCCTTAAGGATTGGGTTAAAGAAATGCGCTTTGAGCGTTTGGGTTGTTTTACATATAGCCATGAGGAAAACACGCATGCTCATCAATTAGAAGATAACGTACCAGAGGAAATTAAGCAAGAACGTTCTAACGCCATTATGGAAATTCAGTCTCAAATTTCATGGGAACACAACCAATCTTGTGTTGGAAAAATCTACCGTTGTTTGATAGACCGAAAAGAAGGAGTTAACTATGTAGGACGAACCTTTATGGATTCACCAGACGTTGATAATCAGGTATTAGTTGATGCCACTACTCATTACTTAAAACAAGGAGCCTTTGTCGATCTTTTGATTACAGAGGCGACCGATTATGATTTGGTGGGTGTCCCTCTCTCCTAATTCTCTTCAAATATTTTTTAGTGATTACCAATCAAATATACTTTTGATTAAAAAGATTTCTAATTATCTTTAAGACAAGAATCTTAATTATGAGAAATTTAAAAAAATGGGGAGTATTTGTCTGTATGCTTTTATTTTCATTGGGCTGTAAAAAATCAATTACCTATGATGTTGTAATCCTCAATGGCCAGGTCTTTGATGGAAGTCAGGATACTATGATCCAACAAAATGACATTGGAATTATTGGTAATCAGATTATAACTTTGGGAAAGATTTCAAGCCCAAATTCTAAACGTATTATCGATGCAACGAATCTTGTTGTTTCTCCTGGTTTTATTGACCTACATGTACATTTAGAACCCATTTTTGAGCTTTCAGATTGTGAGAGCCATATTCGTCAAGGGGTAACCACGAGCTTGGGAGGACCAGATGGGAGAGGACCTTTACCTTTCGGAGATTATTTAGACAGCTTGGCTCAATTGGGCATAGGTATGAATGTTGGCTTCTTGGCAGGACATAATAGTATTCGTTCTAAAGTAATGAATTTAGATAACCGAGCACCAACAAATCAAGAGCTAAAGGCGATGAAAGTATTGGTTGCTGAGGCCATGGAGGAGGGAGCTTTTGGTATTTCAACAGGATTAAAATATTTACCAGGTAATTTTTCTAAAGTAGACGAAGTCATAGATTTGTCTAAAGAGGTCGCTAAGCGAGGAGGGATTTATACCTCCCACCTCCGTGATGAGGGCTTGACCTTATTTGCTTCAGTTGCTGAAGCCTTGGAGATTGCAGAAAAAGCAGATATTCCTGTGGTGTTAACCCATCATAAGGTCATAGGAAAGCCCATGTGGGGGAAAAGTGATCAAACACTTTCGATGGTGGACAAAGCCCGTGTTAGAGGGTTAAATGTGGTAATGGACCAGTACCCTTATAACGCGAGTTACACCGGAATTTCTGTACTTATTCCAAGTTGGGCTCGTGCTGGAGGAAATAAAACCTTTATCCAGCGACTTGAAAATAAAAATCTGCGAGATAGTATAAAAAAGGGAATTATTTATAACATTCTAAATGATAGAGGGGGTGATGATTTAAACCGTGTTCAATTTGCAAAAGTTAAGTGGATGCCTGAATTGGAAGGAAAAACCTTAAAATATTGGTGTGAACTCAAAGGTTTAGCACCTACTTTAGAAAATGGAGCCGAACTTGTAATTGAAGCCCAATCTTTAGGTGGAGCAAGTTGTGTTTTTCATGCCATGGATGAAGGCGATGTGATCAACATTATGAAACATCCACAGACTATGATTGCGTCTGATGGTCGATTGGTCAAATTTGGTGACGGACATCCACATCCAAGGTGGTACGGAACTTTTCCAAGAGTATTAGGGAAATACGTTAGACAGGAAGGGGTATTAAGTTTGGAGGAGGCTCTCTATAAAATGACTGCTTTTCCTGCTCAAATGATGGGACTTAATGACCGTGGACGTATTGTTGAGGGAATGAAAGCAGATCTTACTATTTTCAATCCTAAAACCATTATTGACTTGGCTACTTTTGAAAATCCCCATCAGTTTTCTAAAGGAATTGAATATGTGCTCGTGAATGGAAAATTAGCTGTTGATGAGACTATTTTTATGCCCATTAAATCAGGAGAAGTTCTTAAAAAAAGTAATGGCTCATAATTGAAAGGCTGATCGTATTTTTTTTGAAGTCTTTTTTCATTAATTAACTCTAATTCATCAAATTTATTAACGCCATATTCGTAATATTTAACTTTATCAATACTATGTTGCTTAGGTAGTTATACACTTTAATTGATTTTTTCCATCGTAAACCACTGGAGTTTATAGGAAAAATATTACACAAAATCATTCCTCAAAAAAACAGTGCATTTGCAAACACTATTTTCCCAGAATACCAAAACCCTCTAAAGAGTAAATTGTCCACGAGGTAAACAATTCGTCCATGTCCCTTAGATTCGGATCCAAAGAGTAAGGAATTTTTCTGATTGTCTAATGCCTTGTAGCCAATAAATCCAGAGGCAGGCGCAGTATTTGCAGATAGGTAGGCGGCATTATCCCCATTTTCTAGTTGGAAAAATGCATCCTCATTCAATTTTAAGGTATAGTATCGCTCGATCCCAAAGCTTAAAGAATTCGTTTTGTCCAAAGTAACGGGGAAGATACTTCCTGTAGTAATTTCACTAATTTTAGTCCGCTCCAAATCTCCGTAGGAAATTAATGTCGTGTCTGTTTCTGGAGCATCCTTCTTTTTGAGTTTAAAGGTATCTGTATCGGCAAAATGATTGAGTGCTCCTGCAAGTGCAATAATTTTACCCCCTTCGTGAACCCATTCTATGATTTTATTGTTTAGGTTACTTTCAGACCATTTGCTGTAATATCCATTAGGAAGGATGAGTTGATCGATTTCTGCCAAAGCAGAGGCCAACCTACTTTCATCCACCTGCATAAGGGGGTATTCTAGTTGTTGTTCAAAATAATGCCATATTTCTCCATAACTTAAAGTTGAGGCATCGTCTGTTCTCAAAAGCGCAATCTTAGGCGGTTTTATTAAGTGAATTTCATCTGCTCCTAAATCTGGACCCATGGAAGAATATCCTGTAGTTATAGGGTATAGTCTTTTATTAAACAGATTGGCTAGTTTTCCTAGTTTTTCGAGGTAGGAATCGTTTTTTAAATTATCGCCTCTGAGAATAAAAATACTCCCTCTCTCCCAAGATTTCCCACTATTTTTGATTGGTACACTGTTGTATCGAACACCAAATTTTCCTTTGATAAGCGCTGCTAAAAGTTGGGTATCTTTAAAACTTTTATAAGGAAACGCGTAGCCATAGCTCTCTTCAGAAAGTTTATTATTCGTTTTTATTTTAGATGAAATGGGAACCGTTGCTAGACTTTCGCTTGAAGCGCTGGCCTTAAGTCCATATGCATAAGGAAGTGACCATGCGGTAATATCATAGGTCAGAGAATCATTGAGTTTGGTTTTTGGTTCTAAAAGTACCTGTGCCATTTTTCCTTTGGGTTGATTAGTGGGGATAACCAAAGCATTTTTAGAAAAAGAGGTATTAGTAACTTTCTGTTTTTGGTAATCATATCCTTTAACAGTGCTATTTTTTTGAAGCCTGTAACTTTTAATTTCGTGATGGTTTAATAATTGAGCCAATGCGCTCAACTTGTCTGTATTTCCCTCAAACACAAAGTTTCTATATTTAAAATTTTGATCACTAAAATAGTCTTGGTAGTTTTTATTAAGCACAGTTTTGTTTTTCGCAGCTATTTCTACTGTTGAAATTCCTGTGGTATAATGATGAGCAATTCGATCTATAAGAGTGACTTCAATATTTTCGTTATTATCAATTCCCAGACCAGCTAAACCACCACCTGCCTGTTCATAGGTCATTCCTATGGCGCCTAAATAAGTTGGATAGGTATCTCCATAACTAGGATAGAGTAGGTCAAAGGTTTGTTTGGTGAAATAAAACCATCCTTTCTTATCAAAATATTTAGCGTGATTTTTACCGAAAGTATCCTGAAAGTCTTTTTGAAAATCGCTAATAACTTCATGTAAAGGCTCAGCAGCAGGAGCAAAATAATAAGGACTATTAATTCCTTGTTCATGAAAATCAATATGGACATGCGGTAACCATTGATTATATTGTATCAGTCGTTGTTGAGATTCTACTTGAGTTAGCCATGCCCAATCTCTGTTAAGGTCAAACATGTAGTGATTACTTCTTCCGTTATGCCAAGATTCAAAATGTTCAAGAGTTAAACCATTACTGTCATAAGGAGTACTTTTTTTTTGCTGATAAAAATTAACGTATCTATCTCTCCCGTCGGGATTAATACATGGATCTAAAATCACAATTGTATCTTTTAGCCAATCTTTGTATTTGGTAATTAAGGCATGGGCTGTTTTCATAGAGGCTTCCGTACTTGATGATTCGTTTCCATGTACGTTATAGCTTAGCCATACGATTACTTTTTCATCATTTTTTACACCTGTCTCTATCCCACTGTTTTGTAAATGTGTTTTACGAATGACCTCAATATTTTTAATATTTTCAGGACTGGAAATAAATACCAATTGCAGTAGACGCCCCTCATTTGTTTTTCCATATGACTCGAGTTTTATACCTGCAGAATTTTTTTCAAGATGCTGGTAATAATCCACCACCTGGTGGTGTCTTGTAAATTTTGTTCCAAGATTATGACCTAAAAAGGTATCAGGCGATTGAAGCTGGGCATTCATAACAAATACAAAAAGGAGGAATAGTGGACTAAAACGTAAGCGTACCATAAAATTTTATTTAAATAAGAAATAAATGTACACTTTCTGAAGGAACTCCGAATTTCTTTTCCCAAAAAACGAATATCTTTACTAAAAATTATTCATGGATATTCAGCAACTCTCCTTTCAAGAAACCGGTCGTTTTTCGACTTTGATTTGCGATTATTTATCTGCAAAAGAGGAGTTAAAACCCTTTTATGGTGCTTTTCCTGAATTAAATAATTTTGCTGCACAAATTGAGATAAAGAAAAAAAGTTTTTTATCAAGCCATAGAATCCAACTTGTTCTTTCATTACGGGATCAATATTCCGTCCTTAAGCCAAAAGCAGAAGTCATTAAAAATATAGATTTACTCGAGCAGGAAAATACCTTTACAATTACAACTGGACACCAGTTATGCCTGATGACTGGTCCTTTATATTTTATTTACAAAATTATCAGTACTATCAATTTATGTATTCAATTGAAAAGAAAATATCCCAAGTCTAATTTTGTACCCATATATTGGATGGCAAGTGAGGATCATGATTTTGAAGAAGTTAGTTCTTTTCGATTTAAAAATAAAAATGTCAAATGGCCAGGAGAAACAGGTGGTGCAGTAGGTGATTTGTCTCTTGATAACCTTCAAGAAGTATTGGATGTTTTTGAAAAAAATCTCGGTTCACTTCCGGAGGCAATTATGATTAAAGGGTGGATTGAATCCAGTTATCGTAACTCTGGGGATTTGTCAGAAGCTACATTTCGTTTAGTAGATCAACTTTTTGGAAATAAAGGCTTAGTTATTATAGATCCTAATAAATCCAAATTAAAGCAATTATTTCTTCCTGTTTTAAAAGAAGAGTTAACGAATCAGCCTTCACATAATTTAGTGATGACTCAAATTAAGCGCATTAAGACAGAATACAACCCTGGGTATACTCCTCAAGTTAATCCCAGAGAAATTAATCTTTTTTATTTAACAGAAAAGGGGCGTTATAGAATTGAAAAACAAGGTGAGGAGTTTTTATTACATGGAACAGAACAGCGTTTTTCTTCTGAATCTTTTATAACTCTTTTAGAAAAACATCCTGACCGTTTTTCTCCCAATGTTATTCTACGTCCTCTTTATCAAGAAAGTATATTGCCTAATTTATGTTATATCGGAGGAGGTGGAGAGTTAGCTTATTGGTTTGAGCTCAAAAGTAATTTCGAACATTTTGATATTCCTTTTCCTATTCTATTACTTAGAAATTCTGCCTTGATATTTTCTAAAAAACAACGAAATAAAATTAAAAATTTGGAATTAAAAGTTTCCGATTTATTTTTAAAACGTAATTCTTTAGTTAACAAGACTGTTAGACGGATAAGTAATGTTGATTTAGACCTTGGCTTTTTGAAGACACAATTAGAAAAGCAGTTCGAATATTTAAATATCTTGGTCGAGAAAACTGATAAGTCATTTAAAGGCGCAGTGGAGGCGCAAGAGACTAAACAATCTAGAGGAATAGATCAACTTGAAAAACGTCTGTTAAAAGCACAAAAACGTGTTCTTGCTGATAAGGTTAGGCGAATAGAAGCTTTGCATGAAGAATTATTTCCAAATGATTCCCTACAAGAGCGTAATTTAAACTTTTTAACCCTCTATTTTGAATTGGGATTATCCTTTTTCCCTTTACTTTTTGATGCTCTAGATCCAATGAATCCTAACTTTATTTTAATAGAATATTAAGATTTTGATAAGTAGTTAATATTTTACTTCTGACTTCCTCTTATGAGCCTTGTATAATTCGGCTTAAATTGTAATTTTACTCATGCAAGAAAAAGTACTCATTCTCGACTTCGGTTCACAATACACTCAGTTGATTGCTCGCCGTGTTCGGGAGCTTTTTATTTACTGTGAAATTTATCCATACAATAATCCTCCAGAAAAAATATCATCTTTTAAAGCAGTGATTTTATCAGGCTCTCCCTTTTCTGTTCGAAGTAAAGATGCTCCCCATCCTAATTTATCATTAATTAAAGGTAAAATTCCACTTTTAGGAGTCTGTTACGGAGCACAATATCTGGCTCATTTTTTTGGTGGAAAAGTAAGCCCTTCTGATACGCGTGAGTATGGAAGAGCTCAAATTTCCCTGGTTGATTCTCAAGTATTGTTTCTAAAAGATATAACAGAAAACAGTCAGGTTTGGATGAGTCACGCAGATACGATTTTAAACCTACCCGAAGGAGCAGAGTTATTAGCAAGCACAGAAGATGTAGAAAATGCTGCTTTTAAAATTAAAGGGGAGGAAACTTATGGCATACAATTCCATCCTGAGGTATATCATTCAACCGAGGGTAAGCAGATTTTACAAAACTTTTTAGTTCATATTGCTGATATAAAACAAGAATGGACCCCCGATTCTTTTGTTGACAAGACTATTAGTGAACTAAAAGAAAAGATAGAAGATGATAAAGTTATTTTAGGTTTATCAGGAGGTGTTGATTCTTCTGTAGCTGCAATGCTCTTACATAAAGCTATAGGGGCTAATTTAAACTGTATTTTTGTTAATAATGGCTTGCTTAGAAAAAATGAGTTTGTTGAGGTTTTGAAGCAATATTCTGGAATGGGATTGAATGTTAAGGGAGTAGATGCAACCGAACAATTTTTGAATGCATTAGGAGGGGTGTCTGATCCTGAGACCAAAAGAAAAATTATAGGTAAAACTTTTATTGATGTTTTTGAATCTGAAGCAAATAAAATAAATGGTGCCAAGTGGCTTGGTCAAGGAACCATTTATCCAGATGTAATTGAATCTATTTCTGTCAAAGGTCCTTCTGCAACGATCAAATCCCACCATAATGTGGGTGGACTTCCTGATTACATGAAATTAGAGTTGGTTGAACCACTTCGAATGTTATTTAAGGATGAAGTTCGCCGTGTTGGAAAAAGTATGGGTATGGATGCTGAACTTTTAGGGAGACATCCTTTCCCTGGTCCTGGTCTAGCGATTCGAATTTTAGGGGATATTACTCCAGATAAAATTAGAATACTACAAGAAGTAGATTCGATCTTTATAACAGGTCTAAAGTCTTGGGATTTATATAACGACGTATGGCAAGCAGGAGCGATTTTCCTTCCCGTAAATAGCGTTGGTGTCATGGGAGACGAACGCACTTACGAAAACTGTGTTGCTCTAAGAGCAGTTCAGTCAACAGATGGAATGACAGCTGATTGGGTTGATTTACCATATAAATTCTTGCAAAAAATATCCAATGAAATTATTAATAATGTAAAAGGAGTAAATAGAGTTGTTTATGATATTAGCTCAAAACCACCCGCTACAATCGAATGGGAATAGTTTTTGTAAAGACCAAAGTATGAAAAAATTTAAATTCATTTTTATCTTATTACTACTGGTCAGTTTTTTTTCTGAAGCACAAGCTCCAGAGAGATTTATTAATCACCGAGTAAGTAAAGGGGAGAATCTGAAGACTATTATTGAAAAATATAGCATTACAGAGGCTCAATTATTGGAATACAATCCACTGGTAGCTAAAGTCGGTGTCAAAAAAAGAATGACACTAAGAGTTCCGGTCTATGCGTTTAAAAAAAATAATGATCTAAAGCCAATTTCTAAAATTTATAGAAGATCCATTAAGGATTCTATTCATTTGGTAACCGCCAAAGAAACTAAGTGGCGACTTGCATATCAGTATGGAACCACCATTGAGATTTTAGATTCTTTAAACCCTGAAATAAAAGTGGGGCTCAAAATAGGGCAAGAAATTAAGTTACCCTATTTTACCAAAATAAAAAATATACCCGAAAAAGATTCCCTTTTCAATTACTATACAGTTTTACCTAAAGAAGGCTTTTATCGAATAGAAAAAAAGCTGGGTGTTAGTCAAAAAGTTTTGGATTCACTTAATCCAAACTTATCCAATGAGGGACTTCAGGAGGGAATGATTTTAAAGATCCCAGGAAAGAAAAGTGGAAATTTTAAAATTGAAAATGATTTACTAGTCGAGCGTATTAATTTACTGGATTCAACAGTACAACTTAATAAAATAAAGATAGGAGTTTTATTGCCGTTTATGGCTAAAGAAATAGTTTTTGATTCTATAGAAGATACTGAAAAAATACTTGGAGGTAGAAATTTACACACTATTTCATTGGATTTTTATTCGGGTGTACTTTTTGCAATAAAACAAGCAGCATTTAAAGGAATTGATATCGAATTAACGACATATGATACTGAAAATAATTCCACAAGCATTCAGAGAATTATTCAAGAAGGGACATTGAAATTTCAAGATTTATTGGTGGGACCTCTTATTCCAAAAAACTTTAATTTGGTTTCAAACGACCCCGGTTTAAGTAAAATTCCAAAAATCACGCCACTTTCATCTAATCCAGTAGTTTTTCGAAAAAATGTTTTTCAATCTGTTACTCAGGAAGCCGATTTTAGAGCTAAAATGTATTCTCATTTGGAGATGAGAATTGATTCTACACATAATGTAATAATAGTTACTGATTCCTTAAACAGAAGACTAGAGAATGAATTAAAGCTTCGGTTTCCATGGGCTATAACACTTCGGGCAGAACAGCAAGATTACTTATTACCAGAGCTTGTTGACTCTTTGTTGGTAGATTCATTATCTAATAAGGTACTTTTAGAAACAAAATCTTTTCCATTGATAGCAAGCGCAATATCTCAGTTTAATGCCCAAAACACATCGGACCGTGAAGTACAAGTTTACACAAGTTTCAGGAGTAATGCTTATGATAATGAAAATTTATCTAGAGTTGTTTTGGGGGGAGTAAAATTTACTTATCCAGTTGGCTTTAAACCATTAGATCCAGATTTAAATAAAGAGTTTATTACTTCATTTATTTATGAATATGGACAACCCCCATCTAAAGAAGCTCTAAGGGGATACGATGTTGTACTGGATGCTATTTTAAGAATAGCCATATCCAAAGAGCTTTCTAAATCTAGTGATTTAGGTGAGACAGAGTACTTGTCGAATCGATTTTTATACAGTCTAGAGAAAAATGACGCCTATTCTAACAAAGCCATTTTTATTTTGCAACATAAAGGTTATGAAATATTTGAAATAAAAGAATGAGGCGAACCAGTCATCAGTTCTCGTTGAATTTTGTAAATTTGAGCCCGGTAGGTTAACTATCAAAAACAACCGGATGTCCAATACCAAATATATATTCGTAACCGGAGGGGTTACATCTTCACTAGGAAAAGGAATTGTAGCAGCTTCTTTAGCTAAATTACTTCAGGCCCAAAATTTTAGAGTAACTATTCAAAAATTTGATCCTTATATTAATGTAGACCCAGGAACTTTAAATCCTTACGAACACGGGGAGTGCTTTGTTACCGATGATGGAGCTGAAACTGATCTTGATCTTGGACATTACGAACGCTTTCTTAGTGTGAGTACATCTCAGGCTAACAATGTAACTACAGGAAGAATATATCAAAGTGTAATTGAAAAAGAGCGTCGAGGCGAGTTTTTAGGTAAAACCGTTCAGGTAATTCCACATATTACTAATGAAATTAAAGATCGAATGCGCCTTTTGGGTGAAACCGATCAATATGACATCGTTATTACTGAAATTGGTGGGACAGTTGGAGATATTGAATCTTTACCTTATATAGAATCTGTTCGACAAATGATCTGGGACTTAGGAAGAGAAAATGCTATTGTGATTCATCTGACCCTTATCCCTTTTTTAGCTGCTGCAGGAGAATTAAAAACAAAACCAACTCAACATTCAGTAAAAACATTGATGGAAAGCGGTATTTCTGCTGATATTATAGTTTGTAGAACCGAACATGAACTTTCTGAAGATTTAAGGGAAAAACTTGCTTTGTTTTGTAATGTAAAACGAGAATCTATTATTCAATCAATTGATGTCGAGACAATTTATGACGTTCCTTTAAAAATGTTAGAAGAAGGGCTTGATCGAGTTGTTTTGAATAAGCTCCAATTAAAACCCAAGAAAGCATTAGACCTTAAACCTTGGAATGACTTTTTGTTTAAATTTAAAAATCCGAAGCATAGTGTCAAGATTGGATTGGTAGGGAAATATGTGGAATTACAAGATTCGTATAAATCGATTTTAGAATCCTTAATCCATGCAGGTGCAGTAAATGAAACAGAAATTGAGGTAGTGAGTATTCATTCAGAAGAGGTAAATGAAAAAAATGTTGCTTCTATTTTAAACTCTCTTCATGGACTTATTGTAGCTCCTGGATTTGGAGAAAGAGGAATTGAGGGTAAAATTATAGCCGTTTCACATGCACGGAAAAGTATGTTGCCGTTTTTTGGAATTTGCCTTGGAATGCAGATGGCGGTTATTGAATATGCTCGAAATGAATTAGGAATAATAGAAGCTAATTCTACTGAAATGGATCCTAATTGTAATGCTCCAGTAATTGATTTAATGGAGTCACAAAAAACTATTATTAATAAAGGGGGTACAATGCGATTGGGAGCTTGGGACTGTACTTTGTCCAGAGGTTCTATTGCTGAAAATTCATATGGAACAACAACGATTTCAGAGCGTCATAGACATCGTTATGAATTCAATAATAGCTATTCAGATCAAATTTTCGATGAATATTTTGTAATATCAGGTACCAATCCAGAAACGGGATTGATAGAAATCATAGAATATAAAAATCACCCATGGTTTGTAGGGGTTCAATTTCATCCAGAATACAAGAGTACAGTATCTAAACCCCACCCTTTGTTTTTAGCATTCGTAAAAGCAAGTTTAGCTAAAAAAGAATAAGCCTAATCTTGGAAAATATATTATGGAAGAAAAAAAGTTTGACCCGTATCAGTTTATAGGATTTATCTTAATTGCACTTATCCTCACATGGATGCTCTATAGAAATGGTCCAGATGAAAAAGCGGCTCCTGCTCAAGCAAATACAGAACAAGTTGTAACGACAAAATCAACTCCTGAAGTTGTTCAAGTTTCGGATTCTATTCTTCAGCAACAAAAAGTGGTTGCTTTTGGAGATTTAGGGAATTTATTTGTTCCCAAAACCATTGATAACATAAAAATAACTACTGATAATTTTAGTGTTGAAATTGATTCTAAAGGAGGCCAAATTGCTCTTTTTCAGTTAGATGAATTTGAAAATTATGAAGATGCACCCATCCGTTTAATTGATCAATCCAATGCAGATTTTAATATTATGTTGACCACCTTGGATGGACGCATAATGAATACCAGAGAAATGTATTTTTCACCTTCATTATCGGATTTGGGCGATTCCTATCAACTTGTGATGAAGGCAAATATTTCAAAAAGTCAATATATAGCTTTTGAATATAATTTCCCCAAAAAAGGTTATTTACACACCATTAAGTTAAAAACGGAGGGCATGCAGCGTATATTAAACAGTGCAACACCTCCAAAATTAGATTGGAAAACAAATACTTTTAGAAACTCTATTAGTATTGATTATGAAAATCGTTATACTGAGTTTACATTTGGCTATGAAGAAGATCGCGTCGATTATTTGTCCTTGAGTGCAGAAGATAAAGAAACCCGTGAGGGAATTCGATGGATCTCTTATCGTCAACATTTCTTTAGCGCAATTTTAATTCCTGATGCGCCAATACCTTCAGCATCTTTGACTTCTATTAATCTAGCGAGTGATGAGTCTTTGGATGAAAAGTTTACCAAAAGTTTCGAAACGACATATCCTCTGCCGCTTGTCTCGGGAAACCTTAACACTAACCTCACTTTTTATTTAGGCCCAACAGATTATAAAACTTTACAAAACCTTGACGGTGACTTGGAAACTTCAATCCCAATGGGGTGGGGTATCTTTGGATGGATTAATAAATTCATCTTCTTACCTCTTTTCGAATTCCTATCTTCTTTTTTATCTTATGGTATTGCTATTATAGTAATGACTTTGATTGTCCGTTTAGCAATGTCTCCTGTAACTTACAAATCATATGTGTCTCAAATTAAGATGAAACTCCTTCGCCCAGATATAGAAGTGATTAATGGTAAGTTTAAAGATGATGCGGTAAAACGTCAACAAGAAACAATGAGTTTGTATTCTCGTGCAGGAGCCAATCCAATGTCAGGATGTATTCCCGCACTTATCCAACTTCCTGTTTTCTATGCTTTATTTTCTTTTTTCCCTGTAGCTTTTGTACTTCGTGATAAAAGTTTCTTATGGGCAGATGACCTTTCGTCCTATGATTCGGTTTTAGAATTAGGATTTAATATTCCTTTCTATGGAGATCATGTTAGTTTGTTTCCAATTTTAGCTTCTATTGCTATTTTCTTTTACACTCAAATGACTACGGGCCAACAAACCATGCCGCAACAACCCGGAATGCCCAATATGAAAATTATCATGTATTTAATGCCACTGATGATGTTATTTTTCTTTAATAATTATGCTAGTGGATTAAGTTTATATTATTTTGTTTCCAATTTATTGACCATTATATTGATGCTAGTCATTAAGAATTTTATCATTGATGATAATAAAATTCATGCTAAAATTGAAGAAAATAAAAAGAAGCCTAAGAAATCGGGTGGATTCACTGAACGCCTCCAAAAAGCAATGGAACAGGCTGAAAAGCAGAAAAAAGCAGGACGTAAATAATTATCTAATACTGCTTATCTTTACCCCATGAATAAGGGACGTGTTATTGTTGGATTATCTGGAGGAGTAGACTCCAGTGTGGCTGCCCATCTTTTAAAAGAAGAAGGCTATGAAGTTATTGGCTTATTCATGAAAAATTGGCACGATGAGTCAGTAACACTTTCCAATGAATGTCCTTGGCTAGAGGATAGTAATGACGCAATGTTGGTTGCAGAGAAATTAGGAATTCCATTTCAAACAGTCGATTTAAGTAAAGAATATAAAGAACGAATTGTAGACTATATGTTTGATGAGTACTCTAAAGGACGTACTCCTAATCCAGATATTTTGTGTAATCGAGAGATTAAATTTGATGTCTTTTTAGAGATTGCCTTGTCTTTAGGTGCAGATTATGTTGCCACAGGCCATTATTGCCAAAAAAAAAGGTTTACAAGCCCCACAGGCACCTTTTTTCATCAGCTTAAAGCAGGAGCAGACAAAAATAAAGATCAATCATATTTTTTATGCCAACTAACACAAAAACAATTATCAAAGGTCTTATTTCCCATAGGGCATTTACAGAA
>TARA_B110000444_G_scaffold192332_1_pt1 | contig 24102 bp, 16 predicted proteins | sample TARA_B110000444 | Tara Oceans TARA_B110000444 (sample SAMEA4398370) | marine metagenome | biome: Polar Biome; feature: [SRF] surface water layer (ENVO:00010504); material: water (ENVO:00002006), including particulate matter (ENVO:01000060) such as... | depth 5 m | reverse complement strand
GCATTTGTTTTTCCATCCTCAATAAACTGAATCTTCCCAGTTTTTGTGTTTGTTTTTTGGTAACCTCTTGAACGGCACGTGCAAAATCCTTCTGTCTACATCGGCTGATTAATTTTGGATGAAATATTCCACGGGTCCGCACCTCAACCAATTGCCATACATATTCAGCCAAATCATCTACACTTACGACCGCCATCCACTGTTTTCCCTTTCCGATTATTGGAATTTTATTTGTCCCGAGGTATACCTGAGAAAACCAAGAACCAGGTCCTAAGACCCACGGGGCCCTTATGATCGCAATTTCATTGTCTTGTGTTAAGTAATCTCTAAACGGTCTTTCGGCAATTGAATATGATTTTGCAAAACCTGTCGGATTGATTTCATCATCTATTTTGACAAGTTCTTCACCTCGGTGTCCGTAAGTTAAACTTCCATTCAAAGCAACAATAAATGGCTTCAATCTACTTTCTTTTACCGCTTTGATCATTTTTGCGAAGGCCGTTTGCGAACGCTGTGAAATGACATTACGTTCAATACCCGATTGAGCATTTGCTCGTGCAGCCACTATAATGCACGAATAAGGCTCTATGATTCGAGCCCAATCAAGTTCTTCATCCAGATAGTTCAGATGTTCAAAGTGACCATTTTCGTTCGTTATTTCGTTTTTGAAATAGGTGCCTACCAGTTCAACATGTTCGGGAACCTTCAAAACAATACTTTTACCTATAAAACCAGAAGCACCGAGGACAAGTACTTTCATAATCTCTCCTAACCAATCGCATGAATTGAATTTATCCATTATTAGAAAGAAAATTGTACAAGAGAGAGCATGCCTGCTTGAAATGATTTCATTGAATACAAAAATTCACATTTCCGAGAGTTAGTGTGACTACTCATTGTCAAGCTATTGACAAATCAAAGGTTTAGCAATTATCTCTGCAATCTCTGTACAAACATCTCCAATATCGCTCATAATTTACCGTTCATTTAATTTAAGGTACGCTAGAACACTATGGTGTGAGTAGGTGGCAATTGGCATTCTGGATGCTTTTTATTGGTACCGCCTTATTAATGATTTATGTCAGAGTTATGGCTAGCCTTGATGCAAGTCCTGTATTCCTGACTTATATCTGGGCAGTAGCAGTGACTATAATCTTCCGTTATGTATTCTATGCCATCTACAATCCTGACCTCTCAGAACCAGGAAGTTACCAACCTAGCGTCATGGTAATCGTTCCAGCAAAGAATGAATCATCAGTGATTTACAAGACTGCAAGGGCACTTCATGACCTAGATTATCCACGCGAGAAGCTAAGGGTATTACTGGTTAATGATGGGAGCGATGATGATACTGATTACTGGATGGACAAGTGCACTAAAGACTTCGGTCATGAGGTGATTAACCTAAAGGAGAACTTAGGGAAAAGACAGGCCATCGCAAGGGCCATGGAGAATAATAGTTCCGAGATTACGGTTCTGGTCGATAGTGACTCTGCCTTAGATAGATCTTCACTGGTTGAAGGTTTGAGAGGTTTCACCTCACCAAAAGTTGCCGCAATATGTGGGCATACGGATGTCGATAATATAAATTCCTCATGGTTGACCAAAATGCAAACTCAACAGTACTTCATCGCATTCAAGACATTCAAATCACTAGAGGGTTTCTTTGGTAGTGTGATATGCTGCAGTGGATCTTTTAGTATGTATAGGACTAATGTCATTAAGCCGCTGATGAATGAGTGGACTACGCAGAAATTCCTAGGGAGGACCAGGACCTTTGGAGATGACCGGGGAATGACAAATCTAATTCTCAGAGATGGCCATGATGCCATCTACCTCCCTCAAGCCAAGGCCCGTACCATCGTCCCCCAAACTCTTAGAGTTTACATAAGGCAGCAGCTCAGATGGAGGCGTTCATTTCTGATGGAATCAATCAGTGCAGTGAGCCACATGTGGAAGCGTCCAATAGGGGCTTCTTCGATGTTCTACATTGTCCTATCTCTAACTGTGATGTCACCTTTCGTCGTTTCATATTTCCTGATACTGGGCCCTATTTTTGATGGCTTCAATCCTCTAATTTACATCCTAGGTTTGACTCTGATCATAATACTCCATCAGACATTCTATTGGGCTTTCCAACTCCCTCCTGCCGACAAGGTAAGTTTCTTTTCACTGATGCCGATGTTACCTGTTTGGATATTCTTCACTCTCCTGTTGCTCCCTTTGGCCATGCTCACATTGAGAGATGGTTCTTGGGGGACTCGATAGCATCTCAAATATGCTCTGAATCTTGTCTGAAGTGCTCATACGGCACTCCTCTCAAAGGTTTGCCCACTACTTGCCAACAGTTGGCCTATCTCGGCCAATTCAGAAGTAAATGGCTTCAGAAGATGCTCTGCAGACTTAACCTGTCCAATCTTTATTACGGAGTATGCTGCTTCGATTACTGACTGCAACTGGCTGGCTTCCAAAAGGTTCGCAGACCCCAGCATCCACGATAATGAGCCCATACTTCCCTCGGTGAGGTGCAAGGTCATAGGGGAAGTCGGATATTAATTTTGGTAGAGGACTTATATCTTAGTATTATTATTAAGTAAAAGAATATATAAACAGACAATGGCTGAGTATGAGTATTGAAAATATATATTGTTGGATGCGCTAAATCTGGGACATGGCTATTATTGTGGCTTTTTTCAGCCTTCGAAAATATTCACACTCTTGACTATGAATCAGAAAGGAAAATCAATTATGTCCAAGATTTTAAATTAAATAAGGGGCAAATAGGTGTTTGGAAAAGAACTTGGAATATGGCATTTTCTCATCATCGTGATGAAATTGTTCGTCCTCCACTACAAAAACAACTTGAAATATTCCAAGAAAATGATATTTCAGTTGTATATATAAGGAGAAAAAAAGAAGATGTTTTAAAATCAGATGGAGGATGGGTTTCAGAAAATAGATATGATGATTGTGAGAAGCAAGCTATTGAGTATTCGGAGTACATAAAATGTTTTGTCGATTACGATGATTTATTAAAAAATCCAGACGAAGTACAAAAAATTATTACAAAATCCCTAAATCTCAAGATTAAAAACAATTGGTCGGACTTTCCTGATTTTGTTCCTGATGAGGCATTTAACGTCCACAAGGGTGCAAATTATTCAAAAAGAAGACTTGGCGAAAAATACTAGTTATCTAAAACTTGATTTTTGCGTATCCTTTCAGTAAGCCAAACTCTAAAATCCTCATTCAAATCCGGCCTTCTAAGGGCATGATCTATTTGTGATTTTAACCAATTAATCGGGTCTCCGCTATCATAAAGTACATAATCACTTAAATCTACTGAGCCAAATTCGCCATTATCTATGATGTGACTAAACATCACAATCGATTGTAATTCTCCAAATTTACTGCTGGGATATAGATTCAATAGTTCTTCACTATTTTCAGGTAACACATATCTCCCACATAATATGAAATTACTAGGTGCATTTCCAATTTCAGGTTTTTCAATAATTTCTTTTATTAAATCGCCCTCAAGTCTTACAATTCCATATTTATTTACTTGATCGTCAGGAACTTTAAGAATTCCTGCACAAGCTCTACCCGTATTCTCAAAATAATCTACTAATTTTTTAGAACTGTTAGAAGAATTTTCAGGTCCTGATTTTTCAGGCCCAACGTGCTCCTCTATCAGTAAATTGTCTCCCAATAATACTAAAAATGGTCCTGAAATTTTTTTTGCAGCAACTAATATGGCATCGCCAACCCCCCCAGGGGTTTTTTGCTCGTGAAAAATAACCTCTACTCCTTCCGGTAATGGATTTAGGGCTATTCTGGGTAAATCGGGCCTAATCGAATTATTCAAATAATTATGCCTATTGACAAAAATATTCGATACTGTATTCCTTTTTTGTGGAGAAATTACTATGTGAATCCTTTCAACTCCAGCTTTGCACGACTCCCAAATTAAATGATTCAATATGGGCGTATCAATTAGTGGCATAATTTCCTTTGGAGTGTAGATGCTACCGGGTAGCATTCTAGTGCCTCTACCTGCAGCTAGAATTATTGCATCGGCGACTTCCCCCATGTTACTCCAGCATGGCCATAGGGTCTTCAATCAAACGGAAATAGAATTATCTGAGTAATAGGATGAAAAACCCCCGGTCATTCGCCAACTTCGTGGCTACAACCTGTATCATAATTCCCGTCAAGGATGAAGAGGTAGGTCTTCAATATTTACTTGATAATTATAATCAATCTAATTTTTTAAATAATGAAGATATTTCATTCATTATCGTTATAGATGGCCGTACCGGAGATATGTCCAAAAGTATTGCAAAAAAATTCTCTAACATAATAATTGATCAAAATGATACTCACGGTAAAGGTGCAGCAGTTAGACAGGCATTAGAAGTGTGGAAAAATAATATTACAGATTTTGTAATTTTCATGGACGCAGATGGATCATATTCATTCAATGATGTGAATAAAATAATTGACTCATTAAATCAAGGTTCAGATGTAGTATCAGGTTCAAGATTTCTTTCCAAAAAAGGAATTCCTGAAGGCATGGGTGGTCTGCATAATTTTGGTAACCGCTTTTTATCAAAAATATCAAGTATTAGAAATAGGAGAAAATTAACTGATTTATGTACGGGCTTATGGGGATTCAAATCAAGCTCTATAGCCGAATTAGATTTAAGATCAAATGGATTTGATTTAGAAGCAGAAATCGCAGGAAAGTCTAGAAGAGCACAATTAACTCATAAAGAAGTTGCAGTAGGATGGTCAGCAAGAAAGGGTGGAATGAGTAAATTACGTTCATTTAAAGATGGGGCTATAATTCTAGTTAGAATAATCATGACTTAGTCCTATTTGGATCTAAACCATCCCTTAATTGATAAGTTTGGAGATATCTTGGAATTTGCTTCTATTATGGAGCCAGGGTTCATTACTACGTTGCATCCGATTTCAGATTTATCTCCTATGATGGCTCCAAATTTTCTTAATTCGGTATTTACTTTATCTCCATTTCTGAGCGAAACTAAGATATTTCTCCTATCATTTCTTACATTGGATAGTTTGACTCCAGCGCCAATGTTGACATTAAATCCTAATATTGAGTCTCCAACATAATTAAAATGTGGAGCCTTCGATCCAGGTAATAGCAATGAATTTTTTATTTCGCTCGAATGGCCAATAACTGCCCCTTCACAAATCCAATTCCCCGTTCTTAAGAAAGCGGAATGCCTAATTTCAACATTTTTTCCTATATAGCAGGGCCCTTGAATTTTTACAAATTCACCAATTATTGCCGTATTATGTATGAATATGGGGCCTTTAGTTTCATCTAATATGACATTATCAAAATGTATATTTTCACTCTTTCCAAGTTTATTATTGAGATTTAATATTTGAGAAAAAAGATTATTATTGCCAGTTTCTGAAACTAATGACCAGGGGGAATTTTCTTCTTCCCATATTGGAATGGTATATTTATTTTCTAATTCTTTTAGATTCGGAAACAAAGAATTCAATAAGTTCATGACCAATCTAATGTACGTCCCATAATAATCCTATTTATTTTAAATTTAAAAAAAACCAAGTTATTTTATAAACATATCTTGATGTATGATATGCAGTATCAGATTGATATAGTCAATACTATCCCCATAAGAATATGTGTGGCATCTATGGTTGCATAGGCCCCAATGCTTCAGAGAAAGTACTTGAGGGTTTACGAAAACTCGAATATAGGGGCTATGATTCAGCAGGATTATCAGCATTATTTCCTAATTCTGATGAAAAAGAACCAATAGAGACCGAAAAAAGTGTTGGTTACGTTTCAGATTTAGTTTCCAAGGCGAATGGGAGATTTAATGGTTCACATATAGCAATAGGACACACCAGATGGGCTACCCATGGTGAAGTTAATTATGATAATGCACATCCTCATAGTAGTAATGATGGCACTATATCTTTAGTGCATAATGGCATCATTGAAAACTCTTCAGAACTATCAATTAAAATATCACAATTAGGTTATTCATTATCTTCAGAAACTGATACTGAAGTGATTGTTCATCTTTTAGATTACGAGTTAAAGAATCAACAAGGTGTAAAGGATTATTTACGAGCGTTCAAAAATGTTGTTTCTCAAATTCAAGGTTCGTGGGCATTAGCAATAATAATATCAGGATTAGAAGGAATATTGATTTCTAAGAAAGGAGCGCCATTAGTCATAGGTCGAGGAATTGAAAATATAGCCGTTGCATCGGATGTTCAGCCTTTGTATGGGGCATGCTCAGAGGTCGCGTATATCAATGATGGAGATACTTTCATTTTATCCAAAAATGGGATTACTGGCATGAAATCGGAGGAAACTCCACAATTTTCACCACTTACGGGAATATATGATGGCCAAGATCCAGGGGTTTTTGAACATATGATGCTTAAAGAAATCCATGATCAGCCACTTTCTCTGTCGAATGCCCTGTCTGGAAGAATTAGCGCAGATGGTTCCAAAGCAGCATTAAAGGGTTTTTCATTATCTCCCAAAGAAATAAAAAATCTAGATAAAATAAACTTGGTGGCATGTGGTACGGCTTATTATGCATCAAAAATTATGGCAGAATATATAAGAAAATTTAGTGATGTAAATGTTGAGTCATTTAGGGCCAGTGAATTCCCTGCAAAATTGACATGTTCAAAAAATACCCTTACAGTGGGAATTACTCAATCAGGAGAAACTAAAGATACATTAGATGCCCTACAAGATGCCAAAAAATATGGAAGTCATGTTGGTAGTATTTGTAATGTAATTGGTTCAACGATATCTAGATTTACTGGTAACGGGGCTTATCTATATGCAGGAACAGAATACGGCGTTGCCTCGACAAAGGCATATAGTAATATGTTAGTGACAGGATTATTGTTTGCATTAACTATCTCTAAAATCTCTAAAAAAGAACAAAAAAATATAGTCCAATCACTTAGAAAAATTCCAAATCTAATTTCAAAACAACTCATAGAAGATGATGGCTCATTAGATGCAGCGGTAAATTTGCTCTACAATAAAAAAACTGTTTTATTTTTGGGACGAGGCCCACTCTCATCAAATTTAGCAGAAGAAGGCGCATTGAAAATGATGGAAGTAACATACATTCCTTGCTTAGCATATCCAGGAGGTGAATTAAAGCATGGTCCAATTTCCTTGATAGAAAATGGAACTCCAGTTATTGCAATTGCACCCGCAGACTCAAGACTTAGTTTGATGGAATCAAGCATCAGAGAGTGCAAGAGTAGAGGGGCGAATATCATAATAATATCTGATCATGATGGCCCAATTAATGACTTAGCAGATGTGTTATTACCTACAATGAGTACGCATTTAGCTTTAACTCCATTTCTTAATATAATTCCTTTACAATTACTTGCATACAAACTAGGTGTCAAGAATGGAATTAATGTTGACAGACCTAGAAATCTTGCAAAATCGGTTACTGTAATCTAGTATCAATTTAATAATTTTTCGTAAACTATTTTCCATTGATTTATAACATGTTCAATTGAGTATTTCTCAGAATTTATTTTAATTTGATTAATTATCCTGTCATAATTTATTTCATCACTAATCTCCATAATTTTATTAGCCCATTCTTCAGGATTATTTAATTCTAATACTAATTCATCAATTCCAACAGTTTCTCGAGAAGCAGGAGAGACAATACAGGGCAAATGATTAATCATAGCTTCAATGACTGAAATGGATGATCCTTCAAAAGCACTTGGCATTATCAATATATTAGATTGCTCTATTAACTCCTCTTTTTTCTTTTCACTGACCCAACCTAATGGTTTTAATTTACCATCTCTAAGGCTATTAAAATCAGATTCTACCGCGCCCGTCATGGTCATTTCGGCATCTACTCCCTTTGAAATCAACGAATCTAATACTGATAAGGCAAATAAATGCCCCTTTCCCGAACTCTTTCTAGAAAGCATTAAAATTTTAATTTTTTTACCGATGATAATTTTATCTTTATTTGATGTCTTGAAGGCAATATTGGGGATTACTTCACTATCCTGAGGAATCCATTTACCTAATATTTCAATCCATCTATTTTCAAGTACAATTACCTTGTTTTTTCCTATGGAAAAGTTTTTTCTTACGTTTCTTCCTATGAGTCCAAACATTCCATTGCAAAAATCTTCGAATCTTCCCGAGTGAATATGCATAATTGTTGGAATGCCATTCTTTTTACATATCTTCTTTAAGGATATTTTTCTCCACCAACTCATGGAATGAGTAACGTGGATATGAGCGACATTGATTTTATTATTTCTAATAATATTATTTAATTTCTTCTTTGATTCGCTCCATAATTTTAATTTAGTGAATATCCCGTTATCAGAATGTGTATTTATTGATTCAGCTAACCATTCATTTGGAGGATTTTTAATTAATAATTTCATCATGCTTGACATGCCACCATTGCTATTAATTGGGCCAAAATGAACAACTCTCTTCATGTACTTCAGTCCGAACCGACCATATCATTACACATGATGGTAGTGGTATATGGTGGCGCACGCGGAAGTATGGATAATTGGGTTTTTTATCCTCATTATATCTATATTTTTACCATTTTTACACTATTTAAAATGTGCCAAGTCATCAAAAAAAATCACATTTCCAGATATTATGGAAAATATGCCAGACATTACTATACTCCTTCCAATAAAGGATGAATCAATTCTAATTGAAAAAAAATTATCTGAAATATTAAATCTAGATTATCCTAAATCCAAATTATCATTATTAGTTATCAATTCAGGTTCAACAGATGGTTCTTATGAAATTTCTAAAAAATTTCTAAATACAAATTTTAATGAAATATCTTGGAAGATAGAAAATTTAAAAAAACCAGGTAAATCATATGCTGTTAATATGGCAATTGAGATGATAAATACCGATATTTTCATCATGATGGATGCAGAATCACAATTGAATAATAACTGCTTAAAAAAATTAGTAAGATGGTTTTCTAAACCAGAAGTAGGGGGAGTCTGTGGGAGATTAGAAACAATTAAATCCGATCCTGAATATCAATATCGTTCTAGGTTTAATATTCTAAGGGTGGGAGAATCAGTTCAAGATTCAACGCCAATTTTTGAAGGTTCAATATGTGCATTCCGTAAATCCTATTTAATGAGTAAGAAGATAGATTCAAACATAAATGCGGACGATACTCAGCTAGCTATGTTGATTAGGGGAAATAATTTCAAAGCAATAATGGATCCCGAAGTGTCATTCTCTGAACCTTTTGATATTGATTATTCACCATCTAGAGCTAGAAAAATAAGACGTGCCCAAGGATTAACAAGGGCACTATGGAAGTATAGGAATTTAAATTATTCCAAAGGTTATTCATATTCTTTGATATATATTAGTCAATTCTATTTTTATATAATATTCCCTTGGTTATTTTTATTCTCAACTTCTTTAATTTCATTATCAATTATTTATCAAATAGTATTTACTAATTTAGCAAAGTGGACAATTTCAAACTACATCTATCTTTTACCTTCTATATTTATATTTTTCAAAACTCCTCGAAATTTATTTGGTGGATGTATTATTTTACTCCAATCTCATTTATTGTTACTTTTTGGTAAGAAATTAAATATTTGGAATACTGATTCAGAAATGCGTAAATCCATCAAGAGTAAATTATCTGACAAAAGTAATCAATAACTATTTCATAGAATCTAATTGGTCTGCCAGTTGATTAGATATTTCCGACCAATCAAGTTCTTTAGCATCCTTTCGAGCTATTTCGGATAAAAAATTCCAACCATCTTCTTCAATTATTTTATTTATCAGTTCTATATATTCCTCAAACCACATATTTCCTGATGAAAGTAGTGACCACTCGGCATCTCTTTCAATTTTATTGCCTGAGTGTTTCGGGCCTATAGTTACCAATCCAGAAGCGGCATATTCTGCCAATTTTAAAGGACTTGCAATCTTCCATATTGGAGTATCGGGCATTGGTAATATTCCTACGTCGCATTTATTCATTATTTTCAAAGTTTCCTTTCTCGATAATTTACCATAAAATATTAGATTGGAGTTTTGTAAAGATAATTTTTCAATTTCATTTGAATAATTTCCTTCACCTATGATTATTAAATTAGTTTTAATTTTCAATCTATGCATATTATTATACATTTTAATAATTTCACTCATTCCTCTATTTTCATCTAACCTACCAGCATATATAAACTTCAAAATGTGCCGTTTTTCCGTTATATTAATACTAAAATCATTTACATTAGTTCCGGCGGGAATAACTTTAATATTCATTTCTCCATTCAGAATATTATTTACATATTCTTTGTGTGCACTTGATACTGTAAATCCGCCATTTGAATATTTTGAAGCTATTCTCCAAGATTTTTTCCAAATTATAGATTGAATTTTACTCAATATTCCCGAATACGCAGGAGGCCCCCTATCAATAATTACCCATTTTTTCCCATATTTTATCAAAGTTTTTTTTAATGAAACTACGTATCTCCAATCGATCAATATGATATCACTATTTTTAATCTCATTTTCGTTTTTTATAATCAATTTTCGTAAATATCTTGTACCACTTATTGTCTCTATGCCCTTTATTTTAACTCTATTGAATATTATTTGTTTACAATTTATTTCATTATTGGAGGTATCTGGGCAAAATAAAGTAATACTATGGCCTAGTTTTGATAGTCCATTTATTAATCCTATCTCTGTTGTACCAGCCAAATCTTTACTTACTGATCTTCCAGTAATCCAAATAATATTCAAATCAATTTACCTCTTATAGTTAAGTGCCACAAGTAATGATACTTTAATGATAGTCACCAATATTATCTGATAATTAAAAGTGTGAAAAGATTGAAACCAAAATCTCTTTTCATTTAACCATGAGGTTATTGCCGCGGCCAAGATTATTTCTAAAAAAGCGTGCAAGTAAATCTTATAATTCAAATAATTTTTTGAGATCTTTGTATTATGGAAGATTTTATTATTTCATTTTTAGAGATATATTGGGCCTAGATATTGCTGCAAGAAGTGCATTAAATTTAAAAAAATTTAAGCTATCTTCAAAATTCTACTCTTATGCATCATCTAAGGGACTCGTACTCAGAAATCATGAGATTAATTATTTTAATTCCGAATTAAATTCTGGTAATCTTGTCTCTGCATTTAAAATAGGCATTATTAATAATACTGAATTACCTCAGAAATATGAGAAAAAACTTCAAAATGAAATTATTAAATTATCAGATGAAGAAAAATATCATAGCATCAAAGAGATGAAAATATTTGGTAATTTACCAAATAATATTGCCTCCATGTTTCCTGAAGATTCCAAAAGTATGAAATCAAATTATGAAAATTTACCATTTAAACTCCTAGAAGGTGATTCCAAGGATGAATATGGTAGAGAAGTAAATAGAATTAAACAATCATCATCATTTATCATAGGAAATCATATTGTAAAATCTTACAAAAATCCCTTTAAGATTCTTTTTCTTCCAATTTCCCTTCCTTATTTAGGTTATAGATTACTTAGGGGTAAAGAATATATTGATATTAATTCACAATCATCTTTGGAATTATATGGTATTAACAAAACCAATCGGAATTGTATAGTATTTTTTCCCACTAACGGCGTTGGCTTTGGCCATTTTACCAGGCTCCTTGCTATAGCAAGAAAACTATCTTACGCGAATCCTGATTTAGAAATAGTTTTCTTTACTACAATGCCAACATTGCATATTTTAGTAGATGATGGATTCCTTACTTATCATCTACCGCCACGATATAGGTATGATGATATGGAACCTCGAGTATGGAATTCTTTAGTTGAAGAATATCTTAATAAAATTTTATCTTTACATTCTCCACATACATTCATTTTTGATGGATCATTTCCCTATAGGGGGATGTTAAATTCTATAAAGCAAAGAAATAATATGACTAGGATATGGTCTAGGAGAGGATCATTTAAGAAAAATTCTAAATCTATGCCTATTGATAGTTTTAATCATTTTGATGCTATAATAAGGCCAGGAGATAGCGTTTCTACTGAATCCACAAAAGAAGTTGAACATGGGGTTGCAGTAATACGATGTAATCCAATAACACTAGTCGACGAGTCCGAACTAGCACCAAAGGGGGAATTAAAAAGTAGATTAGGTATCCCTGATGCAGCCATAGTATGTTATTTGCAATTGGGCGCAGGTAAAATTAATGACACGTCAAAAGAATTATCAGATACTCTTGATGCCTTGAGTAAGCATTCTGAGATATATACTGTGATAGGCGAATCTATTCTTGGAAGCCGAATTTCATATGATGGGCCTAGAGTTAGAGTATTAAGGGACTATCCAAATGCAAGATATTTTTTAGATTTTGACTTTGCTGTTTTGGCAGGTGGCTATAATTCATATCATGAAGTTATTCAAATGGCACTGCCGACCCTCTGCTATCCTAATCTACAAACTACGACTGATGATCAGCTGGCTAGATGTATGGCTGCTCAGAAATCTGGCGCTATGATGGTATTAGAAAATAGGAATAGTAATCTTATACATGCCGCAATTAATCGAATTTCGGAGCGTGGAATTAGAGAAGAAATGAAATTAAAAATAAAATTATTACAAAAGACAAATGGAGCAGATCAGATTGCGACTTGGTTTTCAAATAATATTCTTAAGAGATAATAAAGAAATCCTCTATTTCATCTAAAATTTTATTTTCTCGAGTTGATTTAATAAATTCTACCATGTTCCAATTATTTATTTTTGATTCTTCATCTTCAGACATAGGTTCCATATATTTTAATATATTTTCTTTTATAATTCTCTTGTATTTATCAGGAACAAAAGACAAAGAAGGTTTGTACCATTTTTCCAAGAAAGATAAATCATCTACACTTCTGACTACTCTTTTTCTTAGTAAGGGGATGAACGGATGATAATTATCCTCTATACGTTTAACGGAATATTCCATTATATTCTCATGACTAATTGGAACAGATTTTAATTTAATTTTAACTTCATTTGATTTTAAAATTTTATCTAAATTAATGGGGTCGTCACTTACTCCTCTTGCTAAATTTAATAATCCCTTTCTACAACATTTCCAGCACATTTTACATGGTTCTTTCCATGTTCCTCTTATGCATGATTGCCCCAAATATCCCAAAGGATCAATTTCACATATAATTGCCGTCCCTACTTCACTCATTCCTGAAACTGGTAAACATATTGGCATTCCAACTGCATTAAACAATGTGCCATAGAATTTCCAATGACTACCCTTACCATAATCTCTAAATTTATCATGGCCAGTGCCAAATGCTGATTCTAAAACAGTGCCAAATGCTATTGAATCCAGTCTTAATATGTCAGCCATCAAGATTGCAGGAACAGCATGCGATAAATCTGTTGGAAATCCAACAGGATCTCTTAAGTATTCCAAATCACAAGATATATTTTTTACTTCATATCCGATTTGGTCTAAGAATTCACATGAATTTATTGCTGCATCTGATTTATATAATGATTTATTTTTTAATGGCCTGTTCATAAATACTGGAACTGTATTACGTGGCATAATTGCCAATGCAGCAGTAGAGTCTATGCCTCCACTGAATGCTAATGATGGCCTACCATTCTGTATTATTTCCCTTTCTTTGACTAAATCTTTTTTACTACTAGTTTCAATTTTATATCTACTCAGAACTTTTCTTACATTTGTTAAAAATTTCTCACTAACTGTAAACGGAATTGTTAATTTATTTCCTACAAATGGATGACACATTAATATTATTGATAATGCCAGCAAATCAGGATGAATCTCAACCTTTTCAATTCCAGGAATTTTCACTATCACTCTTGACTTACCAAAAGAATATTTCTCGGACGGATTATACTGATCTTCTTTTTCAATTTTAAAATCGAAAATGATTTCATCCTGGTTTTTAATTATCTCCACCTTCATCATCAAAGCTCCTCAAATATATTCATACCATCTCATAAATCCTGTATTATTGGGAAGAGCATCCATTTCGTTATAAAATTCAGATTTTTCAATTTTCATGTTTTCGTGACTATGTGATTCAAAATCTTCGTGATTATTTATTTTTATTGAATTCTGAATTTTATTCAAAGTCAACCTTCTGTATTTTAATCCAGTTTTATTTCTGTTGTTAATTTCTAATAGCTCTTCACTATTTTTAAAACAAATATCCCAATTAAAAAGTGAATAATTGGACCTTATTGAGAGATCAAGAATGGCTTCTTTATCATTATAATCATCATATATTTCATTTAGTATTTCTAAAACTTGATTGAAATGTTTTGCATTATAATGTGACCTTGCGGTACGAAAATAATCCTCTATTGATGCATGCCCTGATTCTATCCATTCCGACCAGTAAAATGCAGCTAAATCAAAATCTTTCCTTTTTGTATATATAATGGCCTTAGTTCTTTTTGCATATTTATTTTCACTTTCTTTATCTAAAATTTCATTAACTAACTTTAAAGCTTCATCTAAGCGATTATTAGATATTTCTTCTTGAATTACGTCCCTAATTCCATTTTTATTCTTATTCATTATGGTTATTTTATTTTCCTTTTTTGGTCTTATTTTATCCTTTATATTCCTTAATCTTAGAATTTTATTCAATGCAAATTTATTTTCTGGAAATAATTCTAATAATTCATTACACCATTCGATATATTGAAAAATAGAAACATTCTCATCATCAGTTTTTAAAATTAATTCTAATAATTCAGAATTTTCAGGATCTTTGTGAAGTTCTATCTGTATTAAAAATCTAGCAAGTCCATCATTGGATTCTTCTATTAGCCGATTAAAGTAATCTATATTTATATTTTTAAAGTCATTTGATCTTTTTTTAGGGATGGAGGAATTTTCCCTTTTAAGAAAATCTTCTTCAAGATTTACTGATTTTAATGTTAAATTATTCTTCATCAATATGCCTCATTATAGTATTAAATATTTTTTCTCCTAATTCTTCTTTTATCATATTTTTATATTCTAAATTATCTTTTGTCATAGAATATCTTTCTAATGAAGTTATATTTTCATTAGTTTTAATATCAACTGCAAATCCTGAAAAGTCAGTTGTATGGATCCCAACATGACCAAATGCATATGCTTCATTATCAACATTCATCCATACTTCTTCTCCGTAGGGAATTGGTATCAGCCCTAAATCTGCCATCTTTCTAGTCATTAACCCATCTAATCCATTATTAATTTCTTCTTCACTCCAAAAAGAATAATTTACTTTTTCCAATAGTTTCTTGGATAAGCATCTAGCCATGCCTATGGTTTCCCATTGCCTATTTGGTTTACTGCCCCTATATCCTTTCCAATGGTACAATTTCGAATTCGTCGCGTCAAATATGTGCATATCCATCAGTCCAACCATTAATCTCCCCTCCTCTATAGATTCACAGAGTTTCCGAATTGTCCTTTTAGATAAAAAATCATCTGAACCCAATATTATGACGGCGTCAGCATCAATATCTTTTGTGAAATTTAATCCACTATCCCATTTTTTACTAAGCGGTAAATTTTCTGATTCTACATAATGAAAATTATATCTTTCTACCAATTTTCTAGTATTTTCACCTTCTGAACCAACTATTACACATTCAATTTCTAAATCCTCCATTTCCTCTCTTAATAAATTCAAATATTCAAGAAATGCCTTAGTCAGCCCCGGCCTCTTCCAAATAGCCGATAAGAAACACAACTTCTTTATTTTTGAACATCTATTTTCCCTTATCTTAATTAAATTATTTTTAGAAATTTTTACTCCATCCCATTTGGCTATAATTAGAGATTCCATTGCCATCTTTCTAATTTTAATTGGATCTTTTTTTATCTGTATACTATTTTTTAATAATTTATGAATATGGTTTCGCATTTCTTCTATTTCCTTGACATAATCACTTCCCTCAGTATCGATTAATACGCTACTCCAATTATCTATCGATGAATGAAAAATCATTCCTCCGGATTGCATGTATAATTCAGATGATGTAATTTTTATTTTTTCCCCATCGCCCCTTTCTCCTATATATGAAAAAATATCTTTTTTATTAACTTCTGAAATATTTTCACTAATTTCATCCCATGATCCTATCATTTTTAATATATTTACTTCTAAATTATCCTCCAACCTTAATGGAAGTGAAATTTGACTTATGCCTCCAAATCGTATTGGTGATTCATGTTTTGACCATTCGCTACGAATTGAATTAATTTTTGAATAATTGTTATTTGAGATATCTATTACTATATTGTTTTCTTTATCAAATTTTACTAATTGTTCTCCCATTCCTGAGCCTAAATTTATTATTATTCCTCCATTAGAAATATGTTCTCCAAAAATTTTATGGAGGCCTTCCGTCCAAAATCTAGAATTTCCTATTAATACTATTTTGTCATATTTCTGCGCCAAACCAGGATTATTATCTAAGTACTCATCTGTAATCCATGCTATATCTAGATTATTTTTCTCCGACCAACTACAAAATGGAACAACCCATTTGGAAAAATTACCCCCTCTAGAATTAATAAATGGCCCCATTAAATCTATCTTCTCTGCAAGTAATGCCTCATAATTAGTTTCTTCAGAATACAGACTTTTAATGAAATCTGAGTTTCTTGGATAATCATGAATTTTATTTCCAATGGTTGGGACGACTGTTAAAATCTTTCCAACATGATGAATCCAGAATGGTAATATCATCATTTTTCCATCTGAAATAATTTTCATAACATATGTTCCGGGATTATATGTATCGTCAAGTTTTAGGCTCAATACTTCTGAATCTTTCTTTGTAAATTTATCAAATGGTATCCCACTTGTCCATTTTTCATTTTTATAAATAATAATATTGTTTTTTTGAAAAACCTTCCTCGCGAAACACCCTTGATAATGCCCTATTCGATAAACTTTGCAAGTTATATCTAAATCCTGAGAAGAATCTATAAAAATTTTGAGATATTCCCTCTCATTAAATAGATTTGAGTTTAATCGGCAACTAAAATCTCCTTCGGATTCTTTATTTTTTGGAACTCCCCATGATTTCTCTCCAGGCATTAAATTCTCAATCTCTATTTTTGTAATTTCCTCCTCCATCCAGGGATTGAAAAACTCTGTTTCCATCGCGTTAATCATTGTTGAATTAGTTAGTTTTTCATTGACTATCTCTTCATTATCAAAAAGATTCATATATATTTCTTGTAGCTTTCTTGATTCGTTATTCCAATTGTATATTCTTGATGCGTTTTGAACATTTTTAATCATTTTTGCCCTGAGGGCATCATTATCTAATAAATTATTTATTGATTTAGCTATATTTTTAGGATCATATGGGTCAAATACTTCTCCGATTTTATTTCCTAGAACTACTTTACTTAATTCTGGAAAATTACTTGCTATTACTGGTATTCCAGCATGAATATATTCAAAAACTTTATTTGGGGAGCACAAATAGTAACTTAAACATGAGTTTAGTATCGGTGCTGCACCAATATCGGCAGAAGCAGTGTATCTAGGTACTAACTCTGAAGGTACAGGCCCATAAGTTGAAAATCTATCTTCAAGATTATTTTCCTTTGTTATCTCTACCAATTCATCCATTAATTCTTTATTACCATAACCCATCAATACTAGATGGATATTGTCAATATATTTTAGACTTAGAAGTAAATTTTCTATTCCTCTGTTTCTTTGTATTGAGCCAACATAAATTAAAATTTTCTTATCATTTCCTATAGAAAGAAGTTTTCTTAAATCATATTTTTGATTGTATTTCTCAATTAACTGAATCGGAGGAGTATTTGTAATTATTTTAACATCTTTTATATTATATCTTTCGCATAAGAGATTTGCTATGCTTTCATTTACTGTTATGACGCAATCGCTTTTTCTTATTCTTTTCCTTTCAAATGATTTAATTATTGCCTTCTTGAATAAATTAGCCTTCTTGTGTCTGTTTCTATCTAAGTATAGCTCATGAGAATCATAAATTAATTTTGATTTTTGAATCGAACTTAGTCGTTCTGCCACCCTTAGTGTATTGAGATCATGGGCATGATAAACATCTGAAAATTCATTTTTATATTTTGAGAAAATTATTTTATCAAATTCTAAGAACATCAAATATCTATGCCAAGGCATCACGGCCATTCTTAGAATTTTCTCAAAGAATTTACTCAATGGTAATTTCCTACTTATTCTTATTAATTTTAGGTGCCAAGGATTCAAATGATGTCTAATTACTTCTATTCCTTCTATGATTTCCATTTGACGTAGTCCTTTACCCGATAAAGCTAAAATTCTAACTCTGAATCCTAATTCTTTAATTGCCTTAGCCTCTCTAAGAACTCTTGTATCATTTTTAAAATTATTGAATACTGTCATTGTAACAAGTTTAGATTTATCTTTGGATGATTTAAGGAGTATTTCATCCGTATAATTACTTATGCAGAATCCACTATATGCTATTTTAACCTTATTTGTAGCATTGATAAAAATTTTTATTTTAATCTCAAAAGTATTTTCCGGGGCTGTGATTTCTTCCCTAATTTTCTCAACCGAGCCCAAAAAAATATTTTTAATAATTTTCAAATCTTTAATTTTAATATTATTTATATCAAAAAAATCAACTAACAATGTTGTTGTATGTATATTACTTTTCAAGTCAATTTCTAAAAGTGCAACATCATAATTAACAAAGAACCTTTTACTTAAATGATTAATATTTTGATTCTTTGATTCCACTACAAAATGCCTTTTTCCATCCGAAAATGTATTGTCAATTACGAATATAGGTTGATTTTCTATGGGTATTTTGAATATATCATCAGTTACTTGGTTTTTACTTAATTTTCTTATAAAAAATCTAGAACGTTCTGATTTTGAGTATTTACTCCAATAATTTTGGACACTCATTCAATTACCTCTAATTAAAATACTTCAATTATTTTCTGCTAAACTTACACTCGATAATTCCATCAATAATTGCATAATTCCATGGCGAAATTACTACCTTAAAGTTCCTGTTTTTATTATCTCCAAATCTAGGTGGTATTTCTAGTTTAAAGCCATGGTAACAATTAGTTTTTCCTAGTTTTTTAACTAAAGTAGTATCTTTATTATCTGCTAATGTTTTGGCAATTAACTCCTTACCATAATATGCGGACACTATTACGGGATTTTTAATATTGCCAATATCTAGCGCCCATCCTTTAATTATTCCATTTTTACTTGATTTTATTTTTCCTTCTAATGGATAATCTTCCTCAAAACCTATGGATCCTATTCGAGATCCTATTTCAACCTCATAATCACCAACTCTAAATGATAAATTTCTAGTTTTCCCATCATAAAACTGTCTTGGTAAAATAATTTTAAATCCATTGCCATATGCTAATTTGTTGTTTTCTTGCCCATCAATCTTCTTATTTGCGATAGCCATTGTTAAGAATTTATCTTGATAATATACAGAAACAGCCTGTGAAGATGTTTGATCTACCATATTTTTAGCCCATCCTATGATTCGGCCATCCCTTTTTTCAGTTACTTCTCCTTCTATTGCAGATGATACTATTGATTTTATTTTATTCTTATCTATTCCTAATTTGAATATTTGTTTTAGACTCTCTTTTAGTCCAACTATGACTACTTCCATTTCCGATACTAAGGCCTCTAATGCCTCAATTCTTCTTATATCTTCGATGTTTAATTCTTGATTATTTGATTTATTATTCTCTTCTAGATTTAGTTTCTCATCATTTTTTATATTTTTATTTTTGCCCGCCCCTGCTTTTGTTACTCCAGCCATGTACTGTCGTGACTATTATTGCATATAGTTTTAATTTGTAATTTTTTTTATTATGTCATATGAATGAGGGGATATTTCATTTATACTCTACCAGTGGGCCTTGATAATGGAAACCATTGCTGTAGTAGGACTAGGTTATGTGGGGATACCTGTTGCATTAAAAATTGCTAATGCTGGTATCGAAACCATTGGCATCGATATAGATAAAAATAAAATAGATTTTTTGAATAAATCCATCTACCCGATAGAAGGCGATGAACCAGGAATTGATGAATTACTGGAAAAAACAATTTCTTCAGGAAAATTTATTGCTACATATAATTATTCCGATGCCATAAATGCGGATGCATGGCTAGTTTGTGTGCAAACCCCTTTCTTGGTAGATGAGTTTAAACCTAACTTTACTGCATTAAATGGGGCACTCAAGTCCATAGGAGAGAACATGAAGAAAGGTTGCTTAGTAGTTATTGAATCCACTATTCCTCCTGGTACTATGCAAGAAGTAGTAATCCCCTGCCTTGAAGCATATAGCGGTCTTAGGGCTGGATTTGACTTTTCAGTTGGGCACTGCCCCGAAAGAGTGATGCCAGGAAAATTGTTGTTTAATCTTTCTTCTTACGGACGAGCATTAGGCGGATTAGATGATAAATCTCACAAATTAATGGCAGAAATATACTCTAAAATAACATCGGGTAAATTAGATAAAGTAAATTTAAAGACTGCAGAAACTGTTAAAACGTTTGAGAATACGTATAGAGATGCTGAGATAGCTATAGCAAATGACTTTGCAATATATTGCGATAATATGGGTGTTGATTTTTTTGAAATACGGGATCTAGTAAATCAGGTTGAATCTAGAAATTTACATTTGCCCGGCGGAGGAGTTGGTGGTCATTGTATACCAAAAGATACGTGGTTATTGGCATATGGATCTAGAGGCAAATATACTCCAGAATTTCTGATTAAGGCTAGGGAGGTGAATAATGAAATGCCAATTTATGTAGCAAAACAGGTTCTGGACGCGGCTAAAAGCCTCGATATAAGTCCTCAAGATTGCAAAGTAGCAATTCTCGGACTTTCATACTTGGAGGAAAGTGATGATGTTCGAAACTCTCCTTCGGAAGTACTATTCAACACTCTAATTGAAGAGAAAATGTCGGTTTCTGTTCACGATTATTTTGTTAAATATCACCCCTCAATCCCATTCTCAAATGACTTGGAAGAAACAATATCTGGAGTAGATATTCTAGTTGTTATGGTCGCCCATAAATTATACAAATCAATTGATATGGAATATATTAAAAGGTCGATGGGGGGAAATTATATTATTGATACTAGAAATGTTTTTGATTTATCGGCATTAAAGAAATTCGGCTTTGAGTACTACACTATAGGCAGAGGCTCATCTATAAAGGAAAGTTAATTAATATAAAATAAAATTTGGACATTCTTTATCAGGAGAGGTTCTAGAGTTTTAATTGGTCGTTATTCAACCACTATCTCCAATCCCTTCGGTCAACGAAAACCAAGGAGGAAAGCGCCTTCCTGAAATTTCATCAATTTTCATTTGGAATGTAGCCGTGCCGTCAGAACCAACCTCTGACTCGAGGAAACCAATCTCCTCCAACGTGGAAACTATCTGATTATTCCGACTGGTTTTAGTCACATCGATTTCTATATTTGTAACGTTTTCCGCGCTAGCGAGACCAATTAGTTCTTCGATCAAGCAATGCTCTACCTTTCGACCCATTGCCCTACAGCTGAATGCGAGTTCTTTGACGGACATTATGGAGTCTCTAGTCGACGCGATTATTACGCCAATTATCCCATAATCGCCAAACTTATCGCCAAGTTTCGAAATTAGAATCGTTACCTTTTCATCCTCAAACAGTCTTTGAATTTCTGACAAGTCGCTCCTGTTTAGAGTTGCATTCATCTGATTCGTCCTCTGAATCAGCTCGGCTACTCTTGCCAATTCTGATGGCTCTGGAACTCTCATCTCCAATCTGAATTCGCAAGAAATTAGGAAATCTTCGAAATCAGGGCCGGATTCAGATTCTGCCTCTTTCCTAACTGACTCATTCTTGTACAATTCGGTCCTCTTAGAACCATCTTGGGTGAGGTCTCCAAATGAATGGAAATTGAACCAATCTAGAGATTCTTCTATCTTCGTGGCATCATAGACCATAACTTCCGGAAGGACGGCTTCTACTTCCGCCCTCTCAAACGGGCTATCATCAAAGAATGCAATCGAATCGGTTCCAATGTTGAGTTCCTCAGCGAGAGAAGAAATGTTTGCGGATTTTGGGTTCCAGTTGATTCTCTTGGATACTATTTTCTGATCAAAGTCCAAGTACGTTGACAGGGCCTTCATTATCATCTCAGAGTCCTCGGGATCGTTCTTCGAACAAAGGCATAGGATAATCCCCCTCTGTGTAAGCTGCCAGAGCCTGTATAGGCGATTTCTAAATATGGATATTCCAGATTCGCCGTCTTCCCTAATTATTCCATCCCATAGTGTGTTGTCACAATCCAAAACTACACACTTTACTCGTTGGACCTCCTTGGAAATTATTGCCATCTGGAAGTTGAAATACTCGCCAATCAGAAAACCGCCAGATTCAGTTGGGTGTCCTCCCATGGACTCATTCGGCCTAATTTGGCCACTAGATCCGGGTTCGTTAAGCTTGCCTACTCGCTCAAATGCTAAGTCGGAATCCAAAAGATACACAGCGGGAAAACCCCTTGCAATATCGTACTGCATCAATTTTAAGTGCGTAATAATTTCATATTGGCCAAGGCCATCAATTCCCCTATAGTCAAACATCCCATGCGGAGGGGAATTTATCATAGGATGGGTTAAGACCCATATAGGCGAATCTAACTTCTCCCTAATTTTTGAAATCGACCATCCAAGGGAGTTTGCAATAGACTTCAATGATGTCATTTGTTCATCTTTTGACCAGAACCCTCTCTCACGTTCGTTTTTCCCCAAGAGGCTCCTGATGTTCTGAACCTGAGAAATAATCAAGTGATCGGGCTTGTAATCCCAGAGGGGGCACTGAGGATTCATTAGTTCCGAATAAGGATCCATAGCGGAGTTCTGCTCGAATGTGTGATGGACAATTCCTCCATTTACTTTGAGGAAGTCGCATAAATATGTCAGTTCGCAGCCAGCAATAACGTAGAACCTCCTTCCTTTGATCAGAGACAAAGAGATTGCAGACTTCATTCTAGAGTCACTAGATGGCACCCATGATTCCGACAGAGAATTTAACCAGTCTTGGTCGGCCCAATTGAAATTCTTACTTAGTCGACCATCTTCGTTACTTCCTCCATGCCTTAGAAACCATTCGTGAAATTCACGATACCCCTCAATCTTTCCACCATTCTGAACCTCTTCGATAGGTGGAAGTTTCCTTCTCCTTCTGAAAATCCTCTTTATCCGGCTGATTATTCCTTTAGGCTCATCTTCCATAATATCGCCATTTATTTGATTAGTCCTTCAGAAAGAAGAACCTCACGCAACTCTCTATCGTCACCATATTCCAGATTGAGTGAATCTGCCATTGTTTTGAGCAGAGAGATGTCACACTGTTCCCAGGAGATGGTCTGTGTCTGTAAATTAATCGGCCTGAAAAGTAGTTTTTCTTTCCACCTTCTTAGCCCCCAAGTCTTTATCCCATCCCTATTTTCTCCCTGATAATGTCCCGAGTAAAAAATGTATTTTATCCCATTGAAAAATTCGTTATCCGTATTGAAAAGCAACTCAATCAAATCAAAGTGCATCTGATACATGATTCCATTTCGTAAGTGATCAGCGTGTCCGATTATGTAACTATAAGAAGCAACTTCGCCAAATCTCCGCACGTAAAGATACCCAACTAACTTCTGATTTGTCTGGAAAGTTCCTTGTTTGTGACCCTCTTCTGGAAAGAATGACCCAAAGTGGAGCCCCCAATCGTGAGGGCCTTTGAAATTGTCAAAAAATTCCGCATTTTCCGGATATCTTTCCTTGTTCAATTCGATTACATCAACTGTCCTCTCTAATTCGAAGTTTTCCCATTTAGAGTTGGAACGAAGGTACGATCGATTCATTTCCTTTCCCTGTCTTTTGGCTGAGGATTCGTTGATATCTAG
>TARA_B110000444_G_scaffold45010_1_pt1 | contig 24141 bp, 19 predicted proteins | sample TARA_B110000444 | Tara Oceans TARA_B110000444 (sample SAMEA4398370) | marine metagenome | biome: Polar Biome; feature: [SRF] surface water layer (ENVO:00010504); material: water (ENVO:00002006), including particulate matter (ENVO:01000060) such as... | depth 5 m | reverse complement strand
GTCTCTAAAGTTGTAGTTCCATATTTATATAAATCGGCAATAGATTTAAGTGGTGAAGATGTGAAAGAAAAAAAAGAAGCATTTATTCACTTACTACTTCCTAGTATTCTGATTGCAAAAAGAGAATTAGCAGAAAAAAGAAAAACAGTATCTGAATTCCTCAATATAGATAGAGAACTCACAAATGAGGAGATGAATTATTTAGAGTTATTGAAAGAAGAGTATAAATGCAATGAATCTAAAGAATTACTTTCAAAATTACATACGCATCCAACTAGTATAGTGTTGGCTCAAGCAGCAATTGAGTCGGGTTGGGGTACATCCAGATTTTACAGAGAAGCAAATAATTTATTTGGAGTGTGGTCATATAACAAGTCGGAGCCCAGAATAAGAGCATCAGAAGATAGAAATGGTGACACCGTGTATGTGAAAAGATATTCTTCTCTTTCAAAATCTATTTCATCTTATTTCAAAATACTAGCAAGAGGACCCTATTCTACCTTCAGAAAAGAAAGAGAAAAAACGAAGAATGTATTTATTTTAATTTCATATTTAAAGTTATATTCGGAGCGAAGAGAAGCATATGTTAAAAGTTTGGAGCAGATGATTAGGTTCAATGGTTTAGAACAATATGACGAGTATGTTCTTAAGCAGGAAAAATAAGTTATATGTCAAAAAAAATAGAGAATAAAGGGCAAGTATTAGCTTGGTCCATGTTTGATTTTGCAAATCAACCATTTACTAATTTAGTGGTAACATTTATCTATGGGACTTTTTTCACTACAGTAATAGCTTCAGATGTAATTAGAGGGACTCAACAGTGGTCTCATGCTATATCAATTACGGCAATAATAGTCGGATTACTTTCACCATTTATGGGAGCGCTAGCAGACCGAGGAGGTTATAGGAAAATCTTTTTATTTGGTTTTACATGGTTGACAATTATTTCAACCACGGCCTTGTATTTTATTCTTCCTGGGGAGGTTATGCCAGCTTTGATTTATTTTGTGATCGCAAATATTGGATTCGAAATGGGTTCGGTCTTTTGTAACGCTTACTTACCCGATATTTCACACTCTAAAAATATTGGAAGAATCTCAGGATATGGATGGTCATTGGGATATGTTGGGGGCTTGATAGCATTAGCTCTTGCAATGGTTTTTTTGGTACAGACGGACAATCCAATATTTGGTTTTGAGAAAGGAGTAGAGGGAGCGTATGAAAATATCAGGGCAACAAACTTACTAGTAGCTATATGGTTTGCTGTTTTTAGTATCCCAACATTTGTATATTTAAAAGATCAGAAACCAGATACTAGAGCATTATTAAGCAATGTTAAAAACACAATTAAAGACTTTAAATCAACAGCTAAGGAGCTTAAGAATTATCCTCAAATTATAAAGTTTTTAATAGCCAGGTTATTTTATAATGATGGTTTGGTTACAATTTTTGCATTTGGAGGAATTTATGCATCAGGTTCTCTTGGCTTTACCTTTGATGAAATTATGATATTGGGAATTGTTTTAAACATTACTGCTGGATTAGGAGCTTTCTTAATGGGGTTTTTGGATGATAAAGTAGGAGGTAAGAATACAATTAAAGTTACACTAATAGGTTTGATGATCGCAATTATTTTAGCTGTTATCGCTCCTGAATTAAGACCTGTAGCACAATTAGTTCTAGGAGGTAGTTCCGTTCCTGACTGGTTGATTGGTAAAAATGTATTTTGGTTTGCAGCGATACTTATTGGAATCTTTTCTGGTCCAAATCAAGCCTCAAGTAGGTCATTAATGGGTCGCTTTACTCCTGAGAACAAAAAAAATGAGTTCTTTGGTTTTTTTGCATTCTCTGGAAAGGCTACTGCATTTTTGGGTCCACTTTTATTGGGGAGTTTAACCATGTATTTTAAAAGTCAACAAGTTGGGATTTCAGTTATTTTTCTATTTTTCTTGGTTGGATTTATAATGCTCAACCAAGTTGATGAATCGGAAGGTATGAAACAAGGTTCTTTTGAGTAAAATGAATTTGAATAAAATTAAATCCATTCTTATATTGCGATTTGTATATTTGTCCACTAGATATAAATAAATATGGAAAATAGATTTGAACATCATTTATACGAATGGCTTCTAAGTATTGGAGTTCCAGAAGGTATTTCTCATCAACTTCAGTTCATTTTAGAACTACTAATCCTTTTTATATTATGTTATTTGGCTGATCGTTTAGCTAAAAAGCTTTTTGTTAGAGCATTGAGTTCTCTCATAAAAAAAACCAAATTTCTTTGGGATGATGTGCTCCTTGAAAATAAAGTTTTTGATCGCTTAGCTCATTTAGCGCCGGCATTAGTTATTCAATTTACAGCTTCTTTTGTGTTTGCCGATTTTAAGGATTTCATTCCATTTCTAATTAGAATGACTGATGCATATATGTTTGCAGTTGCTCTTATGGTTGTCATATCTATTTTTAACACTTTGGATCATTATTTCAAGAAAATTGATGGTTTAAAAGACAAGCCAACTGATTCTTATTTTCAATTAGCTCGACTAGTCAGTTATTTTATCGGTGGTGTGTTAGTTATTGCTAAAGTATTTGACAAAGATCCAGAAGGAATTCTAACTGCAATGGGTGCTCTTACTGCTGTTTCCATGTTAGTTTTTAAAGACACTATTCTTGGCTTTGTTGCTTCGATACAACTTTCAGCTAATGACATGATCCGTGTTGGAGATTGGGTTTCTATTCCTAAATATGGTGCAGATGGAGATGTCATAAAAATTACATTAAATACGGTTAAGGTTCAGAATTGGGATAAAACTATTTCTACTATTCCGACTTATTCATTTGTTTCAGATTCCTTTAAAAATTGGAGAGGAATGGCGGATGCAGGTGGTCGTAGAATAAAACGATCAGTTGTTATAAAGTCTGGATCCATTAAGTTTTGTTCTGCTCAGATGATCATTAGGTTTAAAAAACTTCACTTAATAAGTGATTATATAACTAATAAAGAAAAAGAGATTGTGACCTTTAATGACAATCAATCTATTGATAAATCTATTCTGACTAATGGCCGTCATTTAACCAATATAGGAGTTTTTCGTACCTATTCTCACAATTATATTTCTTCACTAAAAACAATTCATCCTGATTTAACTTGTATGGTACTTCAGAAACAAGGAAATGAATATGGCGTTCCTTTGGAAATATATTGTTTCACTAAAACTACTGACTGGGAAGAATATGAAGCTGTTCAGGGGGATATATTTGATCATTTATATGCTTCTGCTAAAGAATTTGAATTGGAAATTTTCCAATATCCATCTGGTGGGGATTTACAAAAACTTCCCCCCCTAAACATTAAACAACTCGAATGAATTCATTTGATCAATTCGCTTTAACCAAGTCTTTAAGAAGTTCTATTTTTGAATTGAATCTTATTGAACCTACCCCTATTCAATTAGAATCATTTTCTGTACTTCGATCTGGAGTGGATATGGTGGGAATTGCACAGACAGGTACAGGAAAAACTATTGCTTATTTACTTCCAATTTTACAGGATTTAAAATATTCAAAATCTAACAACCCTAGAGTAATGATTTTGGTTCCGACTCGAGAACTTGTTCTACAAGTTGTAAACCAAGTCAATAGATTATCAAAGTATATGCATATTAGAGTCCTTGGTCTTTATGGTGGCACTAATATTAATACCCAAAAAGATGCTTGCTCTCATGGAGTAGATTTGATAGTAGCTACTCCAGGTAGGTTATATGACTTGGCGGCTTGTAGAGCTCTTCAATTAAAAAGCATCAAACAACTTGTTATAGATGAAGTAGATATTATGATGGATCTCGGATTTAGAAGTCAGTTGGCTAATATTTTTTCACTCTTATCAGAACGAAGACAAAATATTATGTTTTCAGCAACCATGACAGAGGAGGTTGATGATTTAATAGATGGATATTTTATTAAACCAAAGAAAATTTCTATTGCTTTAAGTGGGACTCCATTATCCAATATAAGCCAATCTTGTTATGCGGTGCCAAATTTCTTTACCAAACTAAATTTGCTCAAACATCTGCTCTCGGATAGTGAAAACTTAATCAAAATATTGATTTTTGTATCTAATAAAAAGCATGCAGACCTAGTTTTTGAGTTCCTTCAGGAAGACTTTGGTAATGAACTTTGTGTGATTCATTCCAATAAAACTCAGAACTATCGAATTCGATCGATTCAACAATTTGATCAAGGAATCAATCGTATCTTAATTTCTACTGATGTAATGGCACGTGGATTAGATTTAAGTAAAATTAGTCATGTAATTAATTTCAATACTCCATTATATCCTGAGAATTACATGCATCGTATTGGTCGAACTGGGAGAGCAAAAGAAAAAGGACATTCCATATTGTTATATTCTCCCAAAGAAATATTAGCTAAACAAGCTATAGAAACTCTTATGAATTTACAAATTCCTGAAACTCTTTTCCCTATGGACATTGAGATATCTCAACAGCTTCTTCCTGAAGAAAGAGATAGTCCAAAAATCAGTAAAAATAGAAATACAGAGACAACTGAAAGAAATGATGGCTTTCATGAAAAGAAAGAGAAGAATAATAAAAGCAATACTGGTGGTTCGTATCGTGCTAAGTTGGCAAATAAATATAAAAAGTCCCAAACTAAGGGAGATATTTTTGCGAACCGTCGTAGTAAAAATTATCGGAAATAATGGCGTTAAATATTGTTCTTTTTGAGCCTGAGATTCCAAATAACACTGGTAATATTGGCCGTTTAAGTCTTGCTACTGGGTCTGTTTTACATTTGGTTAAACCTTATGGATTTGAAATTAATGATGCTCGACTTAAACGTGCGGGACTTGACTATTGGAAGCATATTTCTATATATGAATATGACAATATCGAGGATTTTTACTGCCAACATATTGATGCTAAAATGGTTTACTTTTCAAGTAATGGAATAAAAAGTTTTTGGAAAATTAATTTTGTAGACAATCTATTTCTAATTTTCGGAAAAGAGTCTCTAGGTCTGTCAAAATCTATTATCCAAAAAAACAAGAATGAAACATATCAAATCCCATTATTTAGTAATCATATTAGAAGTTTAAATATTTCAAATTCCGTTGGTATAGTTGTTTATGAGGGTCTAAGACAAATCAATAAATAGCTTAGTATTATTAACACATTTATTGTTCGACTATCTGTATTTCACCAAACATAACTATACACATAAAACTTATTTGAATAATATTTAGGACTTACAGAAGAATCGAAAAATATTTTTTTTCTATCAAAACTGATCTAATTATGATTAAGCATTAGAAATAGTATTTTTTTTATAATTGTTGAAGTTTTTGAGGCTAAAAAATTACTTTTACATTACTTGATAATTTTATTATTTCGTCCCTTATGTTTCTAATATACGATACTGAAACTACCGGTTTACCTAAAAACTTTTCAGCACCGGTAAGTGATTCTGAAAACTGGCCTCGACTGGTTCAAATAGCTTGGCAACTTCATAATGATATGGGGAAGCTTATTGAAGTAAAAAACTTCATTATTTGTCCTGATGGATTTACTATTCCTTTTAATGCCGAAAAAATACATGGTATTTCCACTAAAAGAGCTCTAGAAAAGGGTGCACTTTTAAGCTATGTTCTTACAGAATTCAATAAGGCAATTGAGCAAGCTAAGTTTATTGTTGGGCACAACATTATTTTTGATGTTAACATTGTAGGAGCTGAACTCTTTAGAATTGGAATGGAATCTTCTCTAATGGAATCTGCGACTATTGACACAAAAGATGAGGGAACTAATTATTGTGCTATTCCGGGTGGGCGTGGAAGTAATTTTAAGTGGCCTACATTGACTGAACTTCATTCAAAATTATTTAATAATGGCTTCGATTTAGCTCATAATGCATCCGCTGATGTAGAAGCTACAACCCGATGTTTTTTAGAATTAATACGGCTAAGGATAATATCTTCCGAGCGTTTGGGTTTTGAAATAGATTATTCTAATAAGTTCAATAGTGAAAATCCAAAATCTATTAAATTACTTGGCTTAAATATTGAACCCTATTCTCCACAAATTTCTTCTGAATCATCTATGGCGGATTATTCTGAAAGTGAACTGATTAAAGTAAAGGAAAATTCAGGAGATCTACTTCAAGCTGATTATTGTCACCTTCATTGCCATTCATCGTATTCCATACTTCAAGCATCTTCGACTATTCCAGAAATGATTGCTCTGGCCGTAAAGCAAAAAATGCCGGCCCTTGCATTAACTGATACTGGGAATCTATATGCTGCATTCAAATTCGTTCGTGAAGCTATTAAAAATGATATTAAACCTATTTTAGGTTGTGAACTTTATTTAACAGCTGATCATAAAATTCGTAAATTCACTAAAGACAATCCTGACCGAAGGTCCACAATTGTATTGTTAGCTAAAAATAGAGAGGGATACCATAATTTATCTAAGTTAAGTTCTCAAGCTTTTATTGATGGGCTCTATGCAGGGTGTCCGAGGATTGATAAAACACTTTTAAAAACCTATAAAAATGGTTTAATTGCCACCACTGGTGGTCTAACAGCTGAAATACCTAATCTTATTTTGAATTTCGGTGAAACCCAAGCTGAAGAAGCTTTTAAGTGGTGGTATCAAGAATTTGGTTCTGACTTTTATGTTGAATTGATGCGTCATGGATTGGAAGAAGAAAATCATGTGAATCAAGTGCTATTAAAATTCGCACATAAATACAAAGTCAAATATTTTGCTTCTAACAATGTCTATTATACTAAAAAAGACCAGTCTATTTCTCATGATATTCTCCTTTGCGTAAAGGATGGTGTTTTAAAAGAAACACCTATTGGAAAGGGAAGAGGATTTCGTTTTGGATTTCCAAATGATGAGTTTTATTTTAAATCACAGTCCCAGATGAAGGAGCTTTTTAATGATCTTCCCGATTCCATCATAAATATTCAAGAAATTATTGACAAGGTCGAAGTTTATGATTTAAAAAGAGATGTGTTATTGCCAGCATTTGATATTCCAGATAAATTTATTAATTCAAAAGATATAGAAGATCGTGGGAAGAGAGGTGAGAACGAGTATTTACGATATCTTACTTATATTGGCGCAAAACGACGTTATGGAGAAATTTCGGAGGTTATTAAAGAAAGGTTAGATTTTGAACTATCTACTATTGAGAAAACTGGCTATCCAGGATATTTTCTTATCGTACAAGATTTTACTACTGAAGCAAGAAAAATGGGAGTATCTGTTGGGCCTGGGAGAGGTTCAGCTGCAGGTTCTGCAGTTGCATACTGTATAGGAATCACTAATGTTGACCCAATTGCATATAATTTATTATTTGAAAGATTTCTAAACCCTGACCGAATTTCACTACCAGATATCGATATTGATTTTGATGATGAAGGTCGCAGTAAAATTATAGATTTTGTCGTCAATAAATATGGAGAAAGTCAGGTGGCTCAAATTATTACTTATGGAACTATGGCCGCAAAATCTTCTATTCGAGATGCTGCTAGAGTGATGAATCTTCCCCTTTATGAGGCGGATCGTATAGCAAAGTTAGTACCTGACATCTCTCTTAATAAATTATTTTCCCTTTCGGAAGAAAAGCTAAAAGATAAATTGAATGCTGACCAAATGCAAATGGCAATTCAATTAAAAAGTATTGCTAAGGGCAGTGATCTTTCTGCAGAAACGCTTAATCAAGCTATTGCTATTGAAGGTTCTGTTCGTAATATAGGTGTCCACGCTTGTGGCGTAATTATTACACCTACTGATATTAGAGAGTATGTTCCTATGGCAACAGCCAAAGATTCTAGACTTCTTGTCACTCAATTTGATAATTCTGTTGTAGAAGATGCTGGTTTGCTGAAAATGGATTTTCTTGGACTAAAAACATTGAGCATAATTAAGGACTCCATATCTCTAATCAAGGAGAAAAATGGAGTGACTATCGATGAAGATCAAATTCCTCTCGATGACAAATTGACTTATCAACTATATCAAAGAGGTTCTACTAATGGAACTTTTCAGTTTGAATCGCCTGGAATGCAAAAGCATCTTAGGGCTCTGAAACCTGATAAATTTGATGATTTAATTGCAATGAATGCACTTTATCGTCCTGGTCCTTTAGAGTATATTCCTAATTTTATTTCCAGAAAACATGGTAGAGAAGAGATCTCGTATGATCTTGATGGAATGGAGGAGTATTTATCAGAGACCTATGGTATTACCGTTTACCAAGAACAAGTAATGTTGCTCTCACAAAAGTTAGCAGGCTTTTCTAAAGGAGATGCTGATATGCTGAGAAAAGCAATGGGAAAAAAGATATTCTCCTTACTAGAAAAAATGAAACCCCAATTTATTGAGGGCTGTGAGAAAAATGGTCACAATTCTGAGATTGCAGAAAAAGTATGGAAGGATTGGGAATCTTTTGCTGCTTATGCTTTTAATAAGTCTCATTCAACTTGTTATTCTGTAGTAGCTTTTCATACAGCTTACTTAAAAGCTCATTATCCTGCTGAATACATGGCATCTGTCCTAACGCATAACATGAACGACATAAAAAAAGTCACTTTTTTTATGGAAGAATGCAAACGAATGAAATTAAAGGTGTTAGGGCCTGATATTAATGAATCAGCTTATAAATTTAATGTTAATGTTGAGGGACAAATTAGATTTGGTTTAGGTGCCATTAAAGGCGTTGGAGAGGGAGCGGTTGAGAACATCCTCAAGGAGAGAGTTGAAAATGGATTTTTCAACAGCATATACTCGGTAACTAAAAGAGTTGAGTTGCGATCTGTAAATAAACGAACACTAGAGAATTTAGCTTTGGCTGGTGCTTTTGATTCATTCGATATGGAGCATAGAGCGCAATATTTTCACGAAATAAAAGATGGATACAGTTTTCTTAATAAAGCCATTCGATATGGTAATGCATATCAAGAAAGTTTGGATGCTCCTCCGAATTTATTTGGAAGCATAGATGGAGTTGAGTTACCTGAACCTCCAGTCCCATTTTGTGAGCCATGGGAAAGATTAGATTTATTAGCTAGAGAAAAGCAAGTAGTTGGTATATATATATCTGGTCATCCGTTAGATGATTTTTCTTTTGAGATTAAAAATCATTGCAATCATACAGTTGAAAACTTCAAAGATCTTGAACCTTTATTAAATAAGGATCTTACTTTTGCTGGTATTATCTCAGATGTGCAACATAAAATTGATAAAAATGGAAATCCATATGGTTCCTTTTTTATAGAAGACTTTACAGATTCAAAGGAGTTCATGGTGTTTAGAGATGACTATCTAAAGTTTAAGATGATGATGGTTCAAGGTGCTTTCGTGTATGTTAAAGCTCGTGTTCAAAAAAGACCTTGGAATGACCAATTAGAAATTAAATTATCAGCACTCAGCTTATTGTCTGACGTCCTTGAAAATTTAACTAAGAGTATCACTATTCGTATAAACCTATTTGAGATAGAGAAATCATTTTCCGATTCACTTAAAGATATATTAGATAGGCATAAGGGCAAACATATTCTAAAGCTTAATGTATACGATCCTGATGCATCTATATCTGTTTCGATGGTTTCTAGAACTTTTAAAGTTGCAATTTCAAAAGAACTAATTGAAGAACTAAAAGAACTAACAGATTTACAATACAAAATAAATTAAATGACCTGATTGTTCTTCAAATTTTATATTTTTGTAACGTTAAATTAAAAAAGTAAATAAAATTCAACAGATGGCTTTAGAAATTACTACCCAAAATTTTGAAGAAATGGTCTTAAAATCAGATAAACCAGTATTGATTGATTTCTGGGCTGAATGGTGTGGACCTTGCAGAATGGTCGGTCCAATTGTGGATGATCTTCACGATGATTATCAAGGAAAGGCTATCATTGGAAAAGTAAATGTAGATGAAGAACAAGAAGTTGCTGCGAAATATGGTATTCGAAATATTCCAACAATTCTTTTCTTTAAGAATGGTGAAATCGTTGATAAAAGTGTTGGGGTTGCTCCAAAAGCTGATCTTGCCAAAAAGATTGATGCACTAATATAATCGCATTATCAATTATTTTAGAGGGGCTTAAGGCCCTTTTTTTATGGGAGAATTTATTTCAAATAATAAAATTAAGGCTATTGAAAATCTTGATTTCTTTGCTAATCAAGTTGTAGAGGGCTTTATAACTGGTCTTCATAAAAGTCCTTATCATGGTTTTTCTGTCGAATTTGCAGAGCACAGATTATATAATTCAGGTGAAAGTACAAGACATATTGATTGGAAATTATTTGCCCGTACTGACAAGTTATTTGTAAAGAGATACGAAGAGGAAACAAATCTTCGATGTCAACTTGTGATTGATAGGTCTTCTTCCATGCATTTCCCCGTTCAGAAAAAGTTAAACGCAGAAAGACCGAACAAAATTGGTTTCTCAATTCTTGCAGCCGCAGTATTAATGAATTTATTTAAGCGTCAAAGAGATGCCGTTGGACTATCTGTATATGGGGAAAAATTACTTACACATACTAGAACACTTACAAGTGCATCTCATCATAAAATGCTTTTGTCGGAGTTAGAATCTTTAGCAAAACCTTACGATCATAATATCAATGAAGGCACATCAACGATTGAAAGTCTACATGAAATTTCAGATAGAATTCATCAACGTTCTCTTGTTGTAATATTTAGTGATTTATTCCATCATTCCTCAGATACTGATGCATTATTCTCAGCCTTACAGCATTTGAAATATAATAAGCATGAGGTGATTATTTTTCATGTGGTAGACCGTAATCTAGAATTGAATTTCGATTTTGATTCAAGAATGCACAAGTTTATAGATCTTGAATCAGGGGATGAATTAAAGGTCAATCCTACATATTTAAAAGAGGCTTATGAGAAAGAAATGTTTGGTTTAGAGAGAGAATTGATAGAATGGTGTGGCCAGGATAAAATTGATTTTGTTCCTGTAGATTGTTCAAAGGGTTTTGAACCCGTACTATTGGCCTACTTATTAAAGCGAAAAAAATTATTTTAATATGTGTAAAGAGATAATTATTTTTCTTCGATGCTTTTAAAAAATGCAGATATCTGTTACTTATCTATCTAGTAAGTTTGCTGAAAACATTAATTCCTTTTAGATAATAGTCAACCACAATAGATCCAGAATATTTTATATTTGAAGAGAGATGCTTTGAATTTTTTCTATTTATTAGGATTTGTGGAATTCTTGAGAAGAATGAAAGATGTGCTTTAATAATTGCAAAACAATGAGATGGTTTTCCTTCAAGAATATATTTTAATCCAGCTAGTCCGTCAAGAATCAATCTAAAAAATATTATAGAAAAAGACGGTGCGGGAAGATTTTTCAGTAGCATTACCAAATTATTTCTAAAATTCAGAAAAGTTTTAGAAGCATTTTGTTTGTTTAAGCTTCCTCCACCAACATGAAATACAGAAGAGGAGGGGACACATGCAATTTTATAACCCATATTATGCCATCTCCAACAGAGATCAATTTCTTCCTGATGCGCAAAGAAATTTGAATCTAAGCCACCCGCTTCTTTATACTTGCTATTACTAACAAATAATGCTGCTCCTGAGGCCCACATTACATCAATTATTGTATCATATTGGCCATTATCATGCTCTAAATGGTCGAATAACCTTCCTCGACAAAATGGGTAGCCAAAGACATCAATAAACCCTCCAGAAGCACCCGCATATTCGAATAAATTATGGTTTTTTTCATCGAGGATTTTTGGTTGACATGCAGCATATCTATGATTAGATTGCAAAAAATTTAAAGGTGCATCAATCCAATTTTCTGTAACACGGACATCAGTGTTCAGTAAAACAATAAATTCGTGGTTGAGTTTTTCAATTGCTAAATTATATCCTTTAGCAAATCCGTGATTCGTCTTAAACTCAATACGTTTGATAAACGGAAATGAATCTTTTAAATAGGTAAGAGATTTATCAGAGGAATTATTGTCAACCACAATGATTTCTGCATCTTCATGGTTAAATTCAATTACAGACGGTAGGAAACTTTTTAGTAGTTTCATTCCATTCCAATTAAGTATAAGAACGGCTATTTTTTTCTGCTGTGCTTCCATCTTCGATGCGTCCAGAGCCAATTTTGAGGTCTCATTTGTATTAGATTTTCTAAATGTTTCACATGGAGTTCAGTTATATCTCCAAATTTACTTAGTGTGTTATGCAATAAAGGAACAACTTTCATTTCATAATTACCTCTTTTTACTCTATGAACCTCAATAAAATATAATTCTAATTCAGTAGACTTAATTAACTTCTCCGGACCAAGATAAACTGGTGTATCCTGATTGAGGAAATTACAGAAGAAATCTAGTTTACTTTTATGGGGACTTTGATCAACTAGCATTAAATTTACTGATGCTTGATTTTTATTTTTGATTACAGTTTTCGCAAAACTATCCATAGGTATGATGTTTGCACCAAATCGCTTTCTTGAATCCTTCATGATTTTATCTACAGAAAGATTACTTAAAGGCTTATAGACAGTATATAAGCGATTATTTAAATACGTGGATAGCGACAGTGCCATCCACTCCCAATTATTATAATGAGCACCCACTAATAAAACTCCTTTACTCTTAAAATTTAAATCTTTAAAAACTTTTGGATTTATAAGCTTCATCTTATTTTGTAATTCAGGCTTAGATATCGAATGAAGAAGTAAATTTTCAACAAGGACATCACAAAAGTTTTTGTAAAAAGCTACTTCAATAGATTTTAGGGTCTTTGGACCTAGGTTTGGAAAACTTTTTTTTAAGTTGACACGGACAATTTCTAAACGATATTTCAATAATTTATAAGCTATAAAAGAAAGAATGTCTGATAAGAAATAGATTATTTTATTTGGTAATTTACCAAAGAAAGTAAGAAAGATATTAAGTAGACTACTCATGAGATTTATATAGGGATAAGATTAGTTATTCCTTGTGACTAGACTTTTCCATTTAGGATTAAAAATTTCACCAATGACTGTTGAATGAATTAATTTAAATTCATTACTACCCTTAGAAATATCGGCAAAGACAAAATCTCTATTAGATTGGTTATTAATCGAATTGAATCGCCAAATTTGATATGGGATTTTTTGGTTCTCATTTCCGAAATTTTCAATGAAATTTGCTTTTCCATATTTTAACATTACATAACCCCTGTCTGAGGCGAAACCCTTTATTTTTTGAGTACCGTACATGAGGTTTGCTTCATAAACAAGTTTTGAGTATTTAAGCCATTCAAGTTCTGGTTCTAATGGGTTTCTGTTAGCCCAAAATCCATAAAAGAATTGCCTCATTAATCTTATATCCCATCCCTCAATCTGGTTGGAGGCAAAAGTCCATTCACTAGAGTTTGCAATAGGTAAAAGACATGATATATGCTCTGCAAGCTCCTCAATGATAAGGAAATCATCAGCAAATGATCCTTTTGAGTTCAGTTTCAAGTAATCCTCAGGGCTTAACTTATGATTAGTATTCTTTCTTTGAAAGAATACGTTTTTAATTGAAATTATTTTTGCTTTTTTGTTAAGGAGACAAATCTTCAGATTATAATTTCCCGATGGAAGTGTTGATATGTCAAAACCTCCAATCTGAGCCTGAACTTCATTCGACTTTTTCTTTTTTACAGAATTGAAGGAATTAATTGGAATGTGATTTTGATCATTCTCGATAAAATAATTAATTAAATAACCTTGGTTAAATAAGGAGTCATTATTTATGTTGTACCATTCTACATAAAAATATATTAGAGAATCATTTTCGTCATAAAAATGACTTCCTTGGCTATTTCTTGGGATTAAATCAAAGCCAGATTTACTCAAAATATTTTGGAATTCACTTTTTTCATAAGAGTCCAAGAGCATTACATCCGAAAATGAGGGTTTGTGTTGGTCAATCTTAATAATAACCTCTGTCTTTGCAGAAAGAGTATTTGTTTTGAATTGCTGATCAACGAAAACAAGATCTAACTGGTAGGTACCATTTGGTAAATAAATTATTTGTTTGTCAAGAAAATATTGTGCTGATAATGTGTCATCTAACTCAGGACTAAAAAATAAATATTTATCATAATATCGGATTACATCTCCCTGACTAATAGTCATTTCGACCGAAATTGTACTTTGGAACTTACTTCTCTCAAAATTATCATAGTGAATACCCGTACTTAAGAAATTTAAGTATGTTTCTAAATAGCATTGTCCATTGACTTTTTGAAATGAGAAATATTGAAAGTTCACTTCTATGTTTTTTGCTACTAATTGAATTTGAAACATCATAAATAGCAGAAGTAAACATTTGCTGTAGGTGTTCATTTTACTAGAATTACGGCGATTAATAAATTGATGTATACCAAAGTAAAATTAATCTTTTTTTGTTTGAAGTTTAGCAGAATCGTTTATATTTGCATTCCTTATTGGGAGGAGAGATGGCAGAGTGGTCGAATGCACTGGTCTTGAAAACCAGCGTACCGCAAGGTACCGGGGGTTCGAATCCCTCTCTCTCCGCAAAAACCCTCTCTACCTATTTGGTTCAGAGGGTTTTACATTAAGGTTCACGACAGTTTAGATTTTTCAAGTCTTTTTAATCTTGGATTATTAGCATTTTTTTTAAAGTAATTCTAATATTACACTAATTCAAAATGATGCATATCTAAACGAACAAATTTCTAATATAGTTTGACAAAACATTTCAAATCCTCTTTTATAATTTCAAATAACTCCTAAGTAATTCCTCAAAAAATTTCTGTTTAATATTTCATTTATAATTCCTTAAAAAGCATTTTAAAGGATGCAATGGAAGGAATAAATCATTAATTTTACAATTTATAATCACAATTACTTTTATTTCTTATTTATCATAAATATACTTGATAATTATTTCCGATTGGTACTTATACATCTATGAAAGGCATCGAATTTAATATTGCTAGGGGAATCACAATAAGTAAGTCTTCTCCAAAGGAGGTCTCTCACTTTGACCGTGTATTTAATATATTCAAAGATTTACTGACTCATACTTCGGGTGATATCAATGAAGCCTTTAATTGGCTTGATACTTTAGACAAAGAGTATGCTATTTTTAGTAATGAATATAGCTTAGAAGATTTTGAAATAGATTTAAAAAAGCGAGGTTACATAAAAGAAGAAATAAACTCTGTAGATGGTCAAGCCGGAAAAGGAAAAAATGTTCTAACTGCTAAACTAGAGTCAGCGTTGCGAGAATATGCTCTAGATCAAATATTTGGGAAGTTAAAAAAGAGCGGCCGAGGCAATCATGATACAACAAAATTAGGGCAAGGAGATGAGCGAGATGGTGAAAACCGATCTTTCCAATACGGGGACGATATGTCCCAAATTAATATGACTGAAAGTCTAAAAAATGCTCAAATTAATCATGGAGTATCAGACCTTCGTTTAACAGAGAATGATTTGATTGTTGAGGAGTCTAAGCATAAGGCGCAAATGAGTACGGTATTAATGATCGATATCAGCCATTCCATGATATTGTATGGGGAGGATCGGATCACTCCAGCGAAGAAAGTTGCTATGGCACTAGTTGAATTAATTAAGCGTAAGTATCCTAAAGACTCTATCGATATTATTGTTTTTGGAAATGATGCATGGCCAATTAAAATCAAAGATTTGCCTTATTTAAAAGTAGGCCCTTTTCATACTAATACAGTTGCTGGTCTAGAATTGGCGATGGATATTCTTAGAAGAAAGCGAAACACAAACAAACAAATTTTTATGATTACCGATGGCAAACCAAGTTGTATTCAATTACCCTCAGGAGAATATTACAAAAACAGCAATGGTTTGGATGAGATGATTGTATCTAAATGTCTTAACAAGGCGGCGCAAGCCAGAAAATTAAAAATCCCCATTACAACATTTATGATTGCTCAAGATCCATATTTGAGAGAATTTGTATCTCTTTTTACTGCTCAAAATCAAGGAAAAGCTTTTTTAACGGGCTTAACCGGTTTGGGACAAATGATTTTTGAAGATTACGAAAAAAACAGAATAAAAAGAATTTAAGAGAAGATGAAAAAAGAAATTACATTTCAAGAGTTAAAAGCATCCGGATATCAAGATAAAAACATCAATCAAGAAATTCAATCTAATTTGATTTCTCGGATAAGATCTAAAGAAGAGGTTTTTAAAGGATTGTGGGGCTATGAGGACACCGTAGTTCCACAATTAAAAAAAGCAATTTTAGCAGGTCATCACATCAATCTGTTAGGCCTTAGAGGTCAAGCTAAAACAAAGATTGCAAGGAGTATGGTAGGTCTATTAGATGAATATATGCCTGTTGTCAAAGGTTCTGAGATTAATGACAACCCTTTTCATCCCATTTCAAAATATGCACGTGACCTTTTGTTAGAAATGGGAGATAATACTCCAATCTCTTGGGTACATAGATCGAATCGTTTTTTTGAAAAACTTGCTACACCAGATGTCAATGTGTCTGATCTTATTGGGGATATTGATCCAATCAAAGCAGCGACATTACATTTACCATACTCAGATGAACGCGTGTTGCATTACGGAATGATTCCTCGAGCTAATAGGTCTATATTTGTTTTAAATGAATTACCAGATTTACAAGCTAGAATACAAGTTTCTTTATTTAATATTTTACAAGAAGGAGACATCCAGATTCGCGGATTTCAATTAAGAATGCCTCTAGATATTCAATTTGTATTTACTGCGAATCCAGAAGATTATACAAATAGGGGCAGTATTGTGACTCCATTAAAAGACCGAATTGGATCTCAAATCTTTACTCATTATCCAAAAACTATTGCATTAGCTAGAGAAATTACACAACAAGAAGCCAATATCTCAACACAAGATAAGACATCGATTAAAATTCCATCATTAGCGAAAAACCTAATTGAACAAGTTGCTTTTGCTGCTAGAGATAGCGAATTTGTCGACCGAAAAAGTGGAGTAAGTGCTAGATTATCCATTAGTGCCATGGAAAATTTGATTGCTGCAGCCAAATTACGTTTAATTGAATCCGAATCATCAAGTACAAATATTCGTCTTATTGATTTTATATCGATTATCCCATCTATTACTGGTAAAATTGAATTGGTGTATGAGGGTGAACAAGAAGGGGCCGACGAAGTAGCAAAAATATTGATTGATCGAGCAATAATGGCCGAATTTGAACAAATTTTCCCAGGAATTCCCAAATTAGAAAAAGAAGGAATAAAGACTACATACTCACACTTAATTGATTGGTTCAATTCTAATTACATTGAATTAAATTATTCAGATATTGATATTGAATACCAGAAAAAACTTTCTTCTGTTAATCCACTTAATGAGTTGCTTGAAAAATATGCTTCTAAGTTAAATTTGGAAGATCAGTTATTTTGTATGGAGCTAGTTTTATGGGCACTAACCGTAAAAAATAAATTAGACATGTCTGACAATGAGTCTATTTTTAAATTCGAATCTTTAAATGTTACAAATAGTTATTTTGGAAAGCAGAATCTATAGCTCTAATTTAATATTTTGAATACTATTATAGTGTAAATCTCTTATCTGATTTGTAACATTAATATTCATTATTAGCATTTATTTATCTAGATGATATTAAAATTTTCGTGAGTGTTAATTATTTATTTGCTCAAGATGTTGAAATTGAAAATAAGAATACCTGAACTTGCTTACAATATTTGTATAAATTTTGATCTGTGACCAAAGTTATTTGATTAATATTCTTTTTTTTTGTGAATAATACTCGCTGATGACTGAGCAGATGGTAGAATAGTGACATCAGAAATATTTACTCTTTTAGGAGCATGAATCAAGTAATCAATTAAATCGGCAATATCGTAGGCTTTTAGAGCATCGTATCCTTGGTAAATCCTTGTTGATTTATCTAAATCACCTTTAAATCTGACTATAGAAAACTCTGTTTCTACTGCTCCTGGCGCTACATTACTCACTTTAATAAGGTGTTTTGATAAATCAAGTCTCATACCTTCGCTAAGGGCTTCTACTGCTTTTTTTGACGCGCAATATACAGCCCCATTTTCATATGTTTCTTTACCTGCAATAGAACTTATATTAATAATATGTCCTGACTTTCTCCTTATCATTTGAGGAATAATTGCTTTGCTTAAATATAGAACACCCTTTACATTTCCATCAATCATTGCATTCCAATCCTCAGTTAAGCCTTCATATATTGGAGAAAATCCATGTGCATTTCCTGCATTATTTATCAAGACATCAATATTTTTCCATGATTCGGGTAAAGAATTTATTCTTTGAAATACATCATCAGAATTACGAACATCAAAACATAAAGTCAAAACATGAGTAAGAGAAGAAAGACTTTCTATGAGGGTAGCCAATTTCTCCTTTCTTCTTCCACACAAAATAAGCCAGTGTCCTTTTTCTGCAAGCTTTATTGCTGTTGCTTCTCCAATTCCAGAGGTTGCTCCTGTAATGAGAATAATTTTCTTCATTTATTTAAATTTGAAATCTTTATTGCGAAGATATTGTTTATTTATCTCCCCCTTCAACATCAATTATAAATTCGATATTTTTACATTTCAATTTAATTATGAAATAGTAAATCTTCAATATGAAAAAAGAATATAAGGTGGTAGTCATTAAGGAAAATGCTTTAAGTTCATTACTACTAGGAGCAAGTAAGATGCCAATCCAAAAAATGGAAAAAATCATGAATGAATATGGTCAATCTGGTTGGGATGTTTCATTTCAAGTAATTGAACAACATAGATTGTTTTTATTCTGGACTAGAGAAGCAGTTGTAATTACATTTTGTAGAGATATATAATGAAACGTTCTGAATTAGTCATGGCATTGCGACCAATTATTGAAAATTTAGATTTTGATAAAACACCTCTTAAAGAAGAGCTTTTTCAAAATGAAGTACTACGTCCAATTTTAAAATTTCAGAATCCATTAATTATTGATTTTTTTATTCATCAATGTATATTATATAAGTCACTATATTTTAGATTAGAAATTGATGAGAAGAAACAATATATAAACCAATTATTACTCAAAAATCAAAATGTGAGAAATACATATATTGGTATTTTGGTAGGGGCTATGACTTCCGATGAATTTAAAATTTATCTTTCAAATAAAAATCATTTTAACAAGCGAATTTTAGATATGATTTCAAAACGCTTGAAAGATCAAATTCAAATTTTACTTCCATAAACACAAGTATTTAAATCAATTCAATTCAATAAATGTATATAACTCAAGTGTATTTAATAGGAATATTTATTTTGATTACTGCAATCATTACTAATTCTCTTGCAAGTCATATTGGGCTTTTAACTTGGTATGACTTTGGTTCATCTTTTTTCACAGATCCAATTCAGACATTTTCCGATACTAAATGGATTTCTTTATTCTGGTTATTTATTCTTTATCCTATCATACTGGGGATAGGTGCTATTTTTGGAGAGAAATGTTTTGCAATTATCTCTACTTTATGATGAAAACAGTTTTTAATTTATACTTTTTTCGTTTTGTATTCTTGTCATAGATATTCCTTTATAGTATCTTCAGAATTAGAAAATTATTCACGATAAAGATATTAGCGATTTGTTATCAAATTTTTATACTAAATTATGTACCTTTTTTAGTAGATGTACTAAAATTTTGTTTTAATCATATGGGGAGAATGATAAATCGATCATTTTTATTTGTTTACTGAGTCATACTTTTAGAAAATTATACTTCTCAATTAAGTCACAATATCTTAGAGGAAATTGGTGACGCATTGTTTTATTACATTCATTATTTTATAAAATTTATTAAATTTTATTTCTAACAAAATGAAAGACTTGAAACTTTTATTTGCTTATTCTGACTTTCTTTATATTGTAAACTAAACAGTATACCTAATATTTATATAATTCTGACAAGTAAAAATGAAATTAATAGCAATAATTAAAATCAATAATTATTTTTGCAAAGAACTTAATTTAAAAACATATTTAAATGAAATATATATTCACTATTCTTACGTTATTACTCTGTCTTCATAGTTGCTCACAAAGTCCAGTTACAGTTAATCAAGTAAATCTTTATAGTGAACGTCATTATGAAGTTGATAAAATTCAATATGATCGTTTTCAAGAGCTTACCGGAATTAAGGTAAATGTTGTAAAGGCGAATGCGGATGAGCTAATACAGAGGCTTAAGAACGAAGCAGAGAATAGCCCCGCAGATTTATTTATATCGGTAGATGCAGGAAAACTTCAGAAAGCAAGTAGTGAAGGATTGCTTCAGCAAATACATAGCCCAATTGTAAACTCGAATGTTAGCCCTGATTTAATGGATATAAATGGTTTTTGGATCCCTATTACATATAGAGCTAGAATTTTAGTTTTCAGCAAGGACCGAGTTAATCCCAATGAACTTAGTACTTATTCTAATTTAATTGATTCAAAATGGGAAAATCGAATCTTAGTTCGATCATCTACCAACGCATACAATCAAGCATTATTATCTTCAATTATTGCTAATAAGGGAATTGAAGAAGCTTCTGAATGGGCTAATAAAGTTGTAAATAATTTCGCGCGTGATCCTAAAGGAAGTGATCGAGATCAAGTAAAAGCTATTGCAGCGAATCAGGGAGATGTAGCTATTGTCAATTCTTATTATATTGGCCTTCTAATGTCCTCTGAAAATGAGGAAGAATTGAAAGCTGGAAATTCAGTTGGAGTATTTTTCCCAAATCAAGGTGAAGGTGAAACAGGTGCTCATATTAATATTTCAGGAATTGGTGTTGTTAAGAATGCACCGAATAAAGAAAATGCCATTAAGCTAATTGAGTATTTGACAGGTGTCGAAGCACAAAATAATTATGTACATACAAGTCATGAATATTCTGTAAATTCTAAAGTCCAAGGTTCTGAAATTTCAAAATCATGGGGCGAATTCAAAAGAGACACCTTAGATCTTAACTTTTTGGGAGTTTATAGAAAACAAGCCATAGAAATTTTTGATAAATCTGGTTGGAAATAATTAGAAAAATATTTCAAACTGAACACAAAATGTTACTAATGTGTTGCATTGGAATTGTATTAATTCTTTTGCTTCCTATTGTTTCCCTGTGTCAGAAGGCTTTTGAAAGTCCGCATAATGATTTATATTACCTGTGGGATTCTCTATTGTTGGATTACAGTTTGAATACTTTATATCTAATTCTAATTGCTAGTTCTGTTTCATTATTTTTTGGAATTTTCCCTGCATGGTTAGTTAGCACTTACCAATTTAGATTTCGTAATTTCTTTGACCTGACACTATATCTTCCTCTTGCTATACCAACTTATATAATGGCATTCACATACAGCGACTTACTTAGCTATACAGGTTCATTTCAATCATTAATTCGTCATCATTTCCCTCTCGCTTCTGATATTGTCAATCAAGATTATCTTCAAATTGAGATACTAGGGTGTATATTGGGGTTTGCACTTTATCCGTATGTTTATACTGCAGCAAGAGTTTCTTTTGGATTTGTTGGAGCGTCATATATTAATATGTCTAAAAATTTAGGGTTATCCAATAATCAAATATTTTATAAAGTATTGCTACCACTTTCAAGGCCTGCTATTTTTTCGGGCTTATTTCTTGTAGTTATGGAAATTCTCAACGAATATGGTGCTGTAAAATATTTTGGAGTTAATACATTTACTACAGGGATATTTAAAGCTTGGTTTTCGATGGGAAACGAAGGCACTGCAATTCAATTGTCCTTCTTTCTAGTTTTCTTTGTATTTCTTATCTTGTTTATTGAAAAACAAAGTCAGAAAAGTGCTAGATATTTTTATGAAGCAAACACAAATAAGATAGTCCTTCAAATACCTAGTTTGTCAAAACAAGTGTTTATATATCTGGTTTGTGTTCTTCCTTTAATATTGTGTTTTGTTATTCCATTTTCTCATATTTTTATGAATAGTATTCGTGAGTTTTCTACAATTGATTTTGGGCATTTATTTTTATTATGTTTGAATTCTGTTAAAGTAGCATCATTTTCTGCATTAATGATTGTGCTTATTGCACTATTTTTACTTTTTGTTGAAAAAATATCTAAACATAAAATTAGTACATTTCTTAATCAAGTAATTTCTCTTGGATATGTTATTCCTGGAGCTGTAATTGGGTTGGGAATAATCCTTTTATTTACTCAAACACCTTATTTTAAATCAATTCCATTAGTTGGGTCTTTTTTTGTTTTAATTTATGCCTATGTATTCCGTTTTCTAGCAGTTGGAAAATCGCCTATAAAATCTAGTCTCGAAAAGCAGCCTGAATCTTTTGATGATACTGCAAAAAATTTGGGTTTAAGCCCTTTAAGAATTCTTCGTAAAATTCATTTACCAATCAGTGGAATGGCTTTGGTGATTTCCTTTATTGTTACATTTATTGACCTATTAAAAGAATTGCCAATCACTCTTATTTTAAGACCTTTTAATTTTGATACCTTAGCTACTCAAACCTATGAGTTTGCAGTTGAAGAAATGCTTCAAAAGTCAAGTGTATATTCTCTTGCAATTATTATAATGGGGAGTTGTCTTTTGATTCTGCTTAAATACATAACAAACAAACAAATCAATGCATCTTAAAGTCACAGATTTGTGTAAATTTTACCGTGATGGTGATTGCCTTATTGACTCTCTTTCATTCTCACTAGAGAAAGGGGAGATTGCCTCATTTTTCGGAGAAAGTGGAGTAGGTAAGACTACTTTTTTGAAATGTTTATCGGGATTAGAAAATATTGATTCTGGGTCAATTGAATTAAATGATAGAGTCCTTAATTCATTTGATACTTTTGTTACTCCACAGAAAAGGAATATTGGTTTTGTTTTTCAAGATTGCCCTTTATTTCCGCATCTGACTTTAAAGGAGAATATCCTTTTTAATTTAGATATTAATTTTTACTCTAAATTAGATTATATGTTGTCTCTTACGAAATTAGAAGCACTTGTTGATAGATATCCACATCAATTATCTGGTGGAGAACAACAAAGAACATGTATAGCAAGGGCTTTAATCAGAGAACCAGATTTACTTTTATTAGACGAGCCATTCAGCAATTTAGATACAGCGATAAAGAATTCCATTCGTGATGAAATATATGACATAATTAAAATCCTTCAAACAACAACAATTTTAGTCACACATGACATTCATGATTCATTAAATATTTCGGATAAAATTTTAGTTTTTAATTCAGGGAAACTTCAACAATTTGATTCCCCAGAAAATGTATATTCTCGCCCAAAAAACCTCTATTGTGCTAACATTCTTGGAGGTGTAAATAAATGTGTAAGTCCCCTAAAACATGGCTATATTCGACCAGAAAATATAAAGATTGTAAAATTTTCTTCCATAAAACTAATCGTTAAATCTTGTATCTTTGAAGGCAAAGAATACAAAATTTCGGGTTTCTCAAATAACCAATCTTGGACTATTTACAGCGATTCATCATATAAAATAAATGATGAATTGAATCTTCAATTTGAAGAAAGTGATTTAATAGAATTTAATTAGATCTATTTGAAGTGTTGTATTATTAGAACTCATTTAGTTGATTTAATTGTGTGAATTTAACAATTAAGCAAGATTTTAAGTTTTTTTTTTAAAATTTATGAAAATAAGCCCCATGAAAAATATATTCTTTTTACCGCTATGTGTAATTTTTTGTAGTTTACTTTCTGCGCAGACATCCCCTTACTCTCAGATGAGTTCTTATCAAAAAATGACATTAAATACAGAACGATTCGCAAGGCCTGTTAATACAGGTTCCAATCACACATTAATGATATTAGGATCAGCTTGGGATATATCTCCAGAAATCGGTGACGAAATTGCAGTATATGACTCAGATTACAATATGGTAGCTTCTGTAGCTTGGAGGCCAGAACAAGAAGGACATTCTGCTTTAGCTATATGGGGGGATGATGAATTAACTTCAGAAAAAGAGGGGATGTTAAATGGTGAGAAATTTCATATTGTCTTAT
>TARA_B110000444_G_C18852012_1_pt1 | contig 24245 bp, 22 predicted proteins | sample TARA_B110000444 | Tara Oceans TARA_B110000444 (sample SAMEA4398370) | marine metagenome | biome: Polar Biome; feature: [SRF] surface water layer (ENVO:00010504); material: water (ENVO:00002006), including particulate matter (ENVO:01000060) such as... | depth 5 m | reverse complement strand
TTCCCAAATCCAACATCTGGAAAATTAAGAGTTCGACACGCTTATGGAGAAACTAATTATGAGGTATTGAGCATTTTAGGAAAGGTCATAAAAAGTGGATTTCTAAATTATTCTAAAGGAGAAAACCTTAATGAAACCCCTCTAGATTTATCTGATCTAGAAAAGGGTACTTACTTCATTCGTTTTTATTCTAGGAATCAAAAAGAAAGTATTCTACTTTCGATTCAATAATAAATTTTAAAAGTATTATTCTTATAAGAAGAAAAATAATTTTAAATTTCAATACTAAAATAAATTTATCATGAACATGCGAAGTACTTTATATTTTTTCATTGCCTTTATATTTTTGATATCCTCTTGCAAAGACGACCCTATCGAAGGTTGCATGGATTCTTCAGCAGAAAATTATAACCCGACCGCAACTCTAAATGATGAGTCATGCATATTCACAATAGAGGGTTGTATTGATTCTGAAGCCTGCAATTTTAATGAAGTGGCTGAAATAGATGATTTATCTTGTGAATATCCTATCCAAGGATATGATTGTGAAGGAAATGTATTCATTCAAGTCGGAGACACAATCCAAGGAGGTATTGTTTTTTATGTGAATGAATCAAATATACATGGACTCCTATCGAGCAAAGTAGATTTAGGTAGTTTCGAGTGGGGATGCTATGAGCAATATGTTGTTGGTGCTGATGGCACTGCTCTAGGCTCTGGATTTCAGAACAGTTTATATGTGGTGAATGATAGCTGTAGCTCTTTTTTTAATGATAATCCCACAGCCGCTCAAAAATGCTTGGACTACGAGTACCAACAAAACTCAGATTGGTATCTACCCTCCCAACTAGAATTATTACTGATGTATACAAATATCGCTCAAGGAAGTGAGGAAAATATTGGAGATTTCGCCAACAACTTTTATTGGTCTTCCTCTCAAAGTGAAGCTTCTTCTGCTTTTGCTGTCTATTTTAATGATGGCGAAATAGTTCCAGACTACAAAAACAGTGAAAATAGAGTTCGGCCTATTCGAGCGTTTTAAACTAAATCACTTACTTGGACACAATATGCGTTATAGATGTCTCCATATTTTAGCATTTTTCTTCCTAAATAAATATTTACTTAAAGTAGAGTGACTAAAAGTCAATATGATGTTTAGTCAACTTAATGGCAATGGCTAAAAGAATAATTCCAAAAACTCTCCTTAACACATTGATTCCACCTTTCCCAAGCAAACGCTCTATTTTTCCCGTGGACTTTAAAATCAGATATACAAAAATTAGGTTTAAGATGACACCTACTACAATTTCATTGAAAGAATATGAAGAACGTAAAGATATCAAAGTAGTTAATGTTCCTGATCCAGCAATTAAAGGAAAAGCAATTGGAACGATACTACCTGAGGTGTCATTATTATCACTTTTAAATAACTCTATATTTAGAATCATTTCTAATGCTAGAAGAAAAATTACAAATGCCCCAGCTAGGGCAAAGGATGCTACATCTATTCCGATGAGAGCTAATAACTGCTCTCCAACAAAAAGGAAGACAATCATTAAAATACCGGCAACGATAGTTGCCTTTCCAGATTCTAAATGACCCATTTTAGCTTTCAGAGACAAAATAATTGGAATAGAGCCAAGAATATCTATTACGGCAAAAAGAGTTAATGTAATTGTAAGTGTGTCGTTAAAATTCATAAGAGCTATTTATTTGGGAACAAATTTACTTCATATGACAATCGTTTCAAATCTTCTAAGAAATTTTTGTAGGACTTTTTTATGACCTCAACATCTTCAATCCAGATGTCTTTTATTTTCAAAGCTAATGGTGCAAGAGCCATAGCCATACGATGGTCTCCATGAGAATCGAAAAATAATTCGAAAGGGAAAGGTGAATCGCTAGGAATTATCTCCAGGCTATTTTCATCTTCAATATTCACTTGTACACCTATCTTCTCTAACTCTTTCTTAATAGCATTTAGGCGATTTGTTTCTTTGAAGGGAAGATTATATAAGCCTTTAATTTTGACATGAACTCCCATACCAGCAGCAGTCACGGCAATTGTTTGAGCTAAATCGGGATAATAAGAACAGTCAAATTCTAGAAATGATGGCATTTTAAAAAATTCTTCTTTAAAAATACAAAGCTGTCTATTTTTAATAGAATGACCCACACCAAAGTAACCAAATAACTCACAAATTTTCTGATCACCTTGAATTGATTCTGGGTCTACATTTTCTACGCATATTCTTCCGCCATCACTAAGAGCTACCAATTCAAATAGATAAGAAATCGATGACCAATCAGGCTCCACATGATAAGATTTAGAGATATATTCTCCTGAAGGCACACGAATAAGGTTTCCCTTCCAAGAACTTTCTATGCCATAATCACGCATCAAATCTAAGGTCATCTGAATATATGGAGCGGAAAGGACCGGACCAACTAATTGCAAATATATTCCATTCTTAAGAATTGGAGCAATCATTAGTAGCGAAGAAACAAACTGACTTGAAACTCTTGTATCAATGGACACCTTTCCTCCTTTAATCTTACTACCAATAATTTTAAGAGGGGGATATCCGTCTTGCTCAAGATAATTAATGTCGGCACCCAAAAGTCGCAAGGCATCGACCAAATCTTTGATGGGTCTTTTCTTCATTCGGGAAGAACCGGTCAGAATAATTGTTTTTGTTTGAACAGAAAAATACGAGGTCAAAAAACGAAAGGCGGTTCCCGCATCTCCAACATCAATGTTTACAGCATTAGATTTGATTGCATCTTGAAGGACTATCGTATCATTAGAAGTAGATATATTTTCTATTAGTTCATGAGAGTCCGATAATGCTTGAAAAATTAAAAGTCGATTAGAAATACTTTTTGAACCAGAAATATTCAATGAAGTATTAAAGTTATTTTGATTGATTTTCAAATGAGCTTTCAAGACAAAAACAAATTATATTTGTTCAAGGCATCTTCAATTTCATTTAAAGAAGTGCTTGCGTTTATTTTGGCTTTTCCTATAGATGACAATAAAGTAAAATTTATCTGGCTATCGATATTTTTCTTGTCTTGCTGCATCCATTTTAACAAATCAGAGAATTCAAGCATATCAATTTTTTCTAAGGGAAAAACTTCTGCCAATTTTTCAAGTATTTCATGACATTCATCAATAAAAAGTAAACCACTAGATTCAGAAAGAATTGTTTCTACAACCATTCCCATTGCAATGGCTTCTCCATGCAATAAATCACGATTTTTCTTCAAAGATTGACTTTCTAGAGCATGACCAACAGTGTGGCCAAAGTTCAACATTTTACGAGGTCCTTTTTCCTCCCAATCTTCCATAACAATCTTATTCTTAATAAAGATAGATTGGTATAAAACAGCCTCTATATCAGAGATATTATCGAGGTTTAATTGAGTCAAAAATCTCCAATATTCATCATCTGCAATCAATGCATGTTTAAAAACCTCTGCCCATCCACTTATAAAATGTCTTGCGGGTAAAGTTTCTAAAAATATAGGATCAATGATTACGAGGTCTGGATTTCTATACAATCCAATCTGATTTTTATTTCCATCTAAGTCTACCCCTAGCTTACCTCCCACTGAGGCATCAACTTGAGACAAAAAAGTGGTTGGAATATGAAAAAAACGAAGGCCTCTTTTATAAAGAGAAGCAATAAATCCCCCCATATCGCAGACTACACCTCCACCAAGATTAACCACAATAGATTTTCGATCTGCTTGAGATTCACTTATAGTTTTCCAAACATCATTGCAAATGGATAGTGTTTTGCTTTGCTCTCCAGATTCAATCTCGATAATTTCTGCACCAATCAGCATAGGAACTAATCCAATAAGGTGGGGAAGGCAATATTTTGAGGAATTTTCATCACAGAATATGAAAATTTTTGAATACTCATCTTGAAAGTTCTCCAAAATGGAATTAAACTCGTACAAAACTTTGTCTCCAATATAAATAGAGTATGTATCAGATTGAATTTCCTTCAAAATATTCTTTTAATAAAAGATAAAGCAAAGATAAATATTCGTGGAAATATACCTGTATTAATGGTATTTCTTTCAATAAAAATTTATCTACAATTGAAATTAAAGTAAACAAATACTAAAAATTTAAGCTCTAATTAGAATCAAATCATCTTACCAAAATAGATCATTATTTCATATATTTGGTCAACAAATATAATCCTATGCTCTCCTTTAACAATACAGAAATTGCTTTTCAATCGAAGTCAAAATTTCAACTTCGCAAAGCATATTATCTCTTTAAGATCATGGGTAATAGTAGTCTTGCTAAATTAGGAGCTCAGATATCTGAAATTGCATTAAAATTACATCTCCCTATTTCAGGCATTATAAAAAAAACGGTCTTTCAACAGTTTTGTGGAGGAGAAAATTTAAACGAATGTTCTCAAACGATACTGTCATTGTCTAATTATAATGTTAAATCTATTCTAGATTATTCTGTGGAAGGAAAGGCTACTGAAGTAGATTTTAAACGGACGATGAATGAGGTTCTAATCACTTTAGATCTTGCAAAGAATAATAATCATATTCCTTTTGTAGTTTTCAAATGTACTGGGATTGGACGAGCTCAACTACTTGAAAAAAGTAATTCAGGTAAAGAACTTTGTAATATAGAACAGGAAGAATTTACTCGCATACTTCATCGCATGGATAAAATCTGCAAAAAAGCCCATCTTCATAAAATTCCTGTGATGATTGATGCTGAAGAAAGTTGGATACAAGACACCATCGATCAAATGACTCTTGACCTAATGAAGTTGTATAACAAAGAACAAGCTATAGTATATACTACATGTCAATTTTACCGACATGATCGACTAAATTACCTCAAAGAACTACATAGGAACTCTATTAAGAATGGATATTTTTTAGGTATCAAATTTGTTCGAGGTGCTTATATGGAAAAAGAGAGAGAGAGAGCAAAAAATAGAGGATATAAAAGTCCTATCCATCAAAGTAAAGAGACTACAGATAAAGATTTTAATCTTGCATTAGAATATGCCTGTGAACATATTCATGGTATTTCTATTTGTGCAGGATCTCACAATGAAGTAAGCTCTTTACTTCTTGTTCATCTGATGAAGAAATACAATATTAAAAAGAATAGTCCCAAGGTATATTTTGCACAACTTTTGGGTATGAGTGATCATATTAGCTTTAATCTAGCAAATAAGGGATTCAATACCGTTAAATATGTTCCATATGGTCCTGTGAAAGAAGTGCTTCCATATTTGGTAAGAAGAGCTGAAGAAAACACCTCTATAGCTGGTCAAACTGGAAGAGAACTTGGATTGATAATAGAAGAAATAAAAAGAAGAGACTAAATCCAAATTAAGGACAAAAAAAATCTAGGTCATCTAAAGAACTTAAAGTAGTAAGACTATCGCAATCTGAAATAATAAAAGAACTAAAAATCTGATTTTCTACCTCTATTAAATATTTTGGACAAAGACGCCGAATGTCACTTGCTCTAAAATCTACATCCAAAGGTGCTTTTTGAAATAACTCTATAAAACGATCTGCATTCATTCCCATAGAATCCAAATGACATTTGGCAGTAGGGGATATGACAAAATTTTGATTTCGTAAATGTTTTAAAGTTCGGGCGTTGGGGAAATATGAAAAATCTATTTCTCTATTTCCAAAAAAAAATAAGGAAATCATTACTCCTAGACCTACTCCTATGAAATAAATAAAAAAACGTCTAAGCAAGCTTGAAAAAAATTAAATTGTTAATTACCCAAAAGTAGTCTAATTTCTTTTGAAGGTAAATCAAACCAATTACCGATTCCTTTTTTTGTTAGAATCCCATTATATACATATACCCCACCTCTTATATGGGGAGATCGGAGCAACATTCCCTTTACACCGCCTCTATTCCCTACTTTAAGTAGCAGAGGAGCTAGAATATTGCTTAATGAAAAAGAAGCAGTTTTGGATACTCTAGAGGCAATGTTTGGTACACAATAATGAATCACTTCGTGTTTTGTAAAAATAGGAGTTTCATGAGTTGTCACCTCCGAAGTCTCAAAACAACCTCCCTGGTCAATACTTACATCAACAATGACAGACTTAGGCTTCATCATCTGAACCATTTCATCAGAAATAACACATGGAGTGCGCCCTTCTTTAGCTCTAAGCGCACCAATAGCAACATCTGCTCTTCTCAGGGCTTTTTCTAAAACCTTTGGTTGTAAAATTGAAGTAGCAACAGGTAGGTGTAAATCATTTTGTAAACGCCGTAATCTGGCGATTGAATTATCAAATACTTTAACAGAAGCACCCAATGCCATGGCAGTTCTAGATGCATATTCAGCCACTGTTCCTGCACCAATAATAACAACCTGAGTAGGACTTACACCTGGAATCCCCCCCATTAATACTCCCTTCCCTCCTACAGTTGTATTGAGTAATTCAGAGGCGATTAAAATAGAAGAACTTCCAGCAATTTCACTCATTGACTGGACAATAGGAAAAGAATTTGATTCATCTTGAATATAATCAAAAGCAACAGCAGTTACTTTTTTCTCCATAAGCTTTTTGAAATAATCACTTGTCTGTGTTTTTAATTGCAGAGCAGAAATAAGACACTGATTATATTTCAAATATTCTAATTCTTTCTTTGAGGGAGGAACTACCTTAAGAATAATATCTGCTTCGAAAACCTCTTTGACATTTATGCAAATTTTGGCTCCAGCATCGCTATATTCTTTGTCTGTAAAAAAACTTGCTATTCCAGCTCCTTCCTCAACATGAACTCGATGTCCATTACTAACTAAAAGTCCGACAGCCTCTGGAACAAGAGGAACTCTCTTTTCTTGAAAAGCTCTTTCTTTAGGGATTCCGATAAACAAAGACTGACTATTGTTAGATAGCTCTAGAACTTCGGGTTGGGTCATTGGAAACTCCTCATTCAAAAAACTTAAAATTTCAGGTTTACTCATTACTAAAGCTGTATCTCTTTGATGGTAAATATACGCTTATTGGTAAAAGACTCGATATGAATACTTAAATGCTGCTCAGGCAGTAAGTTAAATATCTTTTCTGGCCATTCGATAAAACAATAATGATCGGAATAGAAATAATCTTCATAACCTATATCATATGCCTCTTCCTCAGAATCTAATCTATAAAAATCAAAATGATAAACCAAATCACCCATAGCTGTCTCATACTCATTAATTAAGGAATAAGTTGGACTACATACATCTGTTTTTTTCACACCTAGTTTAGCACATAGACTCTTAATAAAAGTAGTTTTACCTACACCCATCTCTCCATAAAAAAGGATTACCTTAAATGAGTGATTTTTAAGAATCTGTGATGCCAAATCTGGCAATTCAATTAAAGAGTTAATAGTAACTTTCATTTATTTAGGTGACAAACGAATAAAGGGACAAACCATTTCTTGCAATGAAATTCCCCCGTGCTGATATGTATCTTTAAAGTATTTCACAAAATGATTGTAATTATTCGGATAGGTTAAATAAATATTTTCTTTTGCGAAAATAAATTTTGAACTTAAATTTGAAGCAGGTAAGAAAAATTGTTCTGGATTATCCATCACCATAACATCCTTGGGCTGATACTGCAGTCTTTTCCCTGTTTTATATCTCAAATTAGACGATGTTTCTTTATCCCCAATAACTTTGGAGGGCACCCCTACATTGATAGTTCCATGATCAGTAGTAATAAATAACTGAGAGCCACTTTCAGTAATTTTTTTTAGCATCTCCAGCAAAGATGAGTTTTTAAACCAGGTTCTTGTTAGGGCACGATATGATTTATCATTACCTGCTAACTCTCTAATCATTTCCATTTCTGTTTTTGCATGAGATAGCATATCAACGAAATTATACACAATAAAATTTAAGTCATTTTGAAGTAAATGATTAAACTGATCTACTAGTCTAGTTCCAAATTGCTGCTGAACGACCTTATTGTAGCTTATTTTTTTTTTCGAAAGACCCAATCTTTCCATTTGATCTTGCAAAAACTCTTTTTCGTGAAGATTTTTGCCTCCTTCTTCATGGTCATTTTTCCACAAGTGCGGGAAGCGCTTAGATAGATCTAGAGGGGTTAATCCAGAGAATATTGAATTTCTAGAATATTGAGTTGCCGTAGGTAGAATACTACAAAAACTTGATTCCTCATCAATAATAAACCACTCCTCAACAATGGGTTGTAATATTTTCCACTGATCATGGCGTAGATTATCAATCAATATAAAAAAATCAGGACGTTCATTTGAGAGAAAAGGGACAAGCTTATCTCTAAGTAGATTATGAGAAAGAACAGGCTTCTCTGGTCCATCTTTCAACCAAGATTCATAATTATTCTTCACATATTTAAAAAACTGTGCATTAGCATCTGCTTTTTGCATCTCAATAATCTCAACCATACCAGAGGAATCAATCTCATCAATCTCTAATTCCCAATGAACTAAATTATGATAAATTAAAAACCAATCCTGTAGACTCCTAGCCTCCATAATGGATTGACTAATTTGTCTAAACTCTTTTTGATAACTAGTTGTTACTTTGTCATTAACAAGTCGCTTGGAATCGAGATTTTTTTTTAAGGAAAGTAAAATTTGATTTGGATTTACGGGCTTAATAAGGTAATCTGAAATCTTAGACCCTAAAGCTTCTTCCATAATGAACTCTTCTTCACTTTTTGTAATCATTACCACAGGAATATTATGCCGCTCATATATTCGTTCTAGAGTTTCTATACCAGAAAGACCAGGCATATTTTCATCTAAAAAAATGATTTCAAAAGTATGGTTATCCAGAGACTCAAGTGCATCCTCTCCATTATTAGCCGTACTTACCTCATAACCTTTGGCTTCAAGAAATATAATATGTGGTTTTAATAATTCTATCTCATCATCCACCCAAAGTATCCTAACTTTTTCCATAGATATTTAGTAATTTCGTAATATGAACTAATAGTTTAAAATTAATAAAATTGATGGCTTATTCAGTGAATAAAACAAAAATTCTTAATGATCCCGTATATGGATTTACAAGTATTCCCAATGAGTTACTTTCTAGGCTAGTAGAGCATCGGTATTTTCAGCGTTTGAGACGTATTAGTCAACTTGGATTAACATACTTGGTTTATCCTGGAGCTTATCACACACGCTTTCATCACGCACTTGGCGCAATGCATCTTATGCAAAATGCAGTAAAATCTCTTCAATCTAAAGGCCATCCGATTAGCGAAGAAGAAGAACAAGCCGTATTAATTGCTATTTTACTACACGATATTGGCCACGGTCCCTTTTCTCATGCATTAGAACATAGTATTGTCGACGGAGTAAATCACGAAGATCTATCTATATTAGTGATGCAGGAATTAAACGAAGATTTTGATGGAAAATTGTCTTTAGCACTTAAAATTTTCCAAAACAAATATCATAAACTATTTTTACATCAACTCATCTCAAGCCAATTGGATGTGGATCGACTTGATTATCTCAAGAGAGATAGCTTTTTTTCTGGAGTTTCAGAAGGAATTATCAACTCTGACAGATTAATCAACATGCTCAATGTGAGTAAGGGTGAATTAGTCATAGATGCAAAAGCTATTTATTCTGTCGAGAAATTTATCATTGCACGAAGGCTCATGTATTGGCAAGTCTATCTTCACAAAACAGTTTTATCTGCAGAATTCACTCTAGCTGAAATCTTAAAACGAGCGAAATGGCTTTCTAAAAGTGGAATTACACTTTTTAGTACCTCTGCACTTAAAGAGTTTTTAGATAACAACCATAGTTTAGAAAACTTTTACACCCATAAAAGACTCCTTGAGATTTTCTGTAAATTAGATGATAATGACATAATGTGTTCTATCAAGGAGTGGTGCTCTCACCCAGACAAATTATTGTCATTATTAAGTAGAATGTTGATTGAACGAAAATTACTTAAGATTGAACTTCAAGAAAAATCTTTTTCTGCAAAATATATTGAAAATATTAAAAAAAGAGTCGTTGCTAAGTATGGGATAAAAAAAGAAGACTGCCATCATTTGGTCTTTACAAACAAAATTGATAATAAAGCTTATGACCCAAAGAAAGATAAAATTAACCTGTTATATAAAGATGGGACGATAACTGACATTGCAAAAGCGGCCGACCAACTCAATATTTCCGTCTTAGCTCGTACTATTACTAAACATTCTCTATGCTACCCAAAGGATTGTTCCGTATAGAAAAAATTGTATTTTAGCCCGTATGAAATTTACTGCTAAAAAAATATCTCAAATGCTTAATGGTGTTGTCGAAGGCAATCCCGATGTAATACTTAATAAAGTAACTAAAATCGAAGAAGGGTCTAAAAATGGATTATGTTTTTTATCTAATTCTAGATATAAAGAACACATATACACAACTGATGCTTCGGCGATCATAATAAACAAACATTTTGTTCTAGAAAAAGAAGTTCAAGCTACCCTCATTCGGGTTGACAATCCCTACAATTCTTTTGCTAAATTGCTCCAAATTATTGAAGGTTTACGTGAACAAGACTTTAGAATTGAATCTCTTTCTCATATCGATAAAACCGCAATAATACCTAAAAATGTCTTCATAGGGGCCTTTGCTTACATTGGAAAAAACGTCTCCTTGGGCAATAACGTTAGGATATATCCTCACTGTTACATTGGTGATAATGTGAAAATTAACGACGGCTGCACCCTGTATTCTGGAGTAAAAATATACTATGACTGCCAAATAGAAAAAAACTGCATCATCCATGCTGGAGTTGTTATCGGCTCAGATGGTTTTGGTTTTGCACCCAATAATGAAAAAACATTCGATAAGATACCTCAAATTGGTAATGTTGTCATTCATCCAGAAGTTGAAATCGGAGCGAACACATGTATTGATAGAGCAACTATGGGGTCTACTATAATTCACGCGGGAGTCAAATTAGATAATTTGATTCAAATTGCACACAATGTTGAAATAGGTGAAAATACTGTCATAGCCTCTCAAACTGCTATTGCAGGTTCTAGTAAAGTTGGGAGAAATTGTATGATTGGTGGCCATGTTGCTATTGCAGGTCATCTTAGCATCGCTGACAATGTTAAAATTGCTGGGAAATCAGGAATTTCAAAAAGCATAACACAAAAAGGTAGAATTCTTCAAGGTAATTTAGCTTTTGATATTAAAAAATTTCAGCGGTCTTATGTTTATTTTCGACAACTCCCTGATTTAAATAAGAGAATAATTGATTTAGAAAAAAAACTTAGCTAGTTCAAATGAGTCATCAATTCACAATAAAAAATGAAGCCAAAATTAAAGGTTTTGGACTACACACGGGCACAGAAGTCTCTATGACATTTAAACCTGCTCCAATTAATCATGGTATTTCATTCAAACGAATTGATCTCCTAGGAGAGCCAATATTAGAGGCAAATATCGATTATGTCACATTCACAGACAGGAGTACAACAATAGAAAAAGGAGAGGTTAAACTCCAAACCATAGAGCATGTACTTGCAGCTATTACAGGGCTTGAAATTGATAATATTCTCATTGAAATAGACGCCGAAGAACCTCCTATCATGGACGGCAGCGCCATTCAATTTATTCATTGTTTGAAGTCAGCCATACTACATAAACAAAATGCAATAAAAAATTATTTTGTGGTAAAAGAAGAAATTAGTTATGTAGATCAAAAAACAGGAGCTTCACTAAAAATTATTCCAGCTGAGAACTATAGCATATCGGTAACTGTAGATTATGGATTAACTGTTCTAGGGAAACAGAAAGCTGAACTTTCTCGCATTGAACTTTTTGAAACAGAATTTGCAGATGCTCGAACTTTTTGTTTTCTTAATGAACTAGAAGTACTATTAAAAAATGGACACATCAAAGGAGGAGATTTAGGTAATGCTATTGTTTATGTGAATGCAGACATAAGCTCGAATGAGTTAATTAGACTTTCGAAAATATTTAACAAAAAATCAATAGCAAAGTCCAAGAAAGGACACTTGAATAACATAGCACTGAGATACCCAAATGAAGCCGCTCGACACAAACTATTAGATGTCTTGGGTGATTTGACTCTAATTGGAAGACCAATTAAAGGGAGAGTGATCGCACATAAACCAGGGCATAGGCCTAACACTGAATTTGCAAAGATGATAAAAGATCAAATACAAAATCAAATACAAATGGCCCCAAAACAAAAACCTAATGATGTTCCTGTGATGAATATCGAACAAATTATGACTCTACTTCCTCACAGACCTCCATTTCTTCTTATTGATAAAATACTAGAGCTGTCTGAAAATCGAGTAGTAGGCTTAAAAAATACTACTATGAATGAGTCATTCTTCAATGGTCATTTCCCTGGGTCACCAGTGATGCCTGGTGTTCTTCAAGTTGAAGCCATGGCACAGGCTGGAGGAATATTGGTTTTAAGCTCTGTACCAGATCCAGAGAATTACCTCACTTATTTTATGAAAATTGATAAGGTTAAATTCAAACACAAGGTAGTACCAGGCGATACGCTAATATTTGAACTTAATCTGATTTCACCCATAAGAAGGGGTATTTGTCATATGTATGGCAGAACATACGTGGGAGAAATCTTAGTTATGGAGGGCGAAATGATGGCGAAAATTGTGAAAAAAACTACTATCAAAAACTAAAAAATGATACATCCTCTGACTCATATTGATGCTTCAGCAAAAATTGCAGAAAATGTCAATATTGATCCCTTTACTAGTATACATAAAAATGTTGAAATCGGACTTGGAACATGGATCGGTTCTAATGTCACCATTATGGAAGGAGCTCGCATTGGTGAAAATTGTAGAATATTTCCCGGAGCAGTTATTTCTGCCATTCCTCAAGACTTGAAATTCGAAGGAGAAGACAGTTTAGTCATAATTGGAGATAACACAACCATCAGAGAGTGTGTGACTATAAATCGGGGTACTAAAGCTTCCGGAAAAACAATGATAGGAAACGATTGTCTCATTATGGCTTATGCTCACATTGCTCACGATTGCCGTGTTGGAAACAATTGTATTATAGTCAATAATGTAGCTCTTGGAGGACACGTTTTAATTGGAAATTACGCAATTTTAGGGGGGTTATCTGCTATTCATCAATTTGTTTCCATAGGTGAACATGCAATGATTTCTGGAGGATCATTAGTCAGAAAAGATGTACCTCCGTATGTGAAAGTGGCAAAAGAACCTCTTAGATTTGTTGGAATTAATGCTTTGGGTCTTCGTAGACGTAAATTTAGTCCTAAAAAAATCACTGAAATACAAGAAATTTATCGTCAAGTATTTCAAAATAATAATAATATCACACAGGCTTTGAAAATTATAAAATCAGAATTCAACACTAGTGATGAAAGAGATCTAATTATCGATTTCATTGAACAGTCAGACCGTGGGATTGTCAAAAAACAAATATCGAAATAAGTGTCATTGTGCATTTCAAACATAGGAAAGAAGTTTCAAAAAAACTGGCTCTTTAAAAACATTCATTTAGACTTCCGCCTACCTGGATCTTATGTTATTATTGGAGCAAACGGATCTGGAAAATCAACTCTACTTCAGATTATTTCAGGACATCTTAGTGCGAGCGTTGGAAAGACAACCCTTAAAATAAAAAACAAAAATATTATTGCAGAGAACTGGCATGAACACATAGTATATGCTGCGCCTTACTTTGAGCTTATAGAGGAAATGTTTCTTGACGAATTTGTAGATTTTTATATTAAATTCAAACAGTTGCAAGAATCTTTAACAAAAGATGATTTAATCAAAATCGCATATTTAGAAGATTCTAGAAACAAACAAATAAAAAACTTTTCATCTGGCATGAAGCAGAGATTGAAACTTGCACTTGCCTTACTCACAGAGGCTTCTGTTGTACTGCTTGATGAACCATGTTCTAACCTAGATGAAAAAGGTATTCAATGGTACAAAAAATTGGCTTTAAAGTATTTACATGGCAAGTTAATCATTGTTTGTTCTAATAATATAGAAGCAGAATTCTTCTTTTGTAAAAATAAGTTAAAAATGGAAAATATCTCTTCAAATAAAATCACAAAAAAACAATAACTTTGGACAAATATTTGAATTATGGCAAGTACTTCTGAGATCAAAAATGGATTGTGCATTAAGCATAATCATGACCTATTTAAAATCATCGAATTTCTTCATGTTAAACCTGGAAAAGGACCTGCATTTGTTCGAACTAAACTAAAAAGTTTAACCAGTGGAAAAGTCTTAGACAACACATTTCCTTCAGGATCAAAAATTGAAGTTGTAAGAGTTGAGACTAGAAAATATCAATATTTGTATCCTGAAGACCAAGGCTTTCATTTTATGAATACAGAAACCTTCGAACAAATTTATTTAGAAAAAATAATGGTTGGCGGACACACTTTCATGAAAGAAGGACAAATTGTTGAGGTCGTTTTTGATGCTGACGAAGAAAACCCTCTTACCTGTGATGTTCCATCCTCAGTAGTCTTAGAAATTACTTACACTGAACCAGGAGAGAAAGGAAATACTGCCACTAATGCGACAAAACCTGCTACGGTTGAGACGGGAGCTAGTGTAAATGTTCCCTTATTCATCAATGAAGGAGATAAAATTAAAATTGATACAGTGAAGGGCGCTTATCAAGAAAGAGTTAAAGAATAAAACTTTATAACTTTTTCCAAAAAAGAAGTCTACAGATCTCTTTTTCAACTTTCCACAATTGAACTTTCATTAACATCCATCATAACGATAATCGAAATAAAGGCCCACAATGGGACGGAAGCCTTATCCATATCCAAAAAATTATTTAGAACTGCATGTGTAAAATATGTGACTAAAGATAAAATGCAAGCCATCACCAAAGCTTTGTCTTTCTTATCATTGAGCTTCCCATAAAGAACAATAGATTTTGAAAAAATAACCACCAAAAAAACAATAAATATAAAAAGTCCGGGCCAACCGGTTTCAGCGAGAATGCTCAAATATTCAGAGTGTGCATTACCCTTGTTACCCGAATTTGTGCTGATAATGGTTTTGTCGTAATAATTTTGATAGGGAGCATAATTAAATTGAAATGTACCTGCCCCCCAACCTAAATGGGGTCTTTCTCTGAAAAGACGAATAGCAGACTTCCATCTATTAATCCTTTCTAAATTTGAAGCATCAGTACTCACATTAGACATCGATTCAATGTGCTCTGTAAAGCTATCTGAAGAATCTTGACTATTCTTTTCCAAAGCGATTAATATTTCTGTCTGAAAAACAAATAAAAATGATACTAATAATATACCAGAGCTAAATAAAACTGAAAATCTAATTCTGAGTTTCATCACTACATAAACACATGCAGCAGCTATTAGACTAAGCCAAGCCGCACGCGTATAGGAAAAAATAATAGCAGATAAAATCACTAATAAACAAAATCCAAATACTAACTTTTTATTGAATGTTTCTCCGAAACGATATAAATAAATTGCAAATGGTATAAGCAGAGCCAAAGACATACCATAAGATGTATGATCCTTATAAAAAGGAGACATGACCCAATGTGCAGCATCGTGTTCAAAACCTAACAAAGCATGTTGAATTAAGGTATAAAAAGCGACAATAGACAATCCAAAAAGATAGCACGACACAAAGACATGTATCTTCTCTCTTTGTTGGAACCAAGAATAGGCAAGCACATAGAAACTACTTATAAACCACAATCGAGTGACTAAGACCTTTAGAGATACCAAAGGGATAGAACTACTTATTGATGTGAAAAACATCCAGAAAATATAGATAGCAATACACCAAGAAATTGGATGTGAATATAAGCCTCTAAAAAGATTTGAATCACTGAACATCTTTATCCAAGCGATAATCATTAAACCAAAAAGTAGAGGTTCGGTAGGCAGAGACATTTCAACTCCGATGGGACTATATATTCCCAACTCTCCGAGGGTGGTTGATAATGGGGTAAGAAAGGCAACTAATGCCAAAAGATAATCTATTCGAAGAATCGCTAAAATAATTATAGCTAGTGCAAAAGGAATAAGCAGAATCCAATATTTTTCCACGGCAATCATATAGGAGTTGCCAGCAACAAATAGGACAAGCAGACACGAAATAATATATCCAAGTTGCTTATTAGTCAAGATCTTTTAATAAAAGGGACTGTTGAAGATACAAAAGCACCAAAGTGAAAAAAAAGGAAGAAATTCCAGACATCAAAACGATGAGCCAGCGTATCGGATAAGACTTTTTGTCTGCAGGGAAAGCCCTATTGATAACAAATCTATGAGTAAGATTCGCATCGAGTTCCATTCGAATATTTTCTTTTTCCAATCGAATAATTTCCAATTGTTCTTGAACCAATTCCAATTGCTCAAAGAGTCTAAAATAGGCTCCACCGTGCTTGGCTAATGTATTAAACTCCTTCTTCAATGCCTTGGCGCCCATGCTGTTTCCGCTCGAAATAGCTTTCGCATAATACTCGGTCAAACGTTCAGCTTGAACAGATACATCTAAAACTCCAAAAGAACGCAGGACTTCTAAAGAATCATATATCATAAATAAACGTGAAGACAAGCTAGCGTCTCTTTGCTCTAAAATCACTACAGCTTGCTCTGCTCGCTCTTTCTTTACTCTTGCCATTACTGTATCAATCAGGTCAACGATTCGATTCGACATATCGGCAGCCATCTGAGGATTCTTATCTAATACCTCAATTTTAATTGACATTAATTCAGTTCTTTTAAAAGAAAAATGTTCTTTAAATGCCAAGCCGATCCAGGTTTGAGCATGGGTTGAATTAGGATCAATTTCATAATGTCCAAATAGGGAAAACTCCTCCACAATTCTATTTTGCATTTCATCGGAAGTTAAAATCTGTAGCAAACGCTCGGCCTCTAACTCCTCTCCAAATTCCAAAACATCCTTCCGGTAGGGATTATGTTCAACCAAAAGAGCTTGAGAAATTGAATTGGTTGTGGTTGGAAAAATGATTGAGGTAGATTTAAACTTTGGAGTAACAAATATAGATGAAGACACAACAGCAGCCAACAGACAAGCAATTAAAGTTACCACAACCAAGGGTTTTCGCCATTTGTACAAATCTAGAATAAGATTATCAGAACTAGAGAGAGATTTTTCATTCATGGGTGGTTGATTTATTTTTCAAATATACAATTAATCGCTTGCTTTCCATACAGATAAATCTCTATCCAACAGTCCTTCGAGAACCTCAATATCATTTTTAAAATAAGATTCTAGATACTTATTATCCTTTAGAGACATTTTGGGTTTTTTGACTAAAGTGACATTTTTATCCAACACACTATTTCTAGACTGAACCAAACTGATATAAATTCTGGTTTGTTTGATATTATCAAACAAAGAATTCCATCTAGAACCTTCAATATATTTTTTTAGCCGCGAAAGGAAAACTAAAAGAGAATGAATTAAATTCGATCGAACTTTTTTACTCTGATTCACGGAATTATAACTCGGTTTGAAATCTACATTGATTAACCTAATGTCTGAATATAGCTTTTTAGAAAACACAGATGGATCTTTAAGAGCTTCCTCTAATATGTAAACATGCACTTTATCACTTCCAAACTCCTTCAAATATCGTTCAACTTGGCTCGAAAAAGATGCTGTTTCTAATAAATAAGAATTCGTTTGAATAGCCTTCTCAAGGGAAAGCTTAGATTCAATAGAGCGATTAAATAATTTCTCGTATAGAAAATGAGAATAAACGACTTCTTTGGGATTTCTCAACATGATTAAAATATGAGTATCTGGAAAAATCTTTTTTATAGATGAAGGAGCATGCTTATCGAAAAGATATTGTGGAGATACTTCGCCCTTAATTTTATTATTTTTGGGCCAAAATTTTTCATAGTAGCTAAAATCATAGTAAGACGAAGGATTACTAGTTCCATTCAGATTTAACCGATTGAAATAAGAGACTTCTTTTCGAAAGGACATACAGACCTCAGGATGTTGACCTAAAAGAGAAGCCATCCATGAAGAACCGCTCTTTACTGCACCCACACCAATAAATCTAATTTCTAGGTTCATTTGCTTTTTTTAAATAATAATCGATGGGGAAACATGAATATTCCATGGTGTTTATACACAAAATAAAGCCCCAAAGAATTCCAATAAATCACACTTATTGTACTCGCAATAGCGGCTCCCTCAATACCTGTCCATCCTTCTGTTTGATCAAATTGGGGAATCAAAAAGTAGTTTAAAACAATATTTAATAAAGCCGCAGAAAAAATAATTTTACTAACCAATTTTTCGAAACCTGTCATATTCAAAAAATTTAGTACCGAACCCGATAGGGAATTATATAACTGCCCAACAGCCAAAATGTAAACACACCTTTTTGCTAAAAGAAATGAATTTCCATAAAGAGAAAGCAAATACTCTGTAGACAGAATAAGTGCAATGAATATGGGTAAGGAGGTCGCTAAATTTAACTTTACTGATTGTCTAGCCAGCCTTCGTAAGCTGCTTCCTTCATTTATGGAAGACAGTTCAGAGAACTTTGGTGCAACCGCAGAATTTACAGCAAACAAGCTCAAAGAAATAATTAATGCCAACTTGAATGCGACAAAATATATCCCCACCTGATCTTCGCTCAAAAACCTACCCAAAAGAATATTATCAGTCCAACTTAGAACTAAAAACATGGAACTAGTTAACATCATCGGGAGGGAAATCTTTAGCAAGCGACCTAAACTCTCTTGGCTCTTTATAGCAACTCTAGAATGCTTTTGGACAAGAAAATATGATAAAAGACAAATGATGAAACAGGAAAATAGCAATGCATAAAATGGAATGTCAATTTTAAACTTAAAAAAAGGTATACCCGCAACAATAAAAAGACACATGACTAAAAACAAAGAACCGGTCTGTAGATAAGAATATGCTTTCAATTTCTTCATTCCTCGCAACATTTCTGCATTTAGTTTAATTAATGCAAAGGGAACAATAGCAAAAGCGACAATCTTTATAGGCTCTTCCAACAAAATATTACCAAACCATTGGGCAAAAAAGTGAGAAGACTCATAAAAGATAATAGCCACAAGAAGACTCAAAAAAAAGACTAGAACTGAACTATTTAAATATGCAGCTCTGGCTTGGCCAGATTTGTTTTGAAAATTTAGTTGGGAAACTACTTTTACAAGGGCCTCATCAAGGCCCATTCTTGAAAATACTACTGCCAAACTAAGAAGAGTAAAACAAATAGAATAGATCCCCAAAACTTCGTCTCCAAAATACTTGGTAATAATATAGCTCAACATATAACCTGAGAATACCCCTAGAAGTCTGAATATAAATACAAGAGCAGTTCCACGTATCAACTCATTTAGATTTAAATCCAAACGAATATTAGAAAGAATTTGATTGAAATATTTTTTCACAGTTTCTAAGCAATAATCAATTTTATAACGAAAAAAGAATCATTTTATTCTTAAAAGACAGAAAAAAACTCCCCATTATACAAATACAAATGTGTTATTAAATTTCTCTTTTTCCTAAATAATAAGTTTTTATCATTCAATAAAATTTACTTCAAAAATCTTATCTTCGCTAAGATGAGAATTGCAGTGAATACAAGACTATTATTAAAAGACAAACTTGAAGGTATTGGGTGGTTTTCATTTGAAACCCTCTCGAGAATTACAAAAGCACAGCCTAAGCATGATTTTTTTTTCTTATTTGACAGACCATTTTCATCAGATTTTATTTTTGAAAATAATGTACATCCCATAGTCGTATCTCCCCCCACTCGACACCCACTCTTGTGGTATATTTGGTTCGAACTACGAATTCCAAAAATCCTCAAAGAAATTGATGCAGATGTCTTTCTTTCTCCCGATGGTTTCCTTTCTCTAAGAAGTCTAATCCCCTCTTTAGCTGTAATTCACGACTTGAACTTTGAACATTACCCTAAAGATTTAAAATTTTCGCATCGGCTATTTTATCGCTTCTTCTTTAAAAAATATGCCCAAAGAGCGAATCAAATTGCAACAGTATCTGAGTATTCTAAAAAAGACATTTGTAGCAAATACAAGATTGACGCCTCAAAAATTGATGTTTGCTTAAATGGAGTCAGTTCAAAATTTCATCCGATCGGATTAAGCGAACAAATTCAAGTCAAAAAAATGTATAGCCAAGGACTAGATTACTTCTTGTTTGTGGGTGCGATTCATCCCAGAAAAAATATCACTAGACTATTGAAAGCATTTGATGCTTTCAAAAAAAAATCAAAATCATCCAATAAACTACTTATAGTGGGTAGCAAAATGTGGTGGAACCAGGCTCTTCAAAAATCTTTTGAAAACACATTTCATAAACAAGATATTATATTTTTGGGCCGAAAAAATCAGTTGGAGCTTAACAACTTATATGCCTCTGCATTAGCACTGTGTTTTGTGCCTTACTTTGAAGGCTTCGGAATCCCTATTCTTGAAGCCATGAAGTGCGCTTGTCCAGTCATTACATCCAATTGTTCATCCATGCCTGAAGTTTCGGGGGATGCAGCTCTACTGGTTAATCCTTTGAAAATAGAGGAAATTTCTAATGCAATGTATCGACTCGATCAGGACACCAATTTGAGGACTCTACTTTCTGCCAAGGGACAAATTAGAGCAGAAAAGTTTGGCTGGAATTCTACAGCAAATGCACTATGGAAGTCCATTGAAAAAATAAAAAAATAATGCTTTTACATGGTTTAAATAAAAGGCATATTGAAGTCGGCTGTGATGAAGCGGGACGGGGATCAATTGCAGGACCAGTGGTAGCTGCAGCGGTAATATTACCAAGAAACTTTTCTCATATCTTGCTCAATGACTCCAAACAAGTCAGCAAAAAAAATAGAGAGTTTCTCAATAGACTCATTCGAAAAAAAGCTTTGGCCTATTCTATAGGTATTGTATCTTCTCATGAAATTGACAAAATCAATGTTTTAAATGCATCTATTCTGGCAATGCACAAAGCCTTAGACCAGATTAAAATTTCATTTGATAGTGTTTTGGTCGATGGCAACCGATTCCATACATATAAAGATATGGAGCACCATTGTATTATTAAAGGAGATAGTAAATACCTCAATATTGCTGCAGCATCAATCTTGGCAAAGACTTTTCGCGATGGACTAATGATAGATTTAGATTCACAATTCCCTAAATACTATTGGGGAAAAAACAAAGGGTATCCTACAAAAGCTCACCGAGCTGCAATCCGAGAGTTTGGAAACAACCTACACCATAGGCTTAGCTTCAGGCTCTTGCCAGAACAACTCAAATTAAAAATTTAAATATCCGACAAAAAATCTAACTATTTAAATTTGAATGATTTAAATTCGAAACTAATTTTTTGGAAGAAAGACAAAAAACTAGAATATTTATTTGTGATTAAACTAAAATGACTCTATGTACCGAATCCTTTGCTTGGTAACAATTCTTAGCACTTTTTCAGCTTGTCAAAAAGAAAACTCTAAAAAAAATACTGCTTTGGAAGCCATCCCAATTGATGCAGCAATGATTATTGAAACAAAAAATCTGGCTCAAAGCCTAAAAAAAATCTCAAAAAATAATCTCTGGAATCTTTTAGCCAAAGAATCATTCATGGGTGATTCTCAGAAGATTATTTTAAGTATTGACTCTACCCTCTCTCCATTTGTGTCTGATCTTTCAAGTATTAATCCTGTATTTATATCTATTCATTCTACAGGCTCTCTTTCTTTTAACTGGATGGCCATGACTGATACAAAAAATCAAGAACAAAAATTAAAAATTCTTGAAATGGGGCTAAATAGCTTTGGTAGTATAAAATCTCATCCATACAGCAAAGCGATAGTTTTAGAGGTACTGATAGAAAAGAAACTATTTTTTTATACCATTCATAATGGACTTTTGATACTAAGCCCTGCTAAAGTTCTGATTGAAGATGCTATTCGACAATTAAAGACAAAAAATAATTTAAACAGAGATGCACCATTTCAAGAATTGTATCAGAGCTCAAATAAAAAAGAAGATTTCAACCTATACTTAAAATGTAAAAATTTCGATAAAATTAGCACTACATTTTTACAAAAACCATCTCTGCTAAGCGGTCATGCAAGTTGGATTCAATGGGATATAGAACCGACAAATGAAGGGGTTTTATTTAGTGGATTGGCTATAAGCCATGACTCGCTCGCTCAAGAACTCCAATTTTTTAAGGGGAATGAGGGACAAAATCTGAAAGCGCCAGAAGTACTCCCAAAAAACACAGCCTTTTTTTGTAGTTGGTCTTTTGAAAACTTCGAGCAATACCAAAGAAAAAAAATAAGGGCATTGGAATTACTTCACCAAAAGAAAAAATATGAGTTACATTTAAAGGGATTAGATTCAAGTATACAAAAAGAATTCATCAATTGGATAGACAGTGAATTCTGCTATTTCATCTCAGAAAATGGAAATAAAACAAGTCCTGGAATTACTCTAGATCTTAAGCAGAGTAGCTTGGTAGAAGAATACTTAGCTTCCTATGCCGATTCTGTTTTTGAATACCGTTCGGAACCTATTTTTAAATGGGAAGCCTTAAAATATTTTGCATACATAGGTAACTACACAAACACTAGTGACTTAAAATTCGCTTGTGTTCTTAAAGAACAACTGATTCTCTGTGCAGACCAAGGAATGCTTAAAAATCTAATTAATGACTTTAAGTCAGAAAATTCATTAAGCTATTCTATTGATTTTCAAAATTGTATGAATGAGATAGAAAATAAGGCAAACCTCACCTACTATATTCAGAATATTGAGGGATTAAAATGGGCCACAAGACATTTAAATGGACATGCTGCTGAGTTCGTTAATCAGAACATAGAAGCCTTAAAACCCATTAGTGCCTTTGCACTTCAATTCAACTTAAGTACTAAAGACTGCTATTCGAGTGCTTATCTTCACTTTAATTCTGCAGAAAAAGAGGAAACAAAAAATATTTGGACAGTTCAATTAGATGCGCCTCTTCGCTCTGAAATCAACTTAGTCAGAAATCACTATACAAAAAAATGGGAGCTTGCTTTGCAAGATGAACTTCTGAATCTTTATCTGATTTCTTCTCAAGGAGAAATTATATGGAAAAGAAAACTTGAAGAAGGTATTCTGGGCGAAATAAAACAAATTGATTTATATAAAAACAAGAAGTTCCAAATGATCTTTAATACAACTAATAAAGTCTTTCTTGTGGATCGAAATGGACGCGATGTCCTTAACTTTCCAATTATGTTGGAAGAACCCACCAAGCTTCCAATTTCTCTATTTGACTACGAAAAAAATAAAAACTACCGAATACTAGTCTCTTCAGGAAAGAAGTATTTTATGTATAATAAATTCGGAGAAAAGATTAAAGGGTGGAAATTATCTCGCACATTGAGTCCAGCAATTCATCCCGCAGAACACTATGTCATTGGTGGAAGAGACTACATAATTATGGCGGAAGAAAACGGCACTCTCCATATACTTAATAGGAAGGGAGAATCTCGTATTCAAATATCAGAAAAAATTGAATTCTCTCAGAATACAATCCAAGTCATTCAAGGAAAAACAAAAGAGACTTCCATGATGGTTACAATTGATAAAAATGGTGCTCAGAAAAATATTCTTTTTGACGGAAGCATAGATAATAGTCTACAATTTTCATTTGAAAAAAATACTCAATACGAATTCTCTAAAGGGCATAATATTCGAACCAAAGGAGATGTCTTGAATGTGAACGGACCCAAAATTAACCTAATGTACTCATTTGATGAAGCAGAACTCCTTCCAGCTAAAATATTTGAATTCTCTGATCGTTTTTACCTAAGCGTTACAGATAAAAAAGGATCTAAAACCTATCTTTTTAGAGACACAAATGAAATAATAGATGGCTTTCCGCTTTATGGTAAAACCACTGGAGTCTTACAGGACTTGAATAATGACGGTGAACTCAATCTCATTACTTCGGGAGAAACCGGAACTATATTTAACTATGCCGTCGACTAATATTTTGGCTTTCTTTTTCTAAGAAAAACTTCCATTCCCTCTTGTATTTCACAAGGAAATATACATCTATTTTTATTACGGAGTACTGAAAGTTGAAGACCGTATAATTGAGATATGCTATAAAATGTTTCT
>TARA_B110000444_G_scaffold77071_1_pt1 | contig 24293 bp, 26 predicted proteins | sample TARA_B110000444 | Tara Oceans TARA_B110000444 (sample SAMEA4398370) | marine metagenome | biome: Polar Biome; feature: [SRF] surface water layer (ENVO:00010504); material: water (ENVO:00002006), including particulate matter (ENVO:01000060) such as... | depth 5 m | reverse complement strand
TTTTCCTGGAATTTCAAATGCCAGTCTTGATTGTTCTGATGGCAATAGCTTACCTGGAAAATCTCTTGAAACTTTATAAGAATCAAGCATCTCAACCTCAAGTATCTCAATTGCATTAAGGTTGAAATTAAAAAATGAATTAATTAGTATCGTTGTTAAAAATATTTTATAGGTGGTTTTCATATATATATTCGTTTGACTTTGCCTAATAAAGAAACTAATGTTTGCAGTGTAAACATAATAACTAAAATGTTAGCAGTGTCAACATTATATTAAACTTAATTTAAATGAAAAGTTATCATCATGGAAATTTAAAAGAAGAGCTCATTAAGTGTGCTTGCCTTTTGTGTGAAAGGGATGGATACACCAAATTAAGTATTAGGTCTCTTGCTAAAGAAAGCAATGTTTCACAAACTGCTCCCTACAGACATTTTAAAACCAAGGAAAGTGTTTACGCTGCCGTTGCTCAAGAAGGCTTTGAAAAATTAGGTAGAGTTACATATTTTGATCCATCTGAAAAGATTGCCAAGAAAGATTTAATTGAAAGTGCTGAAAAGTATATTGATTTTGGTTTACGAAATGCTAATACATATGATTTGATGTTTGGAACTGCTGTTGGGAATTTTTCAAGCTATCCTGATCTTTTAGAAGCTGCAAATAGTTCTTATGCAAACTTAACTTTGAATATAGAACGCTTAACGGGCGATGATGGCGAATCTCTTGCTGCGAAATGTATTACTATTTGGTCTATTCTTCACGGTTTGGTTGGTATTCTTAGAAAAGCAGAAATGGTTGGAGATGACATTGATCCTTCTGTCTCAGGTCCAATCTCTGTAGCTCAGGATGTAAGCAAAAATCTTATGCCTTATCTAGATAAAGTTATGACAGGTATTATTGAGAATTAACTACTTCGATTTCTATCTTTTTAGAATAAATTGGATCGGCATGAGGAATATGTGCAAAGTTACCAACTAATAACTGAAGAGTGTGTTTACCTGGAGATAATTCTATAGTCGTCTCAGTTTGTCCCTTCCCAAAATGGATATAATTTTTTGAACTTGGTATTGGTCTAGAGAGAATAGGAAGTTCTGCATCAACTACAAGATGATGATGTCCAGAATCACAACTATTTATTCCTGCTGGAACAATATTAAGGTTTTTAATACCAAAAATTATCTTTATTTCTGACTGAGTTGATTTATAACCATTTTGAGGAGTTACAAAGAAAACCTCAGGCTTACCGTTTTGACAATTAATTGTATCAGCGCTTTCAGAAACTAAAAAACTAGCTAAAAAAGCTAAGTATATAAAAAAAATTCTATTCATATTTACCATCAACATAAGTAAGCGTATTTATCTCGTCATTTGATTTAGAATCAGTTACATGACCTATAACAATAGTATGGGTGTGGTAAGAAATCAATTTATCTACTGTACAAAAAATATTTGCTTGAGCATCCTTTAAAAAAGGTATTCCATTAAGGTCCCATTGGTATCCCTCAAATCTATCACCCTCTTCCTGAAAAGAACTGCATAAGTTTGAAATATCCTCTTGATTCTTATTAAGAAGATTGATGCAAAAAGATGACCCTTCTTCTATCGAGTCGTGAATACCAGCTGTTTTGTTAATGCACACAAGCAAACTTGGCGGATCTAATGAAACTGAAGTAACTGAAGATACAGTAATTGCATTATAGGTTCCCTTAACATCAATGCTGGACATTACACTCACAGAGTATATGTAGCTTCGCATTGCTTTTCTAAAATTGTCTTGAAGGGTCATGGATGAATTATACTTAGTTTAATTAAAATGTATTTACTAAATATGGATGAATATGCATATTGAAAATGTATAAAATCTTAAAAATTAAATGAAAAATAATATTAGAATTTCTGGAGGCATGCTTAAGGGTAAAAAAATTCCTTTTGATTTTAAAGATACCCTTAGACCAACCTCAAATAAGCTCAAAGAAATCATTTTTAATTGGCTCCAGTTTGAGATTCAAGATTGTGTATGTTTAGATTTATTTGCTGGTACAGGTTCCCTTGGAATAGAGGCTCTGTCACGACAGTCCCCAAAAGTTATATTTGTAGAATTGAATAAAAAAAACTACACGGTATTATCAAAAAATATTCAGTTTTTAAATATCAAAGATAAATCTAGGGTCTTTTTTAAAGATGCATTTGATTGGGTAAAAAAACAGGATTTATCTGAGTTCGATTTAATTTTTATTGATCCTCCTTTTGATCAAGAGCTTGAATTAAAAATTCTTAGGTTATTGATACGTAAAAATGAATTAAAATCTTCATGTAAGATTTATCTTGAATACAGTAAATTTACTGAGATTGAAATTCCAGAATCTCTGACAGTATTAAAAGAAAAATCAGTTGGCGATGTTAAAGCTTTATTGCTTCAAAAAATATGAAAATTAGAATAGCCACAAGAGAATCAGAACTAGCTTTATTTCAAGCAAATTTTGTAGCCAAAAAAATAGCATCTTTAAATAAAGACATAGAGGTTGAATTAATTCCTATGACATCTGAAGGGGATCAAACTGATAAGCCACTTCATGAAATTGGCGGCAAGGGGCTATTTGTATCTAAACTTGAGTCATCTTTAGAGATGGATAATGCTGATATTGCTGTACATAGCCTTAAAGATGTTCCAGCAAGACTTGATGAGAAATATATAATTGCAGCAGTCTTTGAAAGAGAGTCTCCTGCTGATATTCTTATCTCCAAAGAGGGATTGTCAATAAAAGATTTTGCAATGAATTCTTCAATCGGAACATCAAGCCCAAGAAGAAAGGCTCAGATAAATGATTTAAGGCCTGATATAAAAACTATTCCTGTTAGAGGGAATATAGCTACAAGAATTAAAAAACTTAATGATGGTTTATTTGATGGTTTAATTGTTGCCAAAGCTGCATTAAATAGATTAAATCTTAATATTCAAAAATCGTATGAATTTAGTATGGATGAAATGCTGCCATCTGCCTCACAAGGATATATAGCAGTCGAATGTCTTTCAAAAAATATAGAAATTATTAAAATAATGCATGAAATTAATAATGGTAAAGATATGGTTCTTGCTGAATCTGAGAGGAGATTTGTCTCTGCATTAGATGGTTCTTGTTTATCTCCTATTGCAATTTTGTGTTGTGAGGAAAATGACGTTATTAAGATACTAGCAAAAGTACTCTCTCAAAATGGAGAAGAAAAAATCTATAAAGAGGTTACTTCGTCATATAAAACTATCAATAAGGATATAGAATCTTTAGCAAGCGATTTTATCTCTAAAGATGCTCACTCTATTGTTTTAAGGTGATTGTACTTAATACAAGACCAAAATCTCTCTCAAGAAAAATAAGAGGGATTTGTGAAGAAAAGAAAATAGAGCTTCATAATGCCTATCTCTCAAAAGTCGAACCTCTTGATTTTGACGAGAATATAGATACTTGGAAACTAAAACTAAATGGTATTGAGAAATACAGCAACTTAGTCTTTACGAGTCAATCTGCTGCTATTTTCGGACTCAAAATACTTGAACATAAGTTTGATATAAAAAATATTAGTCAAAATATTCTTTGTATTGGCTCTGCTACAAAGGAAATACTTGCAAACAGAGATATTGATTCTATTTCTCCTTCTGTTCAATCATCAGAGGGTTTGATGGGATTGATAGAAAATAAATACTCTGGAAAGAGTCTTCTCTTTTGTGGTAAAAACTCAAATAAGAATCTTCAAAAAAAATTAAATTCAGCGATCGATGAAATAGTTTGTTACGAGCTCATTTTTGATAAAACTGCCTTAAATGAGATTATTGATGGTCCTAAAATTATCTTAATTTATAATTTTCTTACATTGTCCTTTATTTTAGAAAATATAGATCAGAATTTATTAAATCAAAAGGATTTTGTAGTTGCTTCAGATAGAATTAAGGAGAAAGCTTTAGAAATAAATAGAGATTTAAAGATAGTTGTTTCTGAGGATCCTTCGGATGAGGAGATGCTAGTAGCAGCTAAAAACTTTATTTAGTCTTTTTGCCATTCCCACTTTTCATAGAAGTAAAGAATTCATCATTTGTTTTATGTGATTTCAATCTATCTATAAGGAACTGAATTGCTTGTGCATCTTCCATATCATCAAGAATTTTTCTAAGTACCCACATTCTTTGCAGTTCATCTTCTGCAGTAAGTAAATCCTCTCTTCTTGTTCCAGATCTTCTTATATTTATTGCAGGATATATTCTCTTTTCTGCAATTTTTCTTTCAAGGTGGATTTCCATATTACCTGTACCTTTGAACTCCTCATAAATCACTTCATCCATTTTAGAACCAGTCTCAACAAGAGCTGTTGCTAAAATAGTTAGGCTTCCACCTTCTTCTAAGTTTCTTGCTGCACCAAAAAATCTTTTAGGTCTTTCCAAAGCATTTGAATCAACACCACCACTTAGAATTTTTCCAGAAGCTGGTTGAACAGAGTTATAAGCTCTTCCTAAACGAGTAATAGAATCCAATAAAATTACTACATCTTTTTTATGCTCTACTAAGCGCTTTGCTTTTTCAATAACCATATTCGCAACTTGGACATGCCTTGAAGGTGGCTCATCAAAGGTACTGGCAACAACCTCACCCTTTACAGTTCTAGACATTTCAGTAACTTCCTCAGGCCTTTCATCTATAAGTAAAACTATTAATTCAACCTCAGGATTATTACTCTTAATTGAGTGAGCAATACTTTGAAGCATTAATGTTTTACCTGCTTTTGGAGGAGAAACTATAAGGCCACGTTGACCTTTTCCAATAGGAGCTATTAGATCTATTATTCTTGAAGATAGGTCTTCTTTTGAACCAGTTCCTTGTTCAAGAATTAACCTTTCATTAGGAAATAAAGGAGTTAAGTTTTCAAAAAGAATTTTATTTTTTGTTTTTGCTGGCTCTTCACCATTTATAGTATCTACTTGAATAAGTGCGAAGTAACGTTCTTTTTCTTTTGGAGTTCTGATTTTTCCAGCAACAGAATCACCCTTTCTTAGACTAAATTTTCTAATCTGACTAGGAGAAACATATATATCATCCTCCCCAGCACAATATGAACCTTCTGGAGATCTTAAAAAACCAAAACCATCATTTAAGATTTCTAAAACGCCACCACCATATATATCAATGCCTTCAGACGCCTTATGTTTAAATATTCTAAATATAATTTCTTGTTTTTTTAGTCTTCCGACGTCCTCTAAACCAAGCTCAGTAGCTATATCTACAAGCTCATTTATTGGTTTAATTTTTATTTCAGTTAGATTCATGTATTGGATTCCGTTCTAGTTGTTTTAAATTGGGATTGTTGTTTGGGCGCCCTGTTGGGCAAGATTTGAAAATGATAGTTCTTTTTAATTAAAGATGCAAAGTTTATGTCTTAAATTAAACTACTGTATTTATAAATTCCTCTAATTGTTGTTTGCTTAAAGCCCCTATTTCAGTCCCAGCAGGCTCACCATTTTTAAAAATAATTAATGAAGGTATTGATCTAATTCCATATCTCGCTGCTATTTCTCTATTTGAATCAACATCCATTTTACAGACTTTTATTTTATCTAGATTTTCAGAGGCTATTTCTTCAACAGTTGGGGATAATTGTTTACAAGGTCCACACCACTCAGCCCAAAAATCGACCAAAACAGGTGTCTCAGAATTCAAAACATTATTTGTAAAATTTTCTTCATCTTGAATTTCAATTACATTGCTCATTTGTTGTTTATCTCCTTGGAAATTTCTTTTGCAGAGTACGTAAGAATCGCATCTGCACCAGCTCGTTTAAAGCTTAATAATGATTCTAACATAACATCAGCATCAAGCCACCCTTTATCAATTGCCAGTTTAAGCATGCTATATTCTCCGCTTACTTGATAAGCAAAGGTAGGTATTTTAAATGTTTCTTTGATTGAGGATATGATATCTAAATAGGGCATTCCAGGTTTTACCATTACTATATCTGCACCCTCATTTATATCCATTGCCACTTCATGTAAAGCTTCATTTTTATTTTTGGATGACATCTGATATGAAGATTTAGAGGAATTTCCTAAATTACTTGCAGAATTTACTGCATCTCTGAATGGACCATAAAATTTTGAATTATATTTAGCCGCATAAGAAAGCAATATAGTATTTTTATAATTAGCTTTTTCTAAGGCATCCCTGATTACTCCAATTCTGCCATCCATCATATCTGAAGGTGCAATAATATCTGCTCCAGCCTCTGCCAAGACAATAGACTGTGATTTAAGAATATCAAGGGTGGAGTCATTATCAACATAGCCATCAATCAATAAGCCGTCATGACCATGGTTTGTATATGGGTCTAATGCAACATCTGCAATTATTATAATTTCTTGAAATTCTTGTTTAATTTTTTTTATTGATTCACACATTAAATTGGCATCATTTGTTGCCTCTTTTCCAAGATCATCTTTTTTAGAGGGGTCGATCACAGGGAATAGAGCAATAGATTTTATTCCTAATTCAAGAAGCTCTTCTACCTCTTTTAAAATTGAATCTTGGCCGTATCTAAGAATTCCAGGCATTGATTCTATTGATTCAACCCCAACTAAATTTTCTTTAATAAATATTGGTTGGATTAAGTCATTTACAGACAGGTTATTTTCAGCAACTAAATCACTTATGTGAGAATTGGATCTCAACCGTCTCAATCGTGTATTAGGAAATTTTCTATCTATAAACATTTTTAATCTGTTACTGCTCCGAGACTTGCAGATTTTACACTTTTTGCAAATTTAGATAAAACACCTTTTTCAGGTGGTTTATTTGGATTCACCCATCTTGACATCCTATTTAAAATTTCATCTTCAGAAACTTTTAATGCTAGTTGATCTGTTTCAGCATCAATTAAAATGATATCACCATCTTCTACTATAGCTAATAACCCTCCATCTGCTGCTTCAGGTGTAATATGCCCAACCACAAAACCATGGGTTCCACCTGAGAATCGCCCATCTGTTATAAAAGCAACTTTATCTCCTAGTCCCTGACCCATTATTGCAGATGTAGGTTTTAACATTTCTCTCATTCCTGGACCTCCTTTCGGTCCTTCGTATCTAATAACAACAACATCACCTGATTTAATAGACTTAGATAAAATTGCTTCAACGCCCTCTTCTTCTGAATCGAACACTCTAGCAGTTCCTTCAAATGATGTTCCTTCTTTACCAGTAATCTTTGCTACAGCTCCTTCTTTTGCTAGATTGCCATATAAGATTCTTAAATGACTAGTCTTCTTAATAGGGTCTTCGAAATCTCTAATAATGTTTTGGTCTTCTTGATAAGGTTCGATTTCTGATAGATTTTCAGCCAAAGTTTTTCCTGTAACGGTAATGCAGTTACCATGAAGCAAGCCTTTTTCTAAAAGAGTCTTCATTAATGGCTGAATCCCACCATTAGCATTTAATTCTGACATGTAGTGAGAGCCGAAAGGTTTTAAATCAGCCATTACAGGTGTTTTCTTTCCAATTCTAGTAAAATCATCTAAATGTAAATCTACCCCAATTGCATGAGCCATGGCTAACATATGCAAGACTGCGTTTGTAGATCCTCCTAAAGAAATCACAACCGTGATAGCATTCTCAAAAGCATCTTTTGTCATAATATCTGAAGGCTTAATGTCTTCTTCTAATAGTTTCATTATCGCGGCACCAGCTTCTAAACAATCATTTTGCTTGTCATTGGAAATAGCATCTTGACTGCTACTTCCAGGAAGACTCATCCCCAAAGCCTCAATTGCTGAAGCCATGGTATTAGCTGTATACATTCCGCCACAAGATCCTGGGCCTTTTACAGAGATTTTTTCTACATGAATCAATTCAGCCTCATCTAGATCACCCTTAGAGAATTCACCAGTTTTTTCACAAACTGTTACATAATCTGTATTTTCTGAACTAGGCTGGATAGAGCCGCCATAAATAAAAATTGATGGTCTATTAAGTCTTGCCATTCCAATAATGCAGCCAGGCATATTTTTATCACAACCCCCAACAGCTATAACACCGTCATAACCCAGACAACCAACAACAGTTTCAATCGAATCTGCGATTACCTCTCTTGAAACAAGAGAATATTTCATGCCCTGAGTACCCATTGAAATACCATCGGAAACAGTAATGGTGTTAAAAAGTACGCCTTTACCGCCTGAAGAATCTACTGATTTCTCTACAACTTCTGAAAGTTGATTAATATGCATATTACATGGGGTTACTTTTGCTCCTGTCGATGCTATGCCAACGAAAGGCTTAGTAAAGTCCTCAGAAGTGAATCCCACTCCTCTTAACATAGATCTAGAAGCTGCCTGATTAGGACCATCTACTAGCTCTTTTGAAAACTTTCTTGTTGTCATTTTTGCATCATAAAATTATTCGGACGCGTATCTTAACGCAGCTGTAAGTAATTTTTTAGTATATTCTTCTTTAGGTTGCTCAAATACTGATTCAGAAAGACCTGATTCAACTATTTTTCCATCTTTCATAACAAATATAAAATCTGACATGGATCTTATAACTTTTAGATCATGGCTGATGAAAAGATAGGTTAGACCATATTCTGTTTGAATATCTTTTAATAAATTTATTACTTGAATTTGTATTGATCTATCTAGAGCAGAAGTTGGTTCGTCTAAAACCATAAATTGAGGATTCATTATCAATGATCTTGCAATAGCCACTCTTTGTCTTTGTCCTCCTGAAAACTCATGTGGATATTTATTTTTAGCAGAAGTCTCTATTCCAACATCAGAAAGCACCTTGTCAATTCTTTGTTCTTTTTCTTTTTTAGCCAACTTAAAATGAACACCCAAGCCTTCTCCAACAATTTCTCCAATAGTCATTCTTGGAGATAAAGATCCGTATGGGTCTTGGAATACTATTTGAACATTTTTCTTCAAATCTTTGTTTTCTTTTGAAGAATTAGAGTTCAAATTTTTGCCTTTAAATAAAATATTGCCTTCATAAGTTACAAGATTTGCGATTGCTTTTCCCAAGGTCGACTTCCCAGAACCAGATTCACCTACAAGACCTATGGTAGTATTTTCATATATTTTAAAAGAGATATCTTTAACAGCATGAAAGGTATTTTTCTTAAAAAAATTTGTTGAAGGAATCTTATAAAAGACATTTAAGTTATCTATTTCTATAACTGGCTTATCACTAATTAAGCTTGATGGCTTTGGTTGAGGCTCTGCATCTAATAACTTTTTAGTATAAGCATGTGAAGGATTTTCGAAGACTTCGCTGGTATTACCTTTTTCAATGATCTCCCCATCTTTCATAACACAAACTTGATCTGAGAATTCTTTTACCAAACCTAGGTCATGAGTTATAAAAAGTATGGACATCCCTAGTTCACTTTTTAATTTGGACATTAAATCTAATATTTGAGCCTGAATAGTTACATCAAGTGCAGTGGTTGGTTCATCTGCAATTAATAATTCAGGTTTATTTACCAACGCCATAGCTATCATTATTCGTTGCCTTTGTCCGCCAGAAAGTTCGTGAGGGTATGAATAAAACCTTCTTTCAGCATCATCAATCTCAACAAGACTCATTAAGTCAATAGCTTCTTTAATAGCTTCCTTCTTTGTGCTGTTTGAATGTAATAATATTGATTCTGTTATTTGATTTCCAACTTTATGATACGGATTAAGAGATGTCATTGGCTCTTGAAAAACCATAGAAACGATATTGCCTCTAATAGAAAGTAATTTTTCTTTTGAGGCATCAATTATTTCACTACCATTAAACTTTATGGAAGATTCATTGGAATACGATGCTTGCGGCCTCGGCAACAATTGAAGAATTGACATAGCAGTAACTGATTTTCCAGATCCTGACTCGCCAACCAGTGCCATTGTTTGATTTTTATTTATATCAAAACTTATATTATCTACAGCCTTAAAAGACCCGTCTCTAGTTGCAAAGCTAATACTTAAATCATTTATTTCTAAAATTTTATTCATAATATTTCTTTATATTCTCTTAAAAAATCCTCTGTTGCTAATTTTGCCGATTTTAATCTCGTCATCGAAGCAAAGCCATGAAACATCTTTGGATAATGTAATTGTTTCACATTATCACCTTTTTTATGAAGTAAATAAGCATATTCTTCAGCCTCATCTGACAGGGGATCAAAGCCAGCGGTAACGATAACTGTAATGGGTAGTTTTTTTTCTATATCAATTTTTAAAAGATTAAATAATGGGTCTGAAAATTCTGATTTATTATTTCCAAACTTTTCCCAAAACCACAGCATATTTTTTTTAGTAAGAAGGTAGCCATCCGACATAAGATCATACGACTCAGTTGAGCAGTGAGGGTCACACATAGGATAAATAAGAAATTGGCTATGAGGCATTTCAATGTTATTTAATGCCAAATAATGGACCAATGATGAGGCTAGATGAGCTCCTGCACTGTCTCCGCATAGTGAGATGTTATCAGTACAATATCCTTTTGAGATAAGCCAATTATATGCCTTTAAGGCATCATCCAATGCAGCAGGATATTTATTTTCTGGAGAAAGCCTATATTCCAAAGAAAAAAACTTTGATTTAATTTTATCTGACATGAATGACACCATCATGTCATGGGTCTTGATTGAGCTGATAACATACCCACCGCCATGAAAATATAATACCGCTTTTTTGGAATGCAACTCTACTGGGATATATTCTCTTAAGGCAAGATTATTTTTAGAACAAATATTATGATCTATTGTCGTGACAGCTGACGAAGCTTTTAGTGAAAGTCTATATTGTGTTCTTTTCTTATCAATTAAATCTCTAGTGCTTTGTATAGAATCATCCGAGACGTCTGTTAAATCTTTCTTTGGCATAACATCTAAAAGTACAGAAGATTGAAAGTCAAACATATGACCTCTTATAGGAGTTCTTCTTTTCAAATAGACCAATCTAAGGAGCCATACTGGAATATAAAAAAATATATTTAATAATAGTGTTCTAATCATAAGGACCCACTTTAATATGTAATTAAAAAAAATTCTTTATTTTAAGTAATTAGGAGTTTATTCTCTTACCCGTATGAACAAATTTTTAATTATACTCTTATCCTCGCCATTGTTTTTTGAGTTATCAGCGACAAATATTTTTAATCAAGGCGATGAGGTCCTTGCTGCTGAAAAAGTGTTTATTATTAATAAATCAATGGACTCAGAAAATATAATAATTACTTGGGATATTGTGGATGGATACTATATGTATTTAGATAGTATTAAAGTCATGGAAAATAAGAATGCGCTGTCATACAAAATCATTAATTCAAGTCAATCTAAATATAATGATGATTTTTTTGGTGAAAGCATTATCTTAAAAAAAAATCTTAGTATACATATAAAAAAGAAGGATTTATCAGCAATAGACTCAGCATTAGTTTATTATCAAGGCTGTTCTGAAGCTGGTTTTTGTTATCCGGTACAGAAATCTTATCTTCGTTAATAAATATGATAAAATCCTTTAAAATCTGCTAAAATCATATATATGAATATTTTATTAATTAATGGTCCTAATTTAAATCTACTGGGTAGAAGAGAAACAGATCTATATGGGGATACCACATTAATAGAACTTGAAAGTAATCTTCAATTAATGGCTAAGTCCCACGGTTGTATGCTTGAATGCCTCCAAAGCAATGCAGAACATCATTTAATTGACGCAATTCATAATGCAACAACAGACAATATTAAAGCAATAATAATAAATCCTGCTGCATACACCCATACAAGTATTGCAATTAGAGATGCTCTTCTTGGAGTGAACATCCCATTCTATGAAGTTCATATTTCAGATATTTACTCAAGAGAAAAATTTAGACATTTTTCATACCTGTCAGATATTGCTGAAAAGGTTTTTTGTGGTCTAGGCATTAAGGGATATGAAGAAGCTTTATTAGAGGCTATATCAAAATATAAGGGAATTTAAATGGATATAAGAAAAATTAAAAAACTGATTGAGATGCTGCAAGAATCTGATCTTAAAGAAATAGAGGTGAGTCAAGGAGATGAATCTGTAAGAATTCTAAGAGATAATAATTCTGATAAAACAACAGCATTGTTACCAAGTCTAGAAAAAGTGCCAGAAGCGTCTCTTTTAAAACCTAGCGAGAATCAAATTGGTAATATCGTTACCTCACCAATTGTTGGAACTTTTTATCGCAAGCCAAGTCCTGACAAAGACCCTTTTGTGAGAGTTGGTGATGTTGTAAGCCAAGGGGATGTTCTTTGTATCGTTGAAGCAATGAAAATGATGAATGAAATAAAATCAGAATATAGTGGAAGAATCATTTCGATAGATTTAGAAGATGGGCAGCCAGTTGAATTTGGTCAAAAGATTATAACAATCGATTAATATGCCCTTTAAAGTTCTTATTGCTAACAGAGGAGAAATTGCGCTTCGTGCCATCAGAGCATGTAAAGAGTTAGATATTTCGACAGTATCGGTTTACTCAGAAGGAGATAAAGATTTAAAACATCTTAAATTTTCAGATGAAACGGTTTGCATTGGACCAGCCTCTCCCGCCAAAAGTTACTTAAATGCCTCAGCAATACTTTCTGCTGCAGAGCTCACAGGAGTAAATGCTATATATCCAGGTTATGGCTTCTTAGCTGAAGATCCTAATTTTGCTGAAATGTGTGAGAAAAGTGGATTTAAATTCATAGGACCGAATTCAGAAACTATTCGAAGTATGGGAGATAAAATAACAGCTAAAACATTAGCAGAGAAAGCTGGCATTCAAATAGTTCCTGGGTACAAAAAAGATATACCTAAAGACCCAGAAAAGTTTAAGGAAATTGCAAGAGAAATTGGATATCCAATAATGATAAAGGCTACCGCTGGAGGTGGAGGCAGAGGAATGAGAGTTGTTGAAAAAGAAGAAGATTTAATATCTCTAGCAGAAATTACAATGCAGGAAGCAAAGAATGGTTTTGGAAATGAAAAAATCTACTTAGAGAAATTTATTAATAATCCAAGGCATGTCGAAATACAAATAGTTGGAGATGGCAAAGGAAGTGCAATACATCTTGGAACAAGAGATTGCAGTATGCAAAGAAGACATCAAAAAATAATAGAAGAAGCACCCGCAATAGGACTAGACGAAGAAGCTCTTAATAAAACATTCAACGCTTGTATTAATTTATGCAAAGAGATGCAATATGAGGGGGTTGGTACTATTGAATTCTTATATGAAAATAATCAATTCTACTTTATTGAAATGAACACAAGAATTCAGGTAGAACATCCAGTAACTGAAATGATTACAGATTTTGATTTAGTTAAAGCGCAGTTAAGAATTGCATTAGGTATGGAGATATCTTTGAATCAGGATGAAATTTATTTTCATGGTCACTCTCTTGAATGTCGAATCAACGCAGAAGATCCAGAAACTTTTCAACCATCTCCAGGAACAATAACAAAGATGCATACAGCTGGTGGTTTTGGAATAAGATATGATTCCCATATATACGGTGGTTACACAGTTCCGCCCTACTACGACTCTTTATTGGCAAAAATAATTACTCAAGCTAACTCCAGAGAATCTGCCATAAAGAGAATGTTGAGTGCTCTTGACGAGTTTTTTATTGAAGGAATAAAAACAAATCATTCGCTTCACCAAAAAATACTTCACGATAAGACTTTTATTGAAAACAAACATACGATAAATTACCTTGAAAATGAGTTCCTACAAAATGAATCCTGAATATAATCCAAAAGATATTGAAAAAGCAATTCAAGAAAAATGGTTAAAAGAAGATAGATTTAAGGCTGTTCCAGATAACAGAGAGAAATTTTATTGTTTATCGATGTTTCCATACCCATCTGGAAAACTTCATATGGGCCATGTTAGAAACTATACGATTGGCGATGTTATTTCTAGGTATAAGAGGATGAAGAATTTTAATGTTTTTCAACCAATGGGATGGGATGCTTTTGGACTACCTGCTGAAAATGCAGCTATCGCAAATAAAGTAAGTCCAAAAGAATGGACTGATCAAAATATAGAATATATGAAGAAACAATTGATTTCTTTAGGGTTAGGTTATGACTGGTCTAAAGAATTAAGAACATGTGAGCCCTCTTATTACAAATGGGAGCAGTTAATTTTTAAAAAGTTCTATGATAAAGGCTTGGTTTACAGAAAAAAATCTTTTGTGAATTGGGACCCTGTTGATGAAACTGTTCTGGCAAACGAACAAGTTATCGATGGGAAAGGCTGGAGATCTGGTGCTCAAGTAGAAATTAAAGAAATTGACCAGTGGTTTATAAAAATAACTGACTATGCAGATGAGCTTCTTACCTCTCTAGATGAAGTAGATTGGCCAGAGAATGTAAAGACTATGCAAAAAAACTGGATTGGCAAATCTAGTGGGGCTGAGATCAAATATCGCATAGATGATTCTTCTAATTTTTTGACTGCATTTTCAACAAGACCCGATACTATCTATGGCGTTTCATTTATAGCTATCTCTCCAAATCATCCAATTTCTTTGGAACTTTCTGAAAAAAATGATGAAGTTAAAGCATTTCTAGATAAATGCAAAGAAACAAAAGCTGCTGAGGCTGACATAGCTAAAGCAGAAAAATTTGGCATGGCAACTGGTATTAATGTCTTACACCCGTTAACTGGAAATAAAATACCTGTTTGGATTGGGAATTTTGTATTACTTGATTATGGAACCGGGGTTGTAATGGGTGTTCCAGCTCATGACCAAAGAGATTTTGAATTCGCAACTAAATATAGCTTAGATATAAATAAAGTTATTTCTTTAAATAATGATGAAGATGAACTGCCTGTATTACAAAAAGGTAGTTTGATAAATTCAGAAGGGTTTTCAGGTATGGGTTCAGATGAGGCCTCAAAAGCAATAGTTAAAAACTTGAAAGAAAAAAATCTTGCAGAAGAGTTAATTCAATTTAGATTAAGAGATTGGGGGGTTAGCAGGCAGAGATATTGGGGATGTCCTATACCTGTGATCTACGAAAATGGAGTGCCGAAAGTTATTGATGAAAAAGATATGCCTGTGGAGTTGCCTGATCTTCCTAAAAATTCTGCGCCAATACCATTAAGTCAAAATAAATCTTTCTATAATATTTCTGAAGAGCAAAAAAGAGAAACAGATACATTTGATACCTTTATGGACTCATCATGGTATTACGCTAGATTTACTTCTTCTGATAATGACAAAGAGATTTTTGATGAAAATTCTAAATACTGGTTACCAGTAGATTTATATATTGGTGGAATAGAACATGCCATTCTTCATTTACTATATTCAAGGTTTTTTCATAAAGCACTGAGAGATATGGACATGGTTGAGGGAAATGAACCATTCAAGAAGCTTTTAACACAAGGGATGGTTTTAAAAGATGGTGCCAAAATGTCAAAATCAAAAGGTAATACCGTTGACCCACAATCGTATATAGAAAAATATGGAGCTGATACTGTCAGACTCTATATGATGTTTACAGCTCCGCCTGAGCAAAGTCTTGAATGGTCTGAGTCTTCTGTAGAAGGAGCCTCAAGATTTATTAAAAAAGTTTGGAATTTAGTTAATGAAAGGAATTTTCAAAATATCAATGAGCCTTCAAGTCTTTCAAAAGAAGAAAAGGACCTTAGAAGAAAAGCACATAGCACATTAAAAAAAGTTACTAATGATTTTGAATCAAGATATTCATTTAATACTGCGATTGCCTCAATAATGGAGCTATTAAATTTTATTCCTGATTCATTTAAAGAATTGGGTGCATCTGATTCAAACAAGTACTGTTTAGATGAATCAATCATGATTATATTAAAAACCCTCAATCCAATTGCGCCTCATGCCTCAGAACATCTATGGAATAGTTTTTATGGTGAATTCTCTTCTGAAGGAATAGAAGATTCTTGGCCTGATGTGAAAGAACATCTATTAGAAGTTGATGAATTTGAACTCGTTGTTCAAATCAATGGCAAGGTTAGAGGAAAAATCATGATTAATAAAGATTTAGATCAAAATGCCATAGAGCTTCAAGTTAAAAGTATTGAGAATGTTGCTATTAATCTCGAAAATAATGAAATTAAAAAAATTATCTACATCAAAGAAAAAATTATAAATTTTGTTATTTAGAACGACTAACTAAAATAATGCTTTGATATATTTTGATGAGGTGGTTAATATAATTTATGAATAAATTTTCCATCTTTACTACTTTTTTATTTATGTTCACTTTGGCTGGGTGTAACTATAATCAAGTTGTAATGAATTTAGACCAAAGCATCTCTTATGATCTTAAATTTGATAATTCTCTTCCTGACTCTTATAAAAATAAAATCAGTTCGATATTTAAATCAAGTGAAGATACTAATGACAAACACATTACTTTAAAAAATTACTCGCTAAAGAGATATGACGTATATGGCGGCAGTGCATTAAGAGCGCTTGAGGGAGAGCTAACTTTAAGTATTCAATTAATGATTGATATAAATAGCGAAACAAAAAAGAAAGATTTAAAGATAATAAAAAGATTTAAGTCCAATGAATTAAACCCTTATGCGCAAAATGAAATGATCAATTTATTAGAAAGCGATATGCAAGATGAAGTAATTAATCAAGTTATTATTGAGGTCAATACTTTTGAAATGTGAAGCTATGGTGGTTGAGAAATATCTCAATAAATCACCAAATATTTTTTTTATTTATGGGTCTGAAATCATTCTAAGAAATAATTCAAAAGATATTCTAAAAAAACATTTAATCAGCCAAGGTTTTGGTGAGAAAAGAATTTTAAGTAAAGATGATTTTGGCCAAATAGAGCAGGTGATTATTGAAAATGTGGGAGGTTCTCTCTTTGGGACAAAGACAATAATTGAAATCAATCACGATCAAGGTAAGGTACCTGATCAAATAACTAAAATTTTTCAAATTCCTAATATTGGAAAAATGGAAAATATAGCAATTATCATTAATTCACATAATGAAAAAATTAATCATTCAACTAAGTGGGTAAAACAAATGGATGAATATGCGCTTATTGTTGAATGCAAAAAGCTTAAATCTTTTGAGGAAAAAATCTGGTTAAAACATGAACTAAGCTTTGTTTCTGATAAAGATAAGGCTTCTTTGGTTCAAAATATTTATGAAATGAATGCTGGAAATTTAGTTGCTCAACAGAATGAAGTGCAACTGCTAAAGCTAACCTATAAAGAAGGAATTGATCTAACACATAAATCATATTTAGATTCTGCTGAATTTATGCCGTTTGAATTAGAAGATATGATTATTTCTAAAAATACCAAGCATGCTTTAAGAATAATTCACTCTATTAAAAGTACTGAAGGACATTACGCACCCTTGCTAGTCTGGATTGTAGGTAAAATTGTTAATAATGCTTCTAGCGCTCGTCAAAATAAAAATCCACAGAATAGTCTTCAAAAATCTGGTGTTTGGAGTAATAAAATTTCAGATTATATGGCTTTTATAAAAAATCATTCTCTAAAAAAATTAATTCAACTTCAAAAAAATGTGTATGAACTAGATCTCGCTAGTAAAGGATTAAGTAAAAAAGATTTCTGGAATGAGTTAGATAATATCGTAATTGATTTAACCACTAGCTAAAGAATTTCTTTTCGAAGACTTCTTTGCATTTTAAGAACATTGGATCGTCAATATTCAAATCTGATTTCAAATTAGTTATCTCATAAATTGGAGCGAGTCCTTTTGTTGAACTTGTTAACCATGCAGATGAAGCATTCGAGATATCGGATAATAAAAATTCATCTTCTATGACATCTAGTCCTATTTTCTTTAATTCTATAATAAGTAATGCCCTTGTTATGCCTGGAAGAATATTATTCGATAGGGCTGGAGTGCAAATTTTATTATCTTTTATAAAAAATAAATTAGATGCGCCTGCCTCACGAAGAATATTATTTTTGTGCATAATGACTTCATCACAATTATCTTTATGAGCAGAATTCATACTCATAACATTGCCAAGCAGAGATGTAGATTTAATATTACATCTACCCCATCTAATATCCTCACACACCATTACCTTCAAAGGCTTAGATGCAAACGCATGAGCAATTACATAACCAAATGTTTCGATTTCCAGAGAGTTTGAGTACATATGGGAGCGTATATTATCTACCCCTCTAGTTATTTGATAATAAACATAGCCACTATTGCTTTCGCAAGAGGATATCAAATTATTTATCTCACTAGATATTTTTTCAATTTCTATATTCATCGCTAATTCGGTAGAGCTGTATTTTAATCTCTCAAGATGCATAGAAAATGCAATAGGTTTTGATTTAAAAAAAGGTATTACTTCATAAACACTATCAGAAAATGTATATGCCCTGGAAAAGGGAGAAATTTTAATATTTTCTACTAGATCAAACTTGCCATTAAAAACTGCTTTAACTTTATTCATTCTCAGTCATTCCAAATAAGCTATATATCCATAGTACAAACTTAGACCAGAGTCTTCCAAAAAAACCCTTCGCTTCAACAGCAGACAAGGCCACCAGATCAGTAACTAAGACAATCTCATCATTACTTGTTATTTCAAGGGTTCCTATTTTTTGCCCTATAGAAATAGGCGCCTGAATATTATTACTATATTTATAATTAACCTTTAAACCTTTAAAGCTATTTCTTGGGAGTGTTATTGATATATCTTCTGCCACACCAAGACCAAGATTTTTATCTTGTCCTCCCCATATAGCTATATTTTTATATTCCTTATTAGCATCTAAAACTTTTTGAGTGGCATACCATTTAAAACCATATTCTAGTAATCTCTGTGACGCTAGAAATCTATCATTATCTGATTTGCTTCCTGCCACAACTGTAATCAATCTCATTTCTCCCCTTTTTGCCGAACCAACTAAGCAATAACCAGCAGAATCAGTATGACCAGTTTTAACTCCATCAGAAGTTTCATCTCTCCACAAAAGTTTGTTTCTATTTAATTGTTTGATATTGTTAAATTCAAAACTTTTTTCCTTATAAAGTATGTAAGTATCAGGAAATTTAGTAATAAAATTTGACGTTAATATTGATAGATCTTTTGCGGTTGTAACATTCAAATCAGATAGGCCTGATGAGTCATGAAATACAGTATTACTCATTCCAAGTTGCGCTGCATAAGGATTCATTAAGTCAGCTACAAAGCCCTGCTCGTCGCCACCTAGGTATTCAGCTAATGCGACCGAAGCATCGTTACCAGATTGAATTATTATTCCTTTCATTAAATCGCTAACTGTTACTTTCTTTCCCTGCTCGATAAACATCCTCGATCCTTTCATCCTCCAAGCTTTTTCGCTTATCAGGACCTCTTCATCATTTGATATAGCTCCATCTTCTATATATTCAGCAGCAATATATGTTGTCATTATCTTTGTCATACTTGCAGGAACAATTTCTAAATTAGAATTAAATTCTGCTATTACTGTATTTGTATTTGGCTCGATTAATATATAACTCTTTAAGTTTAAATCTGGCGCATCAGGTAAAAATGTTTGAGATTCAATCAATAAAGAAATGCATAAAGGGATTAATAGTATTTTTTTCATGTTTTTAACTCTTCTGATAAATAATAAACTGCCATCGCATAAACATCACTAATATTATACTTAGCTATGGCTCTAAAGTTGTCATCGCCAATAAAATAAAGATCTTCTCCGTCTTCGTTGAAAGTTAAAGCTATGAATCTTGTAAGAGACTCATGTGGTTTATAAAATTTTCTTACGTTATTTGGATATGTCTTAGTTACAATTTTTCCCTCTCTTTTCCACCCATGTATGAAAAGATAGTTTGCAATACTGCCAATAGCATCATCAACGGAGTTAAACAAATCAGCAGATTCATCGCCATCATAATCTACAGCATAAGCTCTGTAGCTAGAAGAGATAAATTGTGCATATCCCATTGCGCCAGCATATGAACCTTTTGTTTTTAAAATATCTAGGTCATTTTCTCTTGTGAGAAGAAAAAACTCTATAAGCTCTCTTCTAAAAAATTTAGATCTTCTTGGATCATCAAATCCCAAGGTGGTAAGGCTATCTATAACTCTATATCCACCTTTGTTATCTCCATAATTAGTCTCAACCCCAAGAATGGCCGTGATTATTTCTTTTGGCACACCGAATTCTTTTTCAGCTCTTTCTAGGGCATTAATATTTTCTTTTATAAACTTTTTACCATCTGCAACTCTTTTTGTTTTTATAAAAATGGCTCTATATTCGTCCCATGTTTTTGTTTTTTCTGCGGGCTTGGCAACTGATTGAAGCATCTCATCTCTTTTCTCAGCATTCTTTAAGATATCTACAACATAAGATTTTTCAAAACCATGTTTTGTAACTAGCTCATCAATTACTAATTGACTGTCTTTGTGATTTGAATAATCTGCAAAAATAGAAAGATTAAATATCAAGCTAACAAATATAATTTTTTTCATCGTTGCATTAATTTCTTATGTGTTGCCATGGATATTATTATGCCAAAGGCTATATAGAATGATAACAAAGATGAGCCCCCTTTGCTGACAAAAGGAAGCGGCATACCAACTACAGGAATTAACCCAACAACCATAGCAAGGTTAATAAATAAAGTGGATGCAAAGATCAGGCTTAGCCCGCCAATCGTCAATCTACAGAATCTATCTCTAGCAATAAAAGCTAGATACAAGCACCTTAAAAGAATAAAGAAGAATACTGTCAAAAGTATGCATACTCCTACAAAACCAAATTCTTCTGCAATGACGGAAAAAATAAAGTCTGTTTCAGTCTCAGGTAAAAAATCTAGATGAGCTTGAGATCCCTCTTGGTAACCTTTTCCATTAATGCCTCCCGATCCAATGGCTATTTTTGATTGAGTGATATTCCATCCAGTTCCATAAGGATCAGCACTGGGATCTAAAAGAGTTTGTATCCGCTGTCTCTGGAATGGCTGTAAAAAATTATTCCAAAGAAAAGGTAGCGATAGAAGCAATATTCCAAAGGAGGCTCCAATAAATCTCCAGCTAAGTCCTGCCAAAAATAAAATATATACGCCTGCCAGAAGAACCACAAGACTAGTGCCTAGGTCGGGCTGTCCTGCTACTAAAATAAAAACAAATCCTATTAAAGTAAGAGTTATAAAACTGTGCTTAGGACTTATCGGGAGTGGCTTGTCATATAAGTAAGATGCTAGAAAAATAGGAAGAGAAATCTTTATAAGCTCTGAAGATTGTAGAGTAAAAAAGCCAAGATCAAGCCACCTTTTTGCACCATTTATTTCTTTGCCGAAAATCATAGTTGCAAAGATTAAAAATAGTGAAAACAATAGAAAAATACCTGAAAATGTATTATAAAAATTGGGATCTGGCTGACTTAAAGCAAACATTAAAACTAAACCAAAGCCAACAAATATAGATTGTTTTACTATAGTGCTTATATCTCCTTGGGATGCACTATAAAGAAAGAAAAGACCCATTACAGAAAGCAAAGTTATAGAAATAAATAAATATTGGTCAAAATATATACTGAACCTTTCAAAATTTAATCTTTTCTTCATTCTTTTTTTATTAACTCATTTAAAACAGCTATGGCAACAGGACCTGCTACCGATCCTCCGCTCTCACCATTTTCAACTACAACACTAACAGCATATTTAGGATCTGGCATTGGACCAAAGGCAATAATAATTGCATGGTCTCTATTTCCTATGTTTTCTCTAATAATTTTATAATCTTCTTTTGTCTCAGTACTAACAAGCTCAACAGTTCCTGACTTGGCTGCAACAATATATGACTTTAAAGACTTTAACCTTCTAGCAGTACCTCTTGGATCTTCAATCACACCTATCATACTTTTATGAATCTTATTCCAATCAGAATTATCAATTTTTGAGCCAGTAAAAAATGTTTCTACACCTTCCATGTCATCAATAAAAGATAGATTATTTAGTTTGCCTTTATTCGCAATAAAAGCAGAGTAGTATGCTAATTGAATTGGCGTCGCGCTCATATAGCCCTGACCAACACCAATATTTACGGTGTCTCCCTTAAACCAACCGTAATTAAGATTGTTCATTTTCCATTCTGGGTTAGGTAGAAGCCCTTTATCAGGGTTAAAGCAATCCATGCAAACATTTTTTCCAAAACCAAATTCTGATAAATGATCTATTAATTTATTAATATCGGAACTATAAGCTAAAGAAAAAAAGAAGGTATTAGAACTCTCAATGATTGCATCATTTAAATTTATTACGCCATGACCGCCTTTCTTCCAACCTCTGTAAACTCTTTGATCTTCTGGAAGAGTAAAAAATCCAGGGTCATCAATTGTAAAATTCCAATCTATTATTTGCTCCTGAAGACCAAATAATGCAATAGCAGGTTTTATAGTTGATGCTGGTGAATATCTGCCTTGAGACGCTCTATCAAAAAAAGGCTTATTTTCATCTTGAATAAGAAGATTAAATTCCTTAGCTGGCATTCCATTCGCAATATCATTTACTGAAAAACTTGGCGTACTAAGATAAGTCACAATTGATCCTGATTCTATCTCTATAGCAACAACAGCACCTCTTCTGTTATTCATTTTTTTAAAGGCCATTTTTTGAGAATCTAAATCTAGCTTAGTAAATATATTACTACCATTGATGGGCTCTATAGAATCTAGTTCTTTTAAAAACCTACCTTTAGCATCAACTTCAAAAGATTTTTTTCCAAATGATCCTCTAAGAGAGCCATCGTAAATATTTTCTATACCAGTTTTTCCTATTAGATAACCAGGATATTTAAATAAGGTTTCTATTTGTTTAAGGTTTTGATTAACTAGAATCTCAGAAAGCTGATCATTACTTGCGCCACCTACATAACCAATAGCATGAGAAAATAAATGAGGATAAGTGCTCTCTCTACTATATCTAACATCAATGAAAGCGTTAGGATAATTAAAATTTCTTACTTCAAACTTTGCTATCTCTTCTGATGTTAGGTTTCTTTTTACAGTTAATTCTCTATTGTAAGCAGCCTTTTGCTTAAAGTTTTCTCTAATATATTCGATTTCTTTTTCATCGAGATCAATGATTTTAAGAATATTATCAATAAAGGCTTCTAGATTTTTAATTTTCCAAGGCCTAATTATTAGATTATAAGCAGGAACATTATTAACAAGAATATTTCCATCCCTGTCATAAATAATTCCTCTAACAGGCTGGACTAAAATATCTCTTGTTCTATTTTTTAATGATGCCAATTCATAATCTGTGTAACTGGATACTTGCAAAGAAAAAGTTCTAAATATTAAAAGAGAGAAAAGAATACCAAAAAAGAAATAAATAAAAATGAGTCTACTAAAAAAACTTTTTTTCTCAACAAATCTTTCTTCTAGATTGATCATTTATGGTAGGGGGCTTTATTTATAATAGAAAAAGATCTATATATTTGCTCAACAAGTATTATTCTAAAAAGCCTATGGGGAAATGTAAAATTAGATGCTGAGATCACTTTATCAGATCTATTTATAACTTCTTTTGAAAGCCCAAAAGATCCACCAATAATAAAAGATAACTTCATATTATTCATCATAGACATTTCAAATAATTTGCTAAATTCTTGACTGCTATATGACTCCCCTTTTGAATCGAAAGAGATAACATAAAATTCTTCAGGTATTTTTGCCATGATCATTTCTGATTCTCTTTTAAGAACCTCATTGATTGATTTTTTTGGGTGTTGCTGGCCTTTAATATCTAAAAAAGATAGGTCTAAGTTTTTTGGAAGTTGCTTGGTGTAGTAATCTATTCCTACAGATTCCCATGATGTTAATTTATTTCCAACACTTATTATATTAAGAACCATTTATCCTGAAGTATTGAGGAGTGTATTCTCCCCCCATAGACCTTCAAGGTCATAAAACTCTCTCATGTCAGATTTCATTACATTTATAACAACATCTCCGCAGTCTACCAATATCCAACCGGATTCTATTGTACCCTCAACGCTCAAAACACTTATTTTATTCTTCTTTACTTCTTCAACAAGTTTTTCTGATAATGATTTTGCATGCCTATTAGAGCTTGCTGTTGCAATGATAATTACATCTGCAAAAGATGAAATGCCTTTAATATCTAAAGATAAAACATCAACAGCCTTGTTGTCTGTCAGTGAGTTAGCGCAGATATCCTTGAGGTTTTTTTTAGGCAAGATTACTTTATATTTGTTGGTTTTATATGGCTAGAAAA
>TARA_B110000444_G_scaffold53592_1_pt1 | contig 24314 bp, 16 predicted proteins | sample TARA_B110000444 | Tara Oceans TARA_B110000444 (sample SAMEA4398370) | marine metagenome | biome: Polar Biome; feature: [SRF] surface water layer (ENVO:00010504); material: water (ENVO:00002006), including particulate matter (ENVO:01000060) such as... | depth 5 m | reverse complement strand
GTACCTTTAGGTCCTGCTACTGATGAGTTATCACCTTTTTGTCCTTTAGGACCTGCTACTGCCGAATCGGCACCTTTCTGTCCTTTAGGTCCAGCTACTGATGAATCAGCACCTTTTGTTCCAGTTGAACCTTTTGGTCCTGCTGGTCCTGCTACTGTTGAATCAGCTCCTGTTTGACCTTTTTGACCTTTTGTTCCTGCATTACCTTGTGGTCCTTCAGCACCTTTTGGTCCTGCTGGTCCTGCTACTGATGAGTCAGCACCTTTAGTACCTGTTTGTCCTTTTTGACCTTTTGATCCTGCATTACCTGTACCACTTTGTCCTTTTTCTCCTTTAGGTCCTGCTACTGATGAGTCAGCACCTTTTTGTCCTTTAGATCCTCCTGCACCTTGCGGTCCTGTATTACCTGTAGGTCCTATTGAACCTTTTGGTCCTGCTGCACCTTGATTACCTTGAGCACCTTGAGCACCTTTTGGTCCATTTGCTCCTTTTGGTCCTGCTCCTCCTGTTGGTCCTGCTGGTCCTGCTGAACCTTTTGTTCCTGCATTACCTTGTCCACCAGTTGATCCTTTAGTACCAGCTGGTCCTTTAGTTCCTCCAGCACCTTGATCACCTTGACTACCTTTAGGTCCTTGATTACCTTGAGGTCCTACACTACCTTTTGTACCACCTTCTCCTTTTTGTCCTTTTGATCCTGCTGTACCTTTAGTACCAGCTGATCCTTTAGTTCCAGTATCTCCTTTTTGTCCTTTAGTTCCTGAAGAAATACTTGCTGAATATAAATTACCAGCGGAGTCTACACCTACAACACCAACTGATCCTGTAGCTAATTTAGTTGCTACGTTAGGAAATTTAACAAAGTTAGTAGTTGAAGCGGGTCCGTGAGTTATTAATGATCCTGTAACTATAAATGAACCAGATACTTTGATTCTATAGTCATCAGTCGCCGTGAAAGCGTTTATTGATTGCGATACTTGAGATGCTTGAACAGTTTGTCCTGTTTGTATCCCAGTATTCGATAATGATTTGATTGCCATGGTCTAAAGGTTATATTTTATTATAAATATTATATTTTTATTGTCTATCAATGTTTACTAATATAGTTGTGTCAGTAGTTCTTGATGTTGGTAAAGGTTGTGCTAACTTACCAACTGCCATTAACTCACTACTATTGTTATACATACCAACTGTCGTTACATAAGGTGAAAAGAATGAGGAAGTAATAAAATTAAATACTGTACCATCATTACTAGAACCTGATATTGTTGTTGGATTTTGTGAATAATTAAATTCATCCTGTCCTATTGTACACTTGTACTGCGTCTCATAAATAGTAAAAGAAGATGAAAATGAACAAGTTATATTTAATGTATCTACAAAATTATCAATATCAGATACACCTACTGTTCTTCCATTCCAAGTAGCATCTCCATATTCAGCTGTTCCATAAACATAAAATTCTCCCGTTCCTTCTTTTCTTGTTCCTCCAGTTAAAACGATCATTCCATGTTCGTAAATTACATTACCTACTCTAATAGCACTTCCTGTTCCTAATGTTGGGGTATTTCTCCATAATACTCCTTCTCCATCATCATAATAACTACCACTTGGTGTTGTAATAATAATAGATTTTGGTACTACTTGATCACCAAACATTTTTTTAGGTATAGATAATACACCTATAGTTGGAGGTTGTACTGTTGAACCATATAAAGAAGTTCCATAAACTGCTGTTCCATATACTGAACCTGAAAATGTAGCTACAGTATAAGAACTAGTTGGAAAATATCTATATGGGTTTAATGTTGTTTGTGGATAATCATAATACCCATTACTACCAATTCTTCCTCTTATTGTTCCATCTAAATTAAATGAAGCAGTATTTGCTATTTGAACATCTCCATTACTACTAGAGATATAATTACCATAATATAGTTGTTGAACTGAATGATAAACAGCTGATTGTGAGAATTGACTACCAGGTATACCAGTAGGTACATTTGTAGAAAATTTAGCTCCCTTATATCTTATAATTCCAACATTAGATGATGTTAGAGCATTTCCTTGGTAGGAAAAGTTCTTTTCTACCTCAAGAGGTGATATTATTATATCCTGGGAATTTAGTGTTTTGAAAGCCGCCATTCATTTTTAAAAATCTAATTTAACTCTAATAAGTGCTTCTTTTGTAAAGTCTTTATTTAGAGGTTTTGATAATTTTGCTACCGCTAATAATTCATTTGCATCATTGTACATTCCTACTGTTGTAATATATGTTTGTGGATTATTAATAAAATAATTATAAATTACTTCACCTGTTGATCCTGAAACGTATGATGGATTTTCTGAATAATTAAATTCTGAATTTCTTGCTCTTACAAATATAAAATCTGATGTAATTGTTTCTTCTGAATTTAAACCAAATCTACCATTTTGTGATGCAGTAGTTACTGATTGTAAATGTTTATATAATTTTATTTGGTTATTAGATGGGTTATTTTGTGTTTTAACAGTACCTAAATTAATACCTTGAACAGTATTTAAATCTAAAGCATCACCATTTAATAATATAGTTCCAATATCTGGTAAAAATAAACCATATGAACCGAAACTTGTAGTATATCCATTTCCACCTGAAGCTGAATTATAAGCTAATCCTTGTGAACCACTAATAATTTGATATGCTCTTGTTGTACCATAATAAGTTGGTACTGATACCATTTTAGAATCATCTGTTAATACTAATCTAGTTGTTGCACCAGCTCTACTACTCGAAAAACCTAAGTTTAATGAACCTGGGAATAATGCTTGTTTATATCTAGATCTTTCTATACTTAAAGCATAAATAGAACTACCTGAATAATTACCAAATACAAATCCTGAGTTTTCATCTTCTAATACTAAAGTTCTGTATTGTCCAAATATTGTTTGTGTTGGTGATACATTTGATACATTTGAATTGTATGCTAAAGCACCTCCACCTGTTTCGTTTGCGTAGGCAATTTCAAATTGTGCTTGCACATTTGATCCTGTTGATACTTCGTTGTAAACAGTAACATAATACTTTCCTGATACACCATTTACTTGGTTAGATTGTGTATAAAAATTTGTTAAAGTTGGTACATTACCTGTCCAACAAGTAGCAGTTTGTGCTTGTGCACTTACTACAAAATCATCGGCTTCTAATCTTTTAAATGACATATTTTTCTATTTATGATTGTGTATTTTTAGTTATTGTAATAGGGACTGTAATTCTAGCTCCACTATCTAAACCTACTACTGATAGTGTACTTAATAATGTGGAATTAGATCCAAATAATGTATTTACAGTAGTAGCTCTTAAATTAAACTGAGTACCTGTTATTGTAGATGACACATTTGTTCCTATAGTTTGTGTTGCAGTAGCATTTGCTGATGTTGCTGCTGTTGTATTTATACCAGTTCCTTCAAATGTACTTACTAATCTTACATCTGCTATTGTCATACTATACCCACTAGTTTCAAATACTTGGTCGTTACCTAAGTAGTTTAAGGTTTGTGGTGTAATTGCAACTGTAGCTCCTTGTTGAAGTGTAATTGCAGAGTATCCTAAGTTTAAAACTGGTAATTTAGCTGTACCTCTTGGTAGAGTAGCTAATTGAAATTTCATTATTTGGGATTCTTCAGGAAATGCTTCTAATAAAGGCATTCCATCGATTGCTTCTCCGTAAAAAGCTGAACCTGATGGATGTGTTGGATTATAAAGTGTATAATCGATTTCATCATCTGCTAATGAAAATTGTGTTATTCTGAACGAGCCGTCGTTTGCGGCTAACAATTCTCTACCTTTAGTGGTTAGAATCGCGTCAATTGTTATTACTGAATTGTTTAAATATCCCATTTTGTTGTTTTATATAAATATTGTTATATGTTATAAATATGTTAATCTATTAGTTTCTTATCCCTTAGGTCAGTTATTATTGTATCTGGGTCTAATTCTATATCTGCTGTTGGATATTGTGGGAATAAGAATCCAGATGGTGTGTTAGCTGCTATTGTTAACGGCGCATATACTTCAACTATACTACCTGATTGTGTTGTTGATGTTATGGACTGTGAATAAGCTGTTACATTTGGATTTCCTGGTACTGTACCCGCAGCTGAGGCTGTTCCAAACATATTAGTAACACTATTACTTGAAGGTACAAACTCTTTTACGATAGGCAAACCTCCATATGGGAAAGTTTTGTTTACAATAATTGAATTAGGTGAATATCTATACCTTCTTAATAAGAAGAAATCCATATTAATACCTGGTGGTATATTACTTGTAAACTCTAATTTTAATTGTCCTATTTGTGTTGTTGCATCTACGTTTTCAGATGGTGGGAACACTCTTTGTACTGTGTATACCTTACTTTCTAAGTTTTCAAATCTAAGTTCATCACCAGGCTCTACTTCCCATTCAATATTTGTTTGAGGGAAATCAGCATCTGCTGGTTCAAATCCACCTGGAAATGCTGGGTTTAATGAAGCTGTATATGGTAAATAAGATTGATAATATCCATTTGCATACGCTGTATTAGCATTTGAGGATGATAATAATAATGTATTAGGCACATCATTTGGTTGTACTGATCCTGTTTGGAAAAATACTGATGCTGAATTTAATACAGAACCCGTACCTGAAAAGTTTACGTAATTTGAGGATGAATTATTAAATGTAACTGTTAGTGTTTGGTATGTAGTACTGTTTGTCCAGTTAGTAACATTATACTTTAAAAAAGTACCACTATCATCTCCATTAGTTATTGTTACAACATTTGTGTTTTGAGCTGCTGCTGATGCAAAGTCTATAGCTTCATCATAATAATCTGTAGTTGCTACATTAATTGTAGTTACATTAATTGGGTCAGCATTATTTAATGATATAACACCTGTTCCTGGATTTTGAGTAGCTAATGAATTAGTATAATTGTATGTATTTGGTCCTATATTATTCGATTGTGAAAAATACCAGAATGGAGCATTTACTGCATTATCTATTTGTGTACCTGATGTTTGATCAGATTGTAAAGCTGCATTTATAAATGGCCCTTTTACTGGAGGTGTTATAGGTATTTGTCCATATTGTTGTGCTGTTGCTGTTGGATTCCAATAATTTCTATCTGCATCAACTGGTTCTTGTTTATATGTTCTTTGAGAGAAATATCTATATCTTCTACTTGCTTTTATAGTATGAGCATCAGTATTTTGGAAACTAAAATTATAAGTTACATATAATGCATCATAAGGTTCAAGACCTGAGTTTCTAACTACTTGACTTATGAATTTTTCATGTATATCAAGTTGGAAATAACCACCATTACCTGATGGGACAAACCTACACCTACTAGCCCCAACCATATTTTCTAAATCGTAAGTTCTGGTTTGACCACCTGACCAATAATATGTAATTGAAGGTGACATTATTGGTTCTAATGCAACTGTACTCCAAGCTCCAGAAGTACCATAATTATACTGCATGTAAAGTTTAATATCCCCAATTATTTGTCTTGAACTATTATCTGATCCTTGATCAGTATAATCTGAGCTATCATTCCAGCCTCCTTCATCGTATCTAAATCTACTAGGTACAGAAGAAGGTATTTGAACTGTTATTTTATATTTGTATACTGAGGATAAATTATTATTTGTACCTGAAACTGCAGGATTTGATGGAGTGAAAACTGGTGTATTACCTGTATTATTAAATGGATCTCTAGGGAAAAATACATCACCTGGTAAACCAAATGATCCATAATTATTATTACCTGTTGAAGTTGATGATGTTAAGAATATATTAGGGTTAGCATAAACTACACCATCTGATCCTGATAAACCAAACCTTGAGGCCGATGTAACAGTCCATAAAGAAGCACTTACTGGAAGTGTAAGTTCATCTGTTAAACTAGTACTAATATATTTTGAATTATTATAAGTATTATTAAAGTTAGCACCAATTAAATTTGAATTATAATTTAAAAATTCAGCATTAAAGTTTGAAACTTCATTTGGATTACCTTGTAATGGTAATACTAGTGAAAATGTACCAGCACCTGTTTGTGACCATAAAACTGGTACAGGTTCCGCTGTTACTTTAAATATATTTTGAAAATTATTTAATGAATTAAATTGTGTTGATCCTGATACTGTACCTAAACCAACTCTACCTATACCACCTTCATCCCAAGATCCTTCTACATCAAAAGCTGTATATGGTGATAATTGAGGTTGTTTAGCATCCCCACTATCATTAATTAAATATTTAACATTAAATAATGTTTTATTATTAATTACAGGATATAAATCAAATATTCTATTACAATAAGCAAAATATGCTGTTTCATAATCTATAATTGGTGTTATACCAAACCCACCTTCTAATGCTACTATTGAATTAACATCCTGAGCTTGTGATCTTGAACCATCATACCTTGGATTTATTTGTCTTGCTAATGTGTAATATGATTCAGGTATTGTTGATCTTGTTGCTGATCCACTTAAAATAGCTTGCCAGTTAGATGGATCATATGCTGATGTATTATAGTCAACTTCTTGTATTTGTCTATTAATTCTATCAGCATTAATGTTATTTAGTAAAGGTTGACAATCAGGAGAATTTGAAAAACCTGATGAACCTGAAAATGCGTTATCTATAAATGTTGGTACTCTACCATCACCCCCTGAACTTTGTGTTGGGGTAAAGAATTTTAAATTATATTCACTTACTACTAATGAATTTTCTACTGATGCTGAATTAGCTGACCCTGATTCTACTTTTAATGCCATAGATAAACAATCTTTAAAATTAATAGATTGTGATGGTATTAAAAAACTCATTGTTACTGCTAATGGAGTTGTATGAATATTATTAGATCTAAACATACTAGTAGTGTATGGTGTAGATGTTATTTGAGGAGGTACATTAGGAAATGCATTTGAACCTGTAAATATTAAAATAGAAGCTGTAGGCCAAGTTGTTCCTGGTGTTGTACCTGCAGTACCATAATTACCCCCACCATAACCAAATCCACCATAATTTGCTCCTACTACTGCTTCTCCAGTCCAGGCATTTAATAATGCTGATGCTGTTACTTGAACATCATTTTGTGGTGTTTGGTTAAAAGTATATATCCCATCTAAACTTGATGATAAAGATGAAGAATATGAAATATAAACATCTTCCCATCTAGTAGCAAATTGATTTACTATTGGTGCACCAGGTGCACTTGGATCTATTATCGTTTGTTGAAATCCATTAGAAGATCCTGTTCCATTAGGATATGAAATACTTCCTGCTGCTCCTCTAAATAATGCTCTTTGGTCCTTAGCTAAATCAAAAAATCTAGCTGTCCCATCTGATGCTGTAAAATTAACTCTTACAGGGTTTAAAGTATTTGATTGTAAATTTATTAATTCATATCTAACATACTGATCATATTCACAATATAAACCAAATTGTGTTGATCCTGAAGCTGGTGCATTATTTGTTCCCCCATCAAATAAACTACTTGTATAAGAATAAATAGCATTTGAAACTGGTGTAGTACTATATGTTGATGCTGATGTATTTAATGTTTGATTTTGTGGTTGAATTAATGTTTCTTGTAATATACTACCTGATATTATCGTAATTAATTGCTCACTACTAGCAAATGGTGGCTGTGCTGATACTGTTGCTGTATCATAAGTCATTTGAAAATAATTGTATGCAGGGATGTATGTTATTGTTTCTGGGGATAACGTTACTGTATTTCCACTACTACCAGTTATTACAAAACGTACTGTTGATTTTTTACCACTAGCTAGGGATGCACTTACCCCTAATATTTGTAAAGTATTAAATTGTCCATTACCAATAGATGCTGTTGTTGAGGAAGCTACAGTTGCATTATTAAAGCTTAAAGAAGTAGTTGCAACTGTACTTGAGGGTATAGCTGTACTTGTATTAAAATTATATGTATTTGCTAAATCTTTTGCTGCTGTTGCTCCTCCTGGGAAGGCTTCCATATAATAAGCAAATACTGCTCCGAAAATTGGAGGGTTAAATGAAGGGCTAATTGTTGGATAACTAGTAAATATAAATGGATGAACTTTTCTTCCTCTTTTATCTGCTGAACCAAATCCTGCTGATATAGGACCTCCCTGGTATACTTCAAATGAACCACTAACGGATTGTGTAGTAATTAAAGTTGAGCCTCCAAAGGGTTGACCAAAGTTACCAATTGCAGCTAATGTTTTTTCATCATATGCATTTACTATATCTGTACCAGGAAGACCATTACCATAATAATTTAAAGTATTTCCATCTGGTAGCCAAGGGGATGTTGGAGAACCTGATCCTGTAGTTGTTACAATATAGGCTTTATATGGTCTATGTAAATGAGGATTATATCTATAATAATTACCATCACCTATTGTTGGAGAGTATCCTTTATATATCCATAATTCTTGATCCGACTCTAAAGGAATTACAAAGTTATCATCTGCTCCATTTAGAACAGTATAACTTATTGAAGTACCTATTGTAGTTAACTGAGATGTAAAATTAGAATCAAAAAATGTTGTTTTACTAGAAGTTAGTAAAGCATTCATTGCATTAATATCTGTATTGACCGCAGCCGATGATGAAACTAGGATTCTATTCTTAGCTTCATTAAAGAAATATTTTAATACTGGGTTAGGTGTACTCATTCTATTTTGTTATAAATAATTTAAATATATTTTTTTCATACTCCAAATAATTTTAGGTTTGTGGTTGGATGAAATTAGTACCTCCACCTGTATTTCCACCTGTTCCATTATAATAATCTTGTTGTACTAAAGTTTGTCTATATGATCCATCTCCAGCTGAATTCCAATTACTATTACCTACTGGAGTAACTCTTACACGTGCAGTTCTAACTTGAATATTTGAATTTCCTGAATTTGCGAAACTATTAAATACATCTATATTAAATTGTCCACTACCTGTTCCAGCGACTAATCCTCCAAAATTAAATCCAGAATCAACCCACCCATTTCCATCTATGTATTCAATACTAGCTGACCATTTTACTTGTGGATCATTTGCTGTTATTATTATTGGTACTGCTGGACTACCCTGTGGATTAAATGCCATTGAAAATGGTGTTGTATTAATTTGTGCTGGTGTTACAGGTGGTTGAGATTGAGGTAATGATATTAATACTTGTCCTGATGATGTTATTACAGGAACAGGAGCAGGTACTACTTCAAAGTAAGGCCCTATTTGTGTTGATGATGCTGTTATATCACCTGTATATAGTCCTAAAGAGTCTAAATCTGTTAAATAACCTCCTTTAATTGTACTTGAACCACTTAATGCTGTAAATGTACTTGCAGTTGCGTTAATAAACCAAGGTATAACTGATGGTCTATATTGATTAACTAAACTATCAAAATCTTGTTCTTTTTTACCGGTGTTAAAGTTACCATATCCAAATGGATCATTATAAAAACCACTACCTGAACTAACTCTAAATATATTTCCTGCTATATCTGTTTGGAAATAACTTGATGTAGCCCAACCTTTAAAAAATGATTGTGTTGGGAAATTTGCTACTGGTGGGAAATAACCTTGTGGTACTGATTGTGTAAAATTAATATCAGGCAATACATTAGGATCATTCCCAGATGATGTTGCATAATAAGAAAATTGTCCACTTGCACTAAATGATAAATCATAAAATGCTTCATCTGCTGATGTTACTGCTGCAGATGATGGGGGTTCATTTATAATTAATAAAGTTGCATCTGTTGTATTTGGATTTGAATCATTTTGTACCCCAAAATTTGATATATACCATGTTTGAAATCCACTTAAAAAATTACCATGTACATCTTTTGCACCTTCTAAATTAAATATAACATACCCACTATCTTCAATAAATGGTAAAATTGTTTGTCCATTTATATCAAAGTTAGACATTTTAATATATTTAACTTTATTTGATACTCCTTCATTAGCTAAGAAATTAGATTGTACTAGCTCAAATGTAAAGTTTTGAGCCATATTTGTAAATCCTTTTGCTTGCATTGTAGCTTGTGGTACCGTAAGTAAATCTCCAGGTAAAAAACCTGATCCAGTATCATTATTAAATACTCTAACATCTATTCTTGAATTACCAGTTGAATTAGGTGCAGTAGCTAAATTAAATGTAGCTCCTGATCCTGTACTTCCTACTACTGTATATTCTCCTGGAACTAGATTAACTCCACCTACAAACGGTCCTGATGCTACTTGTCCTGATGGTGTATTAGCATATGTATTTGGTCTTAATGATGCATCGGATAATATTGTATCTGCCCAAAACCAAACATTACCATAAGACGGTAAATTTTTATTTGATAGGAAATTTTCTTCACTAAAACTTGATTCATTAAACCATTGTATTAAGAAAAAATAATCTATAATTGCATCTTGTCCAAAGAATGTTTTACATATTTCTGGGTTTTTGAAGCTTATTACGTTTGGAAATTCACCATTATAAAATTCCCTTTGATCTATTCTTTGTATAGTTTGTGTTCCTTGTCCTGAACCAGATACTAATTCATTATTTCTACTTGATCCTTCAGGAAATCCTACTCCTAATTCTATTTCAACTGATTCTGTAAATGCCTGAACTACACCAGGATATTGATAAGCAAAAGCAGATGCTGATACTTGAGCAGCAGTTAAACCACTATATGGTTCTCCTGAATTGCTTATTGGTGCATTAAAGTTTGTATTAAATGATTCAAATACACCACCTGTTCCTCCTTTATAAGTATAAATTGCAGAACCAGAATCTGCGTATTGTGGTTCATCTGATGAACCCGTTCTATAATCTTTAGGAGTTGATAATACAGATCCTGATAGTACTATACTTTTTTGATCTAATGCTGGTTGTCCAATAGAAGGTACAGCTGCAAACATTTGAGTTGTATCTGATACTGTTGGTTCAGCATATTTATTTCTTTCTAGTAAATTTTGTTTTATAACAACACCTGATGATAAACTTGTTCTTGCAGGTGTAAAATCTTCTATCATTCTAAATAATGAATTGTCAAAGAATTTTATTAATCTTACAAAATCATTTACATTATAATTTTCTATATATTTTGTAAAGTAAGCATCTCTTAATTGATCCAATGCTGGATATGAATTAATCGATTCTGATATTTGTCTTGGATCTCCTATATAATCACCCAAATTAAAGGCACCTATTTGTGCTATAATATCATCATTAATTTGATTTTGAGGTGAAAATGCTACTTCTAAATAATTAATATTTGGAGTACTACCACTAGCAGCATAACTTTGTTGTATTGATCTATATGGTGATAATGTAGATCCAGAAGGAATTCTAGTTGTTTCTATTCTAACTTTATCAGTTATTCTATTTTTTATACCTCCTGGTACTTGATTTAAGTATGTTTCTTCGGTATTATTTAACCAGGTTTGTTGTGAACCAGACGCAAATTCTTGATTAATATAAAAATTACTGTTAGTAGCAAAAGATTGTGTTATAACCCAAGATCCTGTTATTTTAGGGTGTATTGATTGTCTACTACCAGTATCTAAATCTGCTCCTAATGATGCTCTAAATATAAGATTATCGGGAGTGCTATTAATGGTATTTGCTTGAGTTGAATATGGGTTTACTACATAATCATAAAATAAACTTTCACTTAATGGTGTATCCCAATATCTAATTTCTTGAACAGATCCACTAAATGGTAACCATCCTTTACTATTTAAATTTACACTTGAAGTTGGTAAATAAGCAGTTGTAGCTGTAGCATAATAAGTACTATCTACAGGTGCTATATGCCCTGATCCAGAAAATCCAATTTGTCCAGCTATTCTATTTGCAACATATAATGATGCTGTTTTATTACCATCATAATCTACTGCTGCTTGAACTGACCACCAACCCCCATCAAAGAATGGAGCTGTTACACTTGCTGTTTTATTTATATCATTTGAACCTTCAGGATAAAAAGTTAATGTACCATATTGGTTTAAATTATCTGCTATTGAACCCGAATATGATTGTGATGGTGAAGTACCAATACTATTATATTCTAATGTTACTGCTACTGCTGCTGCAGCTCCAGCATCCGCTACAAATAAATTTTGATATAATGAACTTGTTATTTGAGCACTACCACTTGGAATACCTCCTGTTTTAAATCTAAATTGAAATGATTGTGGTGCAGTTGCAGTACTAGGCCAAGGGGTTGATGATACAAATGATGATGAAAAGAATGTTAAATTAGATCCATTTTGTGCTCTACTTAAATGTAAAGCATAATTAAATTCATTTTGATAATAATCCCAATCTTTAGTATCGTCTTTATCTTTACCTCCAAATTCACTTATTCTTAAAATTGTATCTGGGATACCATAAGATGTGATTAATGCTCTTATACCTCCTATTGTACCTTTACGTTTAAGTAAATATGGTATATTATGGTAAATTCGTTTATATAAACGCTTGTTTACATCGTCTAATGGTACTATGTCATTCGACGCTGATATTTCAGTATCTACGTATTCAAACCCAGAAGGTGTCATAACTATGCCGCCCGGTGTCTTACCTATCATGTCAGGGAATGGGAATGTACTACCTGATGGAGTTATACCTAAAAATGCAGTATATAAATCATTAGTATTAAAGTTATTACTATATAATTTTACACCAAAATCTTTAATTGCATCAGCTACTAAATCTTTGGATATACCATAATCTAATCTATTGTCATTATTAAACCTATTAGATATATCTTTTGTATATAACCAACTATTATCATATTGTTGAGCTACCATATCAACAAATAACTCATATTTAGCGTTATTTGGATCTGATCTTAAATATTCAGGGATAGCATTATATAAATAATTTGGGTTTTGTTCATCAAAATTAGATGCAGATAACGCTGATGATGTAATCCATGTTTGTACCGCTGCACTTCCTGTTCCTAATAAAATGTATGGAGGTGTTGTACTTGACTTTGGATATGATAAACTTGAACCACTATTATAGTATAAAAAGTATTCATATCCATCAAAATTTTGTTCTATTTTTCTAATCCCTGATGTTAATGATGCTACACTAGAACTAACTACTGTAGATCCTGATGTTGCACCTGTTATTGAACCATATGAAGCTGATATAGCTGCACTTGAAGATTGAATTAATCCTACTTTATAGAAAAAGTTTTCTAATCTTGTTTTAGCTGAGGAAAAATGAACGAAGTTATTATAATCTGTATAATCAACACTTATATCTACTTCTTTTCTATTTAATATATTTTCTAATTGGTTAAAAGAACTTGTTAAGTTACTACCAATTAATGTATTATAACTAAATGATTGTCCTGATTCTCCAGTTGTACTTACTGCTTTAATGCTATAATTAGGTCCTTGTATAAATTGAAAATCATCATCTTCATACACTGGGATTGGAAATTCTACATTATAAGCTTGTGATGTAGATATTTCTTGTACTACCCAACATGAACTTTTTACAGAGAATTGTTGTGGTAATGGTTCGTATAATTTAATTAATAAAGAAGGTTCTACATCATCTTCATCAACTTGAATATTATTAGCTATACATTGAGTATCATTTCCAAAATTTAAATAAAAATCAACAAAGTAATCTGTTGCTTCTCTTTGTGAAATAAATTCATTACTTGAAGTAACCATTGTATCTATACTAATAGCAGTACTTCTTAATCTAATTTCTGTTCTATCAGCACTTATTTCATCAATATAATAGTTAATTGTTATATCTGAACCTAATAATCTTCTATAAAAGTTATAAGTTGAATAATAAGAACCATAATTTAATCCTATATCTGCTAAATCTTGATCTGGTTGTAAAAGTGTATCACCATATTCTACTGTAAAGGATTTTAATGAAACAGCCTTAATATTATCATCAGGGTATACTTGAGTTTTATTTTCGTCATAAGCATAATACTCAATATAATCTGTTGAAGCAGTAAATGCCGTATCTAATATCGATGATGATATTAAAGTATTATCCTCTTCAGAATATGTTTGATATTCAAAAGTAATTGGATCTACTGATCTTATTATGATGTTTTCTTCTTCCATATATTCTTAATATCCTCCACCTCCACCACCTCCTGATGACGGTGCTGGGGTAGGTGAACTAGGGTTAATTACATTTGAATTACTATTTTCTGGTGTATCACTTACTATTGTAGGTGTTACTGTATTTGGGTTTACTTTTGTTTCTAAATTACTTCTTATTTGTGAAAATTCATCATCATTTTCTACTTGAATTTCATCAGGATTAATATCAATTTTTTCTCCTGTTAAAGCTTCTGCTGTTGCTATTTCTGCTGTTAATAATTGTTTTCTTAATTGAGCAATTTCATTTTGTAATGCATCAATTAATTCTTGATCTTTATTAAATCCAATATAATCACCACTAGTTTCAACTAAATATTGATGTGAATTAACCTCTCCCTCAGCAGGTATATCATAAAATAAAAGATTATATTGTGAGAAAAAATTAGCTACTGTTGGTGCATTATTAAGTTGATCAGGGATAGACTCAACACCTAACGATTTAAATTGGGTATCGATAATCTTAGTATATTCCGATTTGGAATAAACTTGTTTTAATAGATCTACTCTTTCTTTATCTGCCATTTTACAGCTTTTTATTTTTAACCATTAACTACTTTAAAGTAGTAATTTTCATCTTTTATTATTGTATTACCATTAACATTTGTTTGTACTAATATTTGGTAATATCTTTCTGGTTCTAAACCATTCATATAAACTGTGAAATGACTTCCCGTTACATCACAACTTATTTGAGTATATTTTGTATCAAAATCAACTATAAATTCATTTGTATCTAAATCTTTAATTGCATAATAAGATGCAGATGGTAAAGCATGATTTTGTGTATCAAGTGATGACGTCAGGAATGTACGTGAAGGAAAGTCAGGACGCACGTTTAATCTAAATTTATTTATACTTTCTGAATAAAATACTCCTGGATTATCATCTAATGCAACATACATATCTGGGGTATTAATTACATCTAAATTATCTATTTGGTTTTGTCTAATTACAAAATCTAAATCTCCACTAACAAACCCTATTACTTGCTCATCTAATAACGATTGTGAAGTAATTCTTATTTTATCTCCTGCTTTATATCCTTCCCCTCCTTGTGTTACTCTTGCTCTAGTTATATTATGTCCATTCATAGTAAGATCTATATGAACATTATCTCCAGATCCAGTTCCTACTCTTGATGCTGTAAAATTTGAAAATGTAATTGGACTTGGAAAAGGTTCTAATCCACCTGTATTATTAATTGTAGGCCAAGTTGAATCTCCAGGTACACTAGGATAACCTGAACCTGATAACCATGTATTTGTTTTTAATGCACCTATTGTTGTTGCATATGAGAAATCTCTCCATTTAATTTCTAGTACTGGGGGATAAATAGTATTTGTATCTATAGCATAAAATGCTAATTGAGGTGATTCTGCAAAATTGGTAACAAATTCTCTATCGTTTTCCCATTTTACCATAAATCCTTCATTTGCTATATTTGTTTGTGATGAAGCAGCAATTAAATTATTTGATGATGAATACCATATTTTAATATAATTAGTTACATCAACACCTAAATCTTTAGCTGATCTTAATCCAAATGATTGAGTATATTGTGTAAATGCATTTATACCATTAAACCCATTAGCTCCTGCTGTCCAATACCAATTTCCACCACCTGCATTATCACTTCCTGAATATGAACCTGTTGCTCCTGTTGCCCATCCACCTGTTAACCATTTAGTTGATCCTGAAAATAATCTATAGTCCCAACTTGCACCGTTTGTAATTTGTTGGTTATCTAAATATTGACCTGATCCATTGTACCAAGAACCAGATACAGGATATACTTCAATTTTAGAATCTATAATTACACCATTTGCTTTAGCAACATATGCTTTTAATTCAGCTGCCCAATTTCCACCGGCTTGGGAACCTGATGTTGTTCCTCTCCAATTTGATCCTGTTATGTAACTAGGTGCTACAGTATTTATTACATTATTAATCTCACTATTTGAGAATTTAATTAATGATCTAGCTACTCTAGCTACTGGGTTAGATTGTGTTACTTGATTATTTACATCTAGTATAGCATCAAGCCCTGTATTCATAGCAGGGTACGCTGAATATATTGAAGCGTCTTTTTCGGGAAATATTTTATATACAGCCATTAGTTGTTATTATTTTTATATGGTGTTATTTTTTCTAAGTAAGTACTAGTAGGAGTATACTGATTTAGTTCTTTATTTACAATTTGACCTGTTGATTGTCCTTGTAAATTATTTTTATTATATAATAGTGGCCCTTGATCAGTTGTTACTTGATAAGTACCAGCAGGTATATTTGCTGCTGTTGTTCTATTTGGTCCTCCTACTGGAGTTGGATTTTCTAGGTCTAAACTAGTTTTACCAAATGTACTTAATAAAGGACTATTTGCTTTACTAATCTCATAAGGTTTAGGTTCAGGTCCCCCTAATGGTGCAGGGTTTTCTACATCAAAATTAGTTTTACCAAAAGTTTTAGTTAAATCACTCTGTTTTTGAACTTGGTTCTCTACAGGGATTATACTCTGATTTTTGACTGCTTTTTTATATGTTTTTAATACGCTCATTATAATACTACTACTCTACCTGTTATATCATTATTAGGGAATTTTAATTCAAATATACTTGGATCTAATGATGGAAAAATTGTACCATTTTGGTTCGCAGCATCCATATCATAGGCCCATTGTGAATATCCTTTTGCAATTCCTGCTAAATTAGTGAATGTTAATTTTTTTACGGTTTGTACTCCGTTTATTCTATCTAATAATACCATAACATCAGCTTCTATAATTGGTTGGTTTATTTGCCATTTGTCTGTTTGAAAATAACTTTGTAATGCTACAATACATTCTTGTAGTACAATATTATTATTAAAGTTTGGATAAGTAATAATTTCAAAATTAACACCATAATTAATTACAAATGCATCCTTAATACTAATAGTATCACCTATCATTCTATATTCATTAATATATGTTTTTAAATTTTGTTTTAATCCATCTGATGCTGTTGTTAATTTATTATTAGCATTAGTAGATAACACATATAAATCTAATGTTGTGTTTGCTGTATCTGCTTCTGGTTTTTGTGTCCAGGCTTTTGATATAATACCAAATTTAGGAGGCATACTTAATGCTCTTACTAAATAATCATCTTGAGTTACATTTCTTAATTGTGTTGAAAAATTAGATATACTATTTTGTCTAATTTCTTCTAATGTATCACCATCTTGTCCCCCGCTAGCTGCTCTTTGATTAGTTGAAGCTAATGAATTAAATATAGTATCTGCTGTTGTAGGGTTTAATCCACTTTTTATAAAATTAACATTAGTTGTATTTAGATTAGTTATTGTTCCTGATTCAACATTTGAAGCAACTCCTCCACCTGTATAATATCTTATTGTTAATGTTGTATTTGTTGGTGATGTACCATATGTGTTTGTAAATACAAAATTAGTAGGTGAATATGCCGTTGTTAATTTACTTTGTTGGAATGGTAATCCTAAACCTACATTTTGTGGGTTTGGTATAATTTGCTCTGTTGTATTAAGTGGATTACCTACACCAAATTGAATTTGTAATTTAGTAGGACTAATAAATCTTGTTGTAAATCTATTTTGTACTTGTTTTGTTTGTAAAATATAAGGAGTATCATTACTATATACTGCCGCATTTGGGTCATTATAATTAGTATTTTTAATGCCATCAAATATTAAATCTTGTCCTAAATAATCTACTTCATACCATGTATTACCATCTGAATCTATTACGTCTAAAATCCCTGCTATATTAACACCTTCAATTATTCTTGTTCCAAAATCTTCTGGGTTAGTAAATGTTATTGTAGTTGAATTAATTGTTCCTGAAAATCCTTTTCTAGATTTTCTTAATAAATAATATGTTGGTTGTCCTGCTGTGATTTGAGCTACTGTTATATTAGTGGGATCCATTGAATTAGATATACTAAAATCAATTGGTTCATCTATAGTAAAGTTTTGAGGTGTTCCTGCTCTAGTAGATATTATTGTGTTTTCATTTACATATAATGCATAATCATAATCAGGTACTGTTTCATTATTACTACCTGTTGTTTTAGCTGGTACTTGTTGATAAAAATCTATATCTACTGTTGATAAACCTGTTACTTTAGGTTTATATCCGTACATATAAGCTAATTCATATAAATTATTATTTTGTCTAGCATATTGTAAATATGTTTCTTGTACTTGATTATCAATATAAAAAGAAAGAACATCACCTACATAAGCGGCTTGTTCTATAAACATCATACCAGGAGATGTTTCTGTAAAATCAGTATAAGTACTTGGGAAGTAAGTTTGTGAATAATTAATTAACTGTGCTCTATACTGAGAAAAGTCTTTATTAATATATTGTATGTCTCTTTTAATTGCCATTAGTTAAAGCTTAAAGTTAGTTCATCTGATATCCCTGTATTTTCTACCGCATAAAACATTTGAACTTCTACTGTGTTATTATCTATGTCTCCATCTATTTCTGATACTACGAGATCTACTAAATTTACAGTTGGAAATTGTTCTCTCATTTTAGTTGATATATCTTCTTTTAAAAATTCTAAATTTTGTTGAGATATTTGTTCAAAAATAAATCCTCTTAATCCACCTCCAAATGTTGGGTTACCTGGTCTTTCACCTGGGTTTGTTAAAAAGTAATTAATTAAATTGTTTTTTATAGATTTTGCTGTTGTGTAATTTGGAGTAAATACCCCACCCGCTATAAACGGTAAATCAACACCAATACCTACTCTAGGTCTAGTGTCATTAGGAAATTTATTAATTGCTCCAAATGCCATATTATACTTTACCTTTCATTATGTTATTAATCATATCCATAGGTACATCTCCTGTAGGTAAACTTCCGTTTGGTGAAGTTGTATCTGTACTATTTACTTGTAAAGGTTGTGTTACATTATTAGAAGTAATAGTATTTCCTTGCATCATATCACCTAAAACATTCATATAGTTTTCTCTAACTTGTCCCTTATCAAATGTAGGGGCATTTGCTGCTGGTGTTGTTGCAGTTGGTGCAAAATTAACCGCGGCATTTGTTCTATTTTCAACTATAGGTTGTTGAGGAGTTCTAACAGCTTCTAGAAGAATATCTTTCATTTCTTCCTGAATTGCTTCTTTTACAGATTGTTTAATGACTTTTTTTAATTCGTTTAGTTTCATGTCTAAAGTTCAGTTTATTATAAATATTACGTTAGTCAGCTTTTAAATTATTGTTTACAATATAAAATGCTAATTCATCAAGTAGGATTTGATCTACGGCACTAAATGAGGGTTCTCCTTTAAGTATTACTATTCCTTTGGAATTTGTCGCGGTAGCGTACCTTCGATATGTATCACCTACTTGTTCTGATCTATCTACAACTACAGCTAATGTAAACCCATTTACTATTTTTAATTGTTCTTCTCCTTGCTCTTCTTCATTTACAGTTAAAGCAAGTATTTCTTTATTAATTTCAATCATAGATAAACCACTATCACCATCATCACCATCACCTCCACCACCAGCTAATTGGCTATCTCTTACACATTTTTCAATTAAACTATCTATTTTCTTTAAATAAATTACTATTAATACTACAGATGCAATTAAATATATTAATGAAATTATTAAAGCTCTTCTTATTTCTTTATTTATTCCTTCTAATTCTTTAAATAATTCTTCTACTCCTTGTAATTTAGCTACTAAACTATAAGGTAAACCTACTCCTAATGGGGCACCTAAAGGTATAGGTAAATTAGATATGGAAAACTTTGCTTGTTTAAATATTATTTGTAATTGTAAAAATACAAAGGTTAAAGCTACATTAGCTGCTATTACACCCCACAATTGGTTTAATTGCCTTACTACTGCATTTCTTCTTTTAATTGCTAATTTTAATAATTCATTGCTAGGACATTTTGCTTGATCAGCTTGTGCTAATTTAACAAACCCAAATATTATCATTAAACTTATTGCTAAAGGAAATAGCTTTGTTTGAATTCGGTTTACATATTTTAATATTCTATCCTTAGCTGCTAATAATAATCTTGCGGCAGCATCTAATCCTGCAGCTATTGCTTCTTCAACTGATATATTATTTAAAAAAGCTTGTATTTCAGCATTTACTCTTTCTGCCTCTTTATCTATATCTATTATCTCAACTGGAGATAAAGTGTTTTTAATAGTACCATCTTGATTTACAAGATTCATTGTATTAGGAGCGTAAGGTCCATCTTTTGTATACATTAAAATTGGAACACCTAATGCTCTTTCTTTGCTTTTATCAGGTCTATCACTATTATCATATATAATAGGAATACCTAACTTCATTTCATAGTTTCCACTTTTATCAGTTTTTACACTACCTTCACCATCTCCTTTAACCCATTTAGTATCGTCAATTTTAGTAACTACTCTTTTTGTTTTAGCTGACCCATCTCTTCTTAAAATAGGTTGCATAAAATTTTCAGATTCTGGGTCTTCATCAACTACTATTTCTTTTGTTATTACCTTTCTTTTAAATTTTTCCTCTTTAATAGGAAACATAGCAAAAAGTGGTTTTATTTGAGTACCTGGTAATGGTTGAGATGTTGATTTATTTGTTACTGTTCCTTTAACAGTAAATGCTTGTATTTTAACCGAAAATAATTTTTTTATATTTTCTTTTTGTGCTTCAAATTCAGCTTTATTACCTTTAAACCCGGAAACTTGTTTTAATATTTTTTCTCCTGGAGGTGTCCCTAAAAATGCTTGACCTATTTTAATTAACTCCTCCATCTATTTAGTTTTTACAAATTTAGATTTAAGTTCATCAGCTGCTTTTTCAATGGGAGCTAATTGTGCTTTAGCTATTGCCGCTGCTGCAGCTGCACCTGGTGTTGCTGTTTCTTTGCTAAGTGCTTTAAGTACTAAACTTATATTTGATAATACTTTTTTAAATTCTTCAATAAAATCATCTCCTAATATTAAGGATTGCCCTGCATCAATTTTTCCTAATGCTACAATTCCAGTATCAGATAATACATTAGTATTTCCCTGTTGTGATTTTAATCCTACATCATTAATTGCTTCTATTGCTACTGATTTTTGGGATGACATTAAAATATTATCCTCTTTTGTATTAAATAAAATTCTATCGGAATTTATAATAACCTGTGATCCTGTATATAATCTAGGGTCTTGTGGTGTTTCTTTTATAGCATCACTAAAAGGTACTGTAGCGCCTTCTTTAGCCTCTTTTTTTGATACAGCTACTTCAATTGGAATTTGTTGAGTTGATGTTAAATAAATAGATGAAGGATCGAAATCAATAGATTCAACATAGGGAACAAATCCAGGAAGTTTAACTACATCTGGGGATTGCCCGTTTTTTAAAATCATAATAGGATCTCCATATTCTGCACTCCCATTAGACCAATTGTTTTTTATCTCTCCATCTGTAGTAGATGTACTACCTAGTCTTATGCTATTACCAAATCTACCTTCAAATATATTATCTCCAGCAAATGATAAAATAGGATTAACTTTAGTTTCTTTAAATTGACCTCCACTATCACCATTAAAATCTAATTTAACTGTTTCATCTGTAGATTTTTCAGTATTACCCGCAAATATTTCAAATATACTCTTATTTTGAGTTGATTGAAGTTCAGTATTAGGATCTTCAAATTCAGAAGGAATACCATTATTATTAGGATGGTTCCAAATACCAACAGTATTTAAATAATAATAATCTTCAATTCCTGTAGCTGCTGTTTGGTATTTACTAGGTAATCTTAGTATAATTACTACTTCATTTACAAGGGGATAATTTTGGAATTGTGGATATAAAGGCTTAGCATAATTAGTAACACTTTTATTTAAATTTGAAGTAGGTGATGGATCATCTAACAATTGAAATTGTATTGTACCAATACCACCCCATTCACCAGCATCTTTGAATAACTTTGAATTAGTATTAAGTGAAATATCTGCTACCCTACCTACTTGAAATTGTTGTTGTAGTTTTTGTATAGCTGAAGAAGTTGCACTATCATCACTAGCGTTATTCGCAGATTTATTTAAATATGCGAGCCCTTGTCTTAGCATTATTTATCTTTCTTTTTTTCTTTTTCGAAATTTTCGTTTAATTTATCCAATTCAGCCATTAATTCTTCTTTTTCAGCTTCAGTTATGCCTAAAGAATCATCACTACTACTATTATTTAATGTTCTTTGTATAATAGTTGCCATTTTAATTAATTGCTCATCATTACGAACACCAATTTCCATGTATTCTTTAATTAACGGAACAATCAAAGTAGCATCGCCAATATCAGAAATTAAAGGTTTTAATTCCGATATTAAACCAGATATTTGTTTTTCTTTTTTCTTTTGGTTATCATAAATCTCACTTAATATATCTGAGAATTTTTTCTTACCAAAAATTACGTTGTCTAATGATCCCATAATATTGTTTTATTATAAATATGGATATAGGAAATTATTTGAATTTAGCATACCCATTTTCTAAATAAAAGATGTACTGGGATTTAAATATTAAATGTAATTTATCTGCTATTTTAGTTATTTTAGGTGTTTTTACATCAACCATTTCACGAATATAAATATAAAGTGCTTTTTTATTGAAAATTTCTATAGTTTCTCTTTTTCTAAATAATTCAAGAATTGCATCTGCTATTTGAGCATCGTTTTTCTTTGGGAATAAATCTAATATATTTGCTGTTGTATAATTTAAAAATAATTCAATATATTTACTTAAATCATCTTTTGCTCTATCATCACCCATACTATATGTGTGTGTTGATTTTTCACCCATTAACACATCTACATCAACTTTTTTAATTTTTTTATTATAATTTTTAGTATTATATAAAATTAACCAACGCTTAACAATAGTACCAAAATAAGAATATGCTTTAGCACCTTTACTTGGATCAAATAAGTGTATTTTAGATAATAAAAATGTAATTATCTCATGTTGTAGATGTTCTAGTTTTTCTACTTCAGTATGGTAGAACTTAAATGTATGGATTATATTTTCTGTTAACTTAAAAAACGCGTAATGGATTTCGCGCTCATAAATTTTAGACCTTACTTCAAAATCGCTGGTGTTATTGTATAACACAATAGCATTTTCAGTATCTTGGGTGAAATAATTTTTACTCTTCTTTCTTCGTTTTTTCGGCATTTTGGGTTTGTTTAAATCTTGTAATACTTTCTTGTATAACCTTTATTTGTTTAAAAAACCAGCCGATTTCATCGTCACTTTTAAAAGAACCTTTTTCGTCAATTTTTGCAAGACGTTCGTCTGCAATGTCTAACTGTTTTGAAAATTCATCAATATAATTGGTTTGATCTATAATTATATCTTCTAATTTTTCTGTTTTACGTAATAAGTTAAACGTAGTATAACCCAAAATAGGGGTTGTAATGCTCAAAACTATTATTATTATTTCCATTATAAGTTATCTAACATATTTTTAAGACCTTCACTTTTAATTCCACCTAAAGCTTTATTTTTAGTTGCGATCTTCTTATTATCCGACAATGTATAATGTTTTTTTGGCGTCTCCACATGATTTTGTGAAAACTTTGGAAGCCATTCCAATTCAAATTCAATACGTGCGGCCATCATATCAGCTTGGTGCAAAATAAATGGTAATGACGTACGTGGTTTTTGTTCTGGCATGTATGTTTTTAAATACTTAACATTAGCATCATCATATAAACCATCATGTGTCTGAATAGCTATCATTTCATTAAATGTATATGTAATACCATGCTCTTGAAGTAAAAATAATCCTCTATCTGGTACAGCAGCAAATGCTAATTTTTTATTAAACATATAATCTTCACCCAATTTATCTTTTCTCCATTGATCCGTTTGAGGTATATAAGCTTCATGTTCTGAGTCGCCCATTTTACCTAAATCGTGATTAATAGAGGAGAAAATTAATTCTTCAATTGTAAATGTAGTAATATCTGCTCCTTCTTCTTTCCATAATTTATATTGTTTAAGAGCACAACGAACTACTCTATTAACATGATCAACATAACCTCCTGGAAATGCTGAATGGTATTCTTTTTTATGTGATGCGGGCATTAA
>TARA_B110000444_G_C18852014_1_pt1 | contig 24386 bp, 17 predicted proteins | sample TARA_B110000444 | Tara Oceans TARA_B110000444 (sample SAMEA4398370) | marine metagenome | biome: Polar Biome; feature: [SRF] surface water layer (ENVO:00010504); material: water (ENVO:00002006), including particulate matter (ENVO:01000060) such as... | depth 5 m | reverse complement strand
AAACGCGTACAACATGATGTCGAGCGACTTTGCGACAAACAACCCCTATATCAAGACCGCGATTGAGATTCGCGAGACTGCGCCACAGAAAGGGGGTATCCAATAGCCCCTGTTCGCAGTGCGCAAAGCCATCTCAAGAGATAAGGCACAAAAGCAGCATCGAATCGTCCGGTTGTTGAGCCACAAAACCGGTGTGGGTCCCGCCCCTTGCATTTAGTTGACGGTCTATGCTACCCTGGATACGGGGTTGGAGCTCAGGATCTAGTGAGACCCGTAGGGTCAATTTTCCAAATCCATATTCACTTGCAGCGTCCACAAGATGAGATATTGTCTCCTCGGTTAGTTCACAATGAACCAGTTTTACAATACGCCCAGTTGCTTGGACGAGAAGAGATTGGTTTTTCTCATTGAAAGCAAATGAATCAGGATGATGGATTTGTGGGCGCCTGCCCGATGGTACACTCCAAGTTATTTCTTGGCCAGGAAGTGTTTGGTTGAGGAATTCAGTAGCCAGGCCAGACTCGACTAATGCAGCATCTAAAATGCTCACGTGCTCTCCTTTCCTAGGGTGTCTGCGGTGCGATGATATCGGCAAAGTTTCCCCTTTGACAATTATTGGTTTATTCTTGAGAGCGGGGGGGATTCTAACGAACCTACTTTCGGCATTTGGAGAAGACAATTGGCCCAACCAAAGTGAAAGCCTGTCTATGCGCCCTCTTCCACGACTTGTCCACGTCCAAGTTTTCCCTATTCCTGGCCAAAAAGTCTCAACTATTGATTCGACTTCAAGGCGTTGCACGTCGGTCAATCGTGGAGAAAGGTCGAGCAGTATTGCAGGACCTTGCTCTCCTTCGATTAGTTGGTCTTTCCAAGCCGAAAATATATCTGGTAAATTTGGCGTCATCTCTTCGATTCCATGTGTTCTAGAGTTTCTCGGTCTTGCAGGATCAAGGTGTAACATTGCAACTTCTAAATTGGAGTCGGTAATCGTCCCATCACCAATCCTGATTCGTGAGTCAGCCAAGCCTGAATCATACCCGTGATTTGAAACCCTGAGGAGATTCGAATTTGCAGCATATGCTGTAGATTCATCGAGTTCTATACCGATACCTTTCATGCCCATCATTGCGCAGTATGCAGCTAGTTGAATCCCACTGCCACATGCAGGGTCGAGAATAACCCCTTTTGGCAGACTGCATTTCCTCACCAGCTTTGCTCTTTCAACAGCTACTTGCCAGGGGGTTGCAAGAGGCTTGGCTTGGTCTGCATAATGGAAATGTAAACCTTCTGGAGCTGTTGAATCTCTAATCGTTGGACCTGAAAGGTCTGCTTCACTAGGAGTTAATTCCAACTAATTCACCCGGAAATATCTGTACGTACCAATAAACTTTCAAATGGAATTCCTGCTTCTTCAAAGGCTTCTTTGCCACCTTCTTCCCTGTCAAGAATACTAATCACAGCCACTACCTTGCAAGGGGTGTCTTCTTCGATTCTTCTCACCGCTTTAATCGCAGAGCCTCCAGTGGTAGTTACATCTTCTAAAATGATAACATCGCCTCCTTCTGCGATTGATGTCCCTTCAACCCCGGGGGGATTATTGGTCTTACGACCGCCTCTCCCTTTGGCTTGCTTACGAACCATGAATCCGAGCCTATCGGAAGTGAAATCTGTGGCGATAACTAGTGCGGCCAATGGAACTGCTCCCAATTCTAAGCCGCCTACAAAGTCAGCGCCGATTTCATCACATCTGATATTCATTAAATCACCGATAAGACGACCGGCTTCAGGATGCATCATCACTGGTTTCATATCGAAAAACCATCGAGATGATCTCCCGCTTGCTAAAGTAAAGGCTTCATCAGACCCTCCATCCAAAAATGCGAGGTCTCGAACCATGTCTACCAAACGTGACCAGCGGGGGTCTTCGCGTAGTGAGGAGGGCACCGACATGGACTATGCCATCCATTTGAGGGGGATGAACCTTCCCTTGCAAATTCGCCGTATAGAGTGAGAGCCCTTATGAGCCACCGCCGGAAGGCGTGAGGGATAGCCATGATTCAAGAGGGTGCGAAGGATGTCCATGACCCCTTACTGGGTCTAGATATCGCGCGTCTCGAAAAGGAAATGGATTCGTACCATGACTGGTTTGATGAGAGAACCGAAGAAGCGTATCAGATTGCTGCTAAAGCGAGGGCTAAGGGCTTGGACCATACATTAGAGGTCGAAATTCCAAGAGCTTCAGATTTAGCAAGTAGAACTGAAAAGTTGCTTATTCACCACCTTGAAGGTGTCGAGGTTGCTGACGATATCAGAACTCTTCTTGCGGAGGAAGACCGAGAAACTACCTCCATCAAAATGGCAACCATGGTTGCAAAGAAATTCAGAGACGAAGGATACGACTTGCAAAAGAGCATAGATGTTGCACTAAGGGTAGGCCTTGCGATATTGACTGAAGCGGTATTGGTGGCTCCTCTCGAAGGAATTAGTGAAGTTAGACTATTACCGAATGTCGATGGCTCCCAATTCCTATCAATTCATTTTGCTGGGCCAATCCGCGCCGCTGGTGGAACAGCCCAGGCACTCGCTGTATTGATTGCCGACATGATCCGAAGAGAATTGAATGTTGACGCATACAAGCCTACAGACGGCGAGGTAGAGAGGGTAAAGGAAGAATTTGGATTATATCGCGGAGGCCTACAATATCGCCCTCCTCCTGAAGAGGTTGATACGATTGTAAGAGCGTGTCCTGTTATGATTAATGGCGAATCTACTGAAGACATCGAATGTGCAGGATATGGCAGAGTTCGAAATATCGATGAAGCACGTATTCGTGGCGGTGTTCTGCTGGTTATTGGAGAAGGTTTGTGTCTGAAGGCGCCCAAACTCCAGCGCCATACTGAGCGCTTAAATGTCCCTGGATGGGACTTCATTTCCACCTTTGCAAACAAAGGCAAAGAGAAAGAAGAAGGAGTCAGTTCTAATGGATTCAAGTCAAGAAAGGTTCCTCCGATTTCTAAATTTATGAAAGATATTATCGCCGGAAGACCGGTCTTCGGTGCACCCTTAGAGCCAGGGGGTTTTCGATTAAAATATGGAAGAGCAAGACCATCTGGGTTGGCCGCAGGGTCATGTAACCCTGCCAGTATGGCTGCTATGGATGACTTCCTTGCAGTCGGAACTCAAATGAAAATCGAAAGGCCTGGTAAAGCATGTGCAATTACGCCTTGTGATATTGCTGAAGGACCATGGGCTATTTTGCGGGATGGGAGTTTCAAAAGATATGATGACGAGCCTTCATTTAGAAAAGATAAACCGAAAATTGCATCGATTTGGGATAATGGCGAGTTGGTTTTGGGATACGGAGAATTCATGGAGAATAACAAAAATCTCGTCCCAGCAGGCTATTCCCACGACTGGTGGGCTGCTGACCTAATCGATGCTTTGGATAGCGAACAGGCCGTCGAAGATTTTTGCCGAATTATGGTAATTAGTAGAGGCAGTATGCCAGAGGGAATCCCCGGTTTACCAGTTGGTCAATCATCTGATTTGCATTCTAGGTTTCACATAAGACGCAAATGGAGGGATGCGTTGATTGCTCAAAAGCCATCATGGGAATCTGCAAAAGAAATAGCGATTAGATTCTCGACTTCACTAATAGTCCCCCATAACCCATGGTGGCTAGATTTGCCAATTGAATGGGTTCCTGCGTTCCTGAAACATATCGAAACTGCAGTTATCCGAGATGGAACTTTACGATTCATTTCGGGGGTGAAGGGATGGGATGCTTCTGAGATGGATGTATTGCGCCCTGAGAGTGAAAAAGAATTAGATTTCAATTCAATTCCCGGACCCAATAGCCCTATTGAAAGGGGGATTTTCGATTCGATGGCCCCTCACATTTGGGTATTGAGAATTCATGGATTGGTCAAAGGCTCGGCACTAATGTTGGGTCTTGAACATCACCACGACGGAGATGACCTAGTCATCACTGAAGGTTGGCAAGCAATGCTGGATGGACTTGGTTTTGCATCTAACGGAAAGGCCCCATTGCGCATTGAAGATGCCGCAACTGTGTTTGAAGACAGAATCCAGAAACTTAGATCTGCGGAGATTGTGCTATCTAGTGAAACAAAACGCAAATCCGAATTAGAAAGTGAAAGGGCTTCGGTAAGAATTGCTGCTGAGACTGCTGCTAGGCAGCGTGGGCTCGGTATTGCTGAAACAGATACGATTGGAAAAGAGGCGGCTGGTAAATTACCAGACCCCGGTCCAGAATATCCAGGAGTATTTCTGCGCGCCCAAATTTTAGAAGATGACCATGCAGTAGACGGTATACTTACTCAGATACGCCAAATCTCTCGAATAAGATGGGAACATTCTGCACCTGTTAGGATTGGTTGTAGAATGGGACGGCCTGAAAAAAGCGCACCTCGTGAAAAGCCAACCGTTCACTCATTATTCCCTCTCGCCCTATCTGGCGGAAATCAAAGACTGATGGGGAATGCTGCTGAACAGCAAGAATTACGAGTACAAATGGGTGTACGGTTTTGCACAGTTTGTGATAAAAAAACTCCAATGTTAAGCTGCCATCACCGTAAGTTGGATGGGTTGGGAGAAGGGAAAGCCGGTGAAACCTGTGGCGGTAGAACTGAATTAAGAGTCTCTAGTGAAAAAGAGAATGCTAGACGCCGCGGAGAACTTCAAACGATTCGCTTAGACAACCTCTTGGAAGATGCACGAATATCTTTGGGCCTGGATAGAATTCCCAAACGTATCAAGGGCGTAAAGAAATTGATGAGTAAAAATCAAACTCCAGAAGCTGTAGAAAAGGGTATTTTGCGTGCAAAACACGGTCTTCCCGTTTTCAGAGATGGCACCATCAGATTCGATATGAGCGATGTACCAGTAACACACTTCACGCCTGATGAAGTTGGAGTGGCATGGAGTAAATTGAAACATCTCGGTTACTCACATGATTGCTTTGGCGAAGAGTTGTCGCGTGGCGACCAAATGCTAGAGATATTCCCCCAAGATTTCATATTAGCCAAAAATGGAGCAGAGTATTTCGTAAGGGCTGCACAGTATATTGATGACTTGCTGGTGAGATATTATGGAATGAAACCATTCTATCATGTTGAAAAGCCTGATGACTTAGTTGGGCAACTAATTTGCGCACTTGCACCTCACACATCAGGTGGTGTTCTTTCACGACTGATAGGGTTCTCAGACAGCTCGGGAGGATTTGCCCATCCACTTTTCCATGCGGCTAAGAGAAGAAATTGTGACGGTGATGAAGATGCAATTATGCTCCTAATGGATGGTTTGCTTAATTTCAGTCGTGATATTTTGCCATCGAATAGAGGTGGCCAGATGGATGCGCCTTTGGTACTGACGACTAGGCTTAATCCTACAGAGGTCGATAAAGAGGCTTTGAATGTCGATTCAGGATGGCACTATGAAAGATGGTTTTACGAGGCCACATTAGCCCAACCTCACCCAAAAACCCTCGCTGACAAAATGGATTTTGTAGAGCGCAGGCTAGGTAGTATTGCAGCAGTCAGAGGCCTTGGATTTACTCATTCAACAAAGAGTATGGATGAGGGCCCGCCATTATCAGCATACAAGACACTAGAGACTATGATTGACAAAATGAATGGCCAGTTGTCTTTGGGACACAGGCTAAGGGGAGTAGATGTTAGAACTGTAGCGTCTAGTGTAGTTCGTTCACACTTCCTTCCCGATTTAAGAGGCAACCTTGTAGCTTTCACAAGACAAAAGGTGCGTTGTCTGAAGTGCGGCCACTCCTATCGCAGAATGCCATTAGCAGCAAAATGTATCCAGCCACCTAAGCAGAGTGGCCGAGGGATGAGTGCATTTGGAGTTCGTAAAGCGGAAGGAGAAATGTGTAATGGCAATCTTGCATTAACCGTTACAGAGGGCGCTGTAAGAAAATATATCAAAGTTACAAAACACGTTATGCAGACGTATGGTGTCGATCACTATACCAAACAAAATGTTGAGTGGTTGGCGGATAGTGTGGAAAGTCTGTTCAGTAATGACAAGGCCAAACAGATGAGTTTGGCGGACTTCTTGTGACTAATTTGGCCTCACAGGATCTTGCCATATCGAATTGGTTGAAGCCACTTCTTCGGTAGTGGCCTCAATAGCCATAGCATCGATTTTATCTATTTTCTTTTTGATCACTACACGAACAAATGTTTCAAAGTACGCAACCATTAATGTCCCAAATGAAACAATGATGACTCCAGGGATTAATGCATTTTTTAGTGGCCAGGTGCTTAGAGTAGTTTTAGACTCTGCACCATCTTCCATGTCTGTAAATATCACGATTGTACCTTCATCTGTATCTGAAGAATAGGTGATACACCCATCATTTGTATCTCCAGACCATTCGTATAGAACTTTAGAATCCATTTCCACTCTAATACTAGCATTGTGTACGCCACCATTTATCGAATTGAAGCAATGTTCGATTTCGTAATCGCCAGAATCGCCAACAAGGGCGACGATTTTTGCTTCTCGTTCACCAGAAAAATCTGCGCCTGGCCGATTGATTTCTTGGCTTGCGCTTTGTTGACTAACTGCGTACCATCCGGAGTTTACTATTACAAGTGCTATAATCCACAACACGCGATTTTTTTTCACTCCATAACCCCCAAAGATAACAGTTTCAACACTTCATTCATCCACTTCAACTTGATTAGTTTTCGTTTCTCATCAGTAGTGCCTGACCAAGCACCTACTTCGCTTGTGGTAAAACCAACTAATTCGACTTCTTTAGCCCCTAATGCAAATGCGATGCATACCGCCCTATCGCCGTCGGTAAAGCCCCCAGGGTTGTACATTCCTTCAATTTCATACGGCGTTTGGTGAGTCAAAATAAATTGCTGGTTTTCATCGGCTAAAGAGAGTATATTTTTCCAAGCATCGAGATTGTCTCCGTGCGCATGTAGACATATTGGAATGCCTTGGTTCAGGGATTGTTCGATAAACGGAGTTCCATCACCATCACTGACGATTAGGACAACGTCAGATTTGTTTCCTAGTGCACCTATGGCGCCATCAGCAACAATGGCTGGGTTTGTAGGAATATAATTTGCAGGCGCTGCCGCCCCTACTACTGTTACCCTACCTTCTAGAGCGATTGAGGTGGTTGGATTTTCACAGTTTTTTGAAAGAGATATTGCGCTTTCGTAATCTGATTTCAGAGACCAGCCAAAGGTTTCGCGAATCTCATCTTGGATGAGAATCAACTCTTTGTTTACCGCCTCCATCATCTTGGCCACCCCTATATCCCACATGAATAAGAGGGTTCAAATGCCTCCATCAAGAGTCGTCTTATGTGCCCAAGCCTTTCGCTATTCCAGACCTTTCGGACAAGGTCACTTTAGCAAGATATCCATTCTTGCCTCAAGCAAGAGAATGGATTGCGCAGATGGCTGTTCAACACAATATCGATATCGATGAATTATTGGACGGCGCTATGATGGAGAGAGCGCGAGTAAGGGCACGATCCAGGCTGGTAGATTCGGTAGACAGCGACGATGGAGTTGAAGTTGCTTCTGTAGGAGATATCCACACCGAGGAAGGCAGGCTACTCGAAGCCTTTTCGTTTTACTACGCCAGATTGGTAGTTGGCGCTAGTGAAGATGAAAGATTAATCTCTAGATGGGCCCAAGCGGAAGCTGAAAGAGCCCAACATATTCTCGTTAGAGATGATGCGATTACAACAATTGCAAACACATACCTCTCGGAAATAAAATGTGATGAAAATGGCATTTGGAAGATGGGACTTTCGGATTTCATAGAATTGTGCACAGGCATTACGGGTTCGAGGTGGAGGCTTCCTAATTGTGATGTCAAAGATGGTTGGGTGACTTTACATGACGAGGGGGATAAGTATTCTTCGCGTGCTAAAGTTGCTAGATTATTGCGGGAGCGAATGAAAGAAGACATCAAACTCGATGCAATGGAAAAGATGACCAAGATGGATGAGAGTTTACTGATAAGGTTGGCAGAACCGGTTGGCATGATTAGAGGGCTTGTAGCATCACGTACTGCAGAGACTATCGCGCTTATCGGAGCGGGAGAAGAAGATTGGCCGCCATGTATGCGAAAGGCAGTTGCTGAACTTGCAGAAGGTGTAAACGTCAATCACTTTGGAAGGGTATTCCTCGGTTCGATGTCTAGATGCATCGGCCTTCCTGTAGAAACTACGATTGATTTTTTCAGACCTGCACCAGACTTTAGTGAAGGTACGACGACATACCAAGTCAATCATCTCTATGAAAGAGAATATACCCCTTCAGGATGCTCTAAGTTGAAAGTCAATCACAATTGTGCAGTTCAAAGAGGAGATGATAGACTCTGTGACCAACCATGGATGGACCATCCGCTCAAGTATATCCGTGCCAAACAACGTCGACGAAAGAGACAAGAAGTTCTCGAAGTCAATGTTGAATCTAACAATTCGGGCGATGCTTGATGAATAGGGAGCGCGTCAGGGCTATTGTAGCCGGGGCTGGGATTAATGACTCGAACACTCGTAATTACTGTTGACCGAGACAATGATCTTGGAATTAAGACAGCAATACGCGGGCCCGTAGTAGGACGAAAACAAGTTCTTACTGCGGCACTTAAACTTGGTATTGCTGACCCTGAGGAAAGCGACACTAATGCCATATTAGGAGCACTACACCAACACGACAATCTGGCGGAATCCAATAGTGAAACTGATGAAGTCGAAATTGCAATTCTGACTGGTGATGAAAAGGTAGGCGTCAGGTCAGACAGGGCTATTGCAGCACAATTGGAAGAAGTTGTGACTGAATTCCAACCTGACCAAGCGATTCTAGTAACTGACGGAGCAGAGGATGAATCTGTATTGCCGATTATCCAAAGCCAAGTTCGAATCGACCACGTGCAAAAAATTATTGTCAAACAATCAAAGGGCATCGAAGGAACCTACTATTACATCGTAAAGGCTCTTGAAGACCCAAAATGGAGAGCAAAGATGCTAGTTCCGCTAGGGGCTATCATGGCGGTCTTTGGATTGGGAGTTATGCTTCCTGACACATTAGGAGGAATTGTAATTGGCGCATTACCTCTAATCTTTGGATTATTCATATTATCTAAGGGACTTGGAATTGAAGCAACTGTGAGCAGAGTGGCTCAAGAAATGAGGGAAAACGCAGATGCTGCTATGTTCTCATCTCTACTTTGGACTACTACTGTGTTCAGTGCTATCTTCGCTGTTGCTACTGGTTATGACAAATATGTCGAACTAGTTGCTGAAGAGAGCTATTCGGTATTGTGGATCGGTGTTGTTCATTCTGCACTAGCTTGGATTGTTATTGCATTCCTAACCTCTACCGCTGGTTTCATGCTACTACGTCTGCAAAAGGGTTCTTTCTCTGGAAGATTGATTGTGCTTGGAGTGTTTGCAATGGTTGTTTATTCATTCCTTGACCAAGGCCTACAGATTGCGATGGATGTGCTCGAAGGAAAGGATTACGAATTCTCGGTCCAGGGTATTTGGGAAGTTATGCTTGAACCATTGATGTGGATTGCTATCCTGTGGGTTACAACAACCATCGTCCGTGCTGTACAAGCAAGGCAAGCACAAGCAGACCGTTACTGGGGAATTTAATCAAGAATTGAATACCGATTCATACATGCACTGAGGGCATGTAACTTTGATTGGACGCACGTCTGGAATTCCTAGAGGGGCTGAACAAGCAGGGCACATGATTGCTTGCTTGACATGTGATTGATTGCTTTGGCCTTGTTGTGAAGGGTCATACTTCAAACGATATTGGTCAGGGTTGTCAATATACTGAGGGCCTGTTTGAAGGGGTTGGGCTTGATCTAAATCCGCTACCTCCTTGTGGGCGCCTGGAACAAATTCCTCAACAAAGTCGTCCTGTTGGACGGGCGGTGCGGTAGCAGCCTGCTTGAAAGCCGCTAACTCTGATTCTATTTCCGCAAGTCCTGTGTTATGCGTTCTGCTAATCGTATCCATTTCTAGCATTTGGTCATATCCAGATAGGCTGGCTAATCGGGCTAGTACGTCAGAGGGCAGGGCCATAACATAGGCTCGGAGTCTCTTTCCCATTGAAGGTTCGTTTTACGCGCATCGCAGGGGGATGTCCCGCCATAATAAGGGGGTTTTTTTCCATATGCTGTGATTAAATTGGCATTTATATTACCAGATTCAGGGGTTTATTTTCCGCAATAAAGTCATTTTTACATTGCAAATACTTGATGGGTTCAAATAGGTGAAGTGGAGGGCGGGCCAATACGGAGAACTGAAAATTGCCACAAAGCAAGTCACGAAATTCATCAAAAAAACCTGGTGCGAAAGCTATCCGCTCATTGACCTGTGGTCAAGCAATGAGCCCCCCGCATGTACTGAGTAGAGATGCATCGGTTGCAGATGCATTAGATCGTATTACCAGCAAAAACTGGGACCACTTATTCATCGTCAACTCAGAAGGAGTACCTATCGGGAGAATTCATGCTGTCGATGTGCTCAAATTGATCGCAAGAAAAACTGTTAATCGAGACATTGCTTGGATGCATGCGGTTCCTGCTCGTCAATTGATTACTCAAGGGATTTTTACTATGCGTCAAAATACTCCGCTTCTCAAGGCGGCGGCGCTGATGCTAACTCATGATTTGAATCAATTAGCTGTAACTGATTCTGAAGGGTCCATCGTTGGCACTGTATCTCCCAGTACTGTTGCTAGGCATTTGCCAAGGTTCATTCTTTGAGCAATGTTCAACAATGCTGCCTATGTCGGTTAACTATGCCCTCATCGCCCAGGCTGTGGCCTAATCCTCCTCGGAACTCTCCACTACCATTACCCAACAAGGCGTTATTTTTCTCTAGCAAAGAAATTAGCGATATTCAGGCTCCCAAAATGCCCGAAGGTGAGCAAATCGGCTTAGCCGAATTAAGGGATTATATCGGCGGTCATACCTTTGAGGATGGCACCAAGGTTTCGGACCAAATTGATTTGCAGAAATGCCGCCCACTATTAATCGCAGGAGAGTTAGCAAACCCATACAGGTTATGTGACATCGCGGCGCCTAAGATGCCTATAATTCCAGTTCGTCTTGAAAATATTTGCAGAACATGGGCTGACAATTTAGACATGCGGGACATTATTCCGGGAGTACATCATGTAACCATAGTTCGCTCTCCTGGCTGGTGGGAAAATACATTCATCACACTCGTAGAGCCGGCCGAAATGAAAAGAATCGTTCAATGGCTAGATGGGCCACATGCAAATACCTGGGCGCCAAAGCGGTTAGCAGAAGGAGTAATTCGATTGGAAAACAATCTGGATTTATTACCGCCTTCATTTGAACAATTAACGTGGGATGGAGTGGAAGAGAAAGTCTTACCAGAGATGCCTAAGGCAAACGGTCCAGCATTGGACCTTGCAACTATAATGGTGCCAATCAATACAAGAGTTGGCTGTTACAACAGTAGAGGCCGTGTTAATCGATGCTCCCATTTCTTACAGACAGAATTCCATGAAAATCTGTTCAGAAGAGGCTCTTCATTCAAGTGGTCAGATATGATAAATTGCTTGTAAACGGTTCATTGAGAGATGGACCCCGGGGCCATCCCTCTAGGGAGTAATATATTGTCGAGGACAAATAATTACTATGACTGGAAGTGGATCGCAGAAAACAGCTAGACTTGAGAGACTGAAATTGGAGATTGTAGAATATATCTCAAGGAACCCGGGGTGTTCGGCAGCAGATATTGTCGATTACCTTTCTAACACACGCAGAATGCGTAACCATGGACTAACTTCGAGGAAAGTCGGGTTCTTTATTCCACGGTATTTGAAGACTTACGTGATGTTTACTCTTGACCGCTCTACCGGTAAGAGAGTATACAGCGTTGCATGAAAAGGTCAAATTGATGCAGGTGTTGGGATGTACTGATGAGCGCTCCATCAGCCGAAGACCTTTGGCCATCTTTGGATGAATCTCTAGGCCGTCAGCCATGTTTTCCAAGCGGACCTGTTTGGTCGGTTCTACCGACCCTGAAAGGGCAAATGGCTGATATGCTAACAGAAATGAAAAGCAGGTATAGACGCAAAAAAGGAACTTACATCGACGACTCAAATGGAATTGTTCACATTGATGAATCTGCAATCATTGAGCCAGGCGTCCACATCATTGGTCCCGCTTACATTGGAGCAAATGTTACAATTAGGCATGGCGCATATATTCGAGAGTACTCTTGGATTTGCGATAATGCATTGGTTGGGCATGCGAGTGAAACAAAACACTCCGTGCTACTGCCTGGTGCCAAAGCGCCACATTTCAACTATGTAGGAGACTCTATTTTAGGACCAAATGTTAACCTTGGTGCAGGAGTTAAACTTTCTAATTTGCGAAATGATGGAGGCGAAGTTCATGTCATCCTTGGCGGTGAACGTATCGCATCTGGATTACGTAAATTTGGAGCAATTCTTGGCGAAGATGTACAACTAGGTTGTAATGCTGTGACAAATCCTGGAGTTGTACTTGGTATGGGATGTATGGTAATGCCAAATACAACCGTTACCGGAATCTATGACTCCGATTCTAAAATAGGGTGATAATATGCTGTTTGGCACAGATGGTATTCGCGGAGAAGTTAGCGAATCGCCAAACAGTGATGAACTCACTATTCCTGAATTGCTAGAAAACCGTATGATTTCTCCGCGCTTTATGCGAATAGTAGGTGAGGCTCTAAGTCGAACGATTAGAGTGGATTCTCAAGTAATAATTGGATGGGATGAAAGACCCAGTAATCCAGAGCTAGTTGCCGCATTAACCCAAGGTCTGCATTTAGGAAGTTGCCGTGTTATTCACGCAGGCATTTGTGCTACTCCGGCTTTACACAACGCATTACTAGAAACTGGCTCAGCTCTAGGTTGTATGATCACTGCTAGTCATAATCCCGTTTCAGATTCAGGAATAAAGGTATTCGACACCTCTGGCTACAAGACCAAACCAGAAAGTGAAATTGAAATTTCGGAACTTATTGTACAATTAGCTGCTGAGGAAAGAGAAGTTGACGATATTCATCGCGAAGAACTTTCTAAGCCCGATTCACATTTTAACGCAGACCTAGCCCACCAAGAACTCCTTGTCATTCGACTTGCGGAGTTCTCTGGTATGTTTGCACAACCTTTGCAAAATAAAATTTTAATTGATTCCTCAAAAGGTGCTGCTGTCAATTGGCTTGAAGTTTTCTTGAGTAAATGTGGGGTTCATGCAATCGAGGTATCGAAAGGAGCCAGTGCTCTGAACGAGAATTGTGGCGCTGGCGAATTATCTCCTAATGATTCTTGGACGTGGGAAGAAGCTGCGAGAGACGACCACATTTTGATTAGGTCGTTAGAAAAATCTCCGGCTGGGCAAATTATTGCAGCGGCATTAGATGGTGATGGTGACCGATGTCTTCTAATCGAGTCTACAGAAAAGGGGTGCAGAGTTGTAGATGGGGACGAAATGGCAGACCATATATTGCGCTCTTCGAAAGGAGAGTGGCATCTTGCGGCTAGCATCGAGTCAGACCTAGCCCTGATGGCTTCGTTGGACCGGTTGGACTCTGAAGTTCACTTTTCTCAAACTGCAGTAGGAGATAGATGGTTGGCTAAGGCGCTAAAAGAAGATTCTTGCAACATCCTAGGAGTAGAGGATTCTGGCCACCTAGTTATGTCTGCACCTCACCCGAAAGGTGGCAGGTGTTTGGTAGGTGACGGCGTTGCTAGTTTACTTGCGGTACTATGTGCAATGGCTTGTGAAAATAGAGCCCTTGCTTTTACTAAAGGTTTCAAAAAACGAATCTCGATTAAAGATTCCAATAGGTCTCGTTGGACCGGGAATAATGAATTGGCAGATAGTGTAGAGCATATTGCCAATTTGAAACTGGGCAATATGTTGCGTCATGGTTTAGTTGGTGAAAACAATTTGATGCTGTTGGAAATGGAAGGCGTGTCGATTGGGGTCCGTAATTCTGGCACGCAGGCCAAGACCAATGTGTCTTTACGATTAGCTCCAGGCGTTGACAATTCAATTATGTTAGAGACATTAGACCTAATTCTGGCATGCTTAAAACAGGCATTAGTAGACTAAGTGTTCGATATTTCGGCTTCGTACTTTTGACCTAACCAGGTAACTAATCCAAGTAAGGTTGCGGTTGCTATTAGCATGATTAGTATCATGGCCTCGGTTGCTCCTGCAAGCAATAATACTCCTGCAATTATCCATGCAGCAATCAAATCTAATGCTCCGATTATTCTCCACGCACGTCGTAAAGTAATCACTCCAATTAACCATGAAACCGTTGAAACGGCAAGCACGAATACCATCATCAAAACAGTGGTATGCTCGTATTGCCCAAATGCACCGGCTGGTATTAGCAAGTGAGCGATCCACAACCCTGCAGGCACCCATGCCTCGTGGTTTTGTAGAACACAAATTATTGCAGATATCAGTCCAATCATTCCAATCGCAATCATGAAGATTGCAGTGGTTTCATCGATTACATCTACCCAATTACCCAATGCATTCCAACTGATTGGAACAAATACTGACAACCCAACTGGAACTGCTGGTTGTACCCATTTGATTGCGTTCTTTAATGCGAAACCTGTGGCGATTAAGCCCGCTGGACCGAATGAAATTACAATTATCATAGCAGCCCAAGCAAACCGGCCGATAGCGCCTCTGTGGTCTCCTAAATTTCGCTTTAGCCTCTCTGATTCCACCCATTCAAACAGAATAACTGAGGCTAGAAGGAAGATTTCGAGTGAAACAACTGGTACTAGCCATGACAACTCATCGCTGAAGTTTGGCAATAATTGTATCGAGTCAACCCCCATCAAGGAAGTGAGTAATCTAGACATTAGAATTAGGAACACAATTCCTTCTAAGACTGAAGGTATTCGTAGTCCGAGGTCTTTCTTTCCGGCTAACGAAATTCCTGCCAAGATGACCAGGGAGCCTAGTAATACCAATATCTCCCATTGGTATTCCAGTTCAACATTTGAATCGCCTAATCTTCCAGCGATTTGAATCAAAGTTAAGCCGACCATAGTAATTGCAACCGGCGACTCAATGCCCATGACATCGGGTAGTTGCATATTGACTTGCTCTGCTCTCCAACGCGCTATTCCAATGAATAGAACAGAGACGAATGATGCCATGGCTATGGACAATAGGGAAGAAGAAGAAATCCAAGAGAAGTAAATACCGATTAGAATCGTTACGGAAATAAATGATATTACAATTGTTGGTTTATGGTGTATATCGCCAACGATAAGGTCGTATTCTCCAGAGGACGAACGGCGGCGTGAACGCTTCTTTTGCTTCTCCGATAATTGAATCAGTTCGCTATCAATCATCTTTATTTGGGATTTATCTCTTTGTTCTTCATGGATTTGCTCCACTAAGTTAGCCCTAGCTAAATGCTTCTCAAGACGCTCTTCGCGCAATGAAACCTGTTTGAGTCGTGATCTGATTTCGCCTTGTGCTGCTAGCCAAGCACCAGTAACTACGAAACTAATTCCAGTGAGTGCTAAAGTTGGATAATCATCGAAACTATTCCCTGCTAAGCCCACTGTGACTAATACTGCAATACTAGCAATGGCTGAAGGTAATAGTCGCTCTAAGGTTGAAGCGCGCGGAAGATATAGCCCTCCTATTGTAATAAAACTCACAATTGCGGCTAGACGTAAATCCTCTACTCCAGACGGCAACATATCGCTATCGGTTAACGGGGCATTTATTGGTTCGTTCAAACCAATCATCATCATCATTACCGATATGAAGCCGAGTGTTATCGTGATAAGTCGGCCCGGCATTAATGACTCATGAGTTACCTTTTCGCCTAGTGATAAACGTCTAGCATTATCTTCAGACCAGCTGACTATCAATACTGAAGATAGGCCTAACAGCGTTATCCAGAATGCTCCAAATCCAAACCTCCACTGCAGTACAAGTGCCGCAAGAGCCCAGGAAACAAGTATGGTTCGAGGTGTGCCTTGATGTCGGCCCATCCTCATCGATATAGCATGAGAAATGAGAAGTGCGCCCATGATTATTATCAGGCCATGTGACGGTAAAACACCAGGATTACTGATTAACAAAATCGTTGCTAGGACTGTGATGAAACTGATATTCCACAGTCTCAGCATCCCACTATCCCGCATTCTTGCACTAAGTTCGGACATTCCTGCAAGCCGTCCAGCTAGATTCACTCCGGTATCTCCTAATTTCAGGTTTAGAGGAATTTGAATCCCAATCAATAATACAATGTAAACCGTCAAGTCGACTTCACTGATGTTTATTGGAATAAGGTCTACTGAAATTAATCGGTTTTCGAGATTGCTAGCAAAGAATAGCAACCATGCCCACGGGGCCAAAGAAGCTGTTCCGGCCAGTGATGGTGAATTCCTTTGGACTGCAAGCCAAGCCAATCCTATCCAAACAATTGCCTGGCTGATTAGAAGGCTACGCGCCCAAACTGGCTCTTCGGCTTGAATAAGTAATGTGAGTAAAATCACCACTACAATGGAGCCCATCCACAAGACGTGATCTGAAACTGCATGCTGGTGATTTAGGAGGGCTATTCCGGTTATCGCTGCGCTAAAGACCGCATACACAGACCATGGTTCCGAAAACGGCGGCTCAATTATTCCTCGAACCATCAATATCAGAGCCGCTAGTAAGATTGGTGCGGGCCACAAGGCATACCGTTGTAAGCGCGCCCAGTTCTCCCCCCTAACTACGAGATATGAGGGTCCAAATGCCGATATGAGGAGTATCAATTGTGCGATTGCATAACCCGTTTCTAAACGATTCGATGCTATTGCTAAAAGTGCCCCAACCATTCCTAAACCAACCGATACAGACCACAGTCCAGGCTTGCCAAGGCCCATTCCTTTGAATGCGGCAGAAAACCAATTTTCCGCTTTAGCAAACCGTGTTGCCGTAATCGCATTGACTCCAGTAACTCCAAACATCAGTAGGAACAAAAGTAACTCGTCATCAAACGGAGTAATTTCAATTCCAAAGATTACCCACCCATTACTAATTGCATGAAGGCCGATCCAAAGATAAGAGACTGCAATTCCCAATGATGCAAGATTTCCGGAATTCCTAAAGTAAGCAAGTCCGTGAAGAAGTAGTGTACCTACTCCAATCATTACGGCCACTCCTTCTTCGCCGTAAGGGCCACCAGCGGCAGAACCTATCGCTAGCAAAACCAAGGTTGCCTGAGCGGCGATTGCGTCTTCATTATGACGCTGAGCGATCACAATATTGGCTCCCACCAATCCTAGTAGCATTATTCCTAATTCGTTCTGACTGACCCAGTCCCACGAATACATCGAAATTGCAAGGCCATACAGTAATTTCATCGAAATAATAACCCAAGTCACTCCCAAGAGTTGCATGCTGTTTTTTGGAATCCAAATTTCCCCCAGCCATAGGCCAAATCCAGCCATCAACAGTAGCCCTGTTGCTGATAGAATTGGACCCAATGTCGTCCCGACTATCGCCCCAATAGCAGACCAGACGACTATCATCGAAATCATCAAACCAAGATGGAGTCTTTTTTCTCCCTCTATCGCATATTCAGTGACTGAGTCCGTTTCCGGTGGGGCATTTACTGTACCATCTCGGTTTATCCTACTTGGCTCATTGCCGCGTGAAAAAATTTCAGCCACTTCGCCCATTGCTACATCGACTTCAGGCTGTTCTTCCGCCGCCTCTTCGATTTCTTCTTCGACGGATTCAGTGCCGATTAAAAAATTGCCCAAATCCACCCCGGAGGCTTTTTGGAATTTGCGTTTGGAGAGAATCTCATCACTGGTCTCCTCCTCCATAGTACATAACCCGCTGGTCACAGTTTTCAATATCTCCCCTTTCGGATTCACAATTACTCGTATTGTGGCCGGTTTAGGCGGTTATTCGTACCGCAAGGGACAAAGACGTCCCGCGTTTCGCCGAACCATGGCAACCACTGTAGGCGTCCCCTCGGGCGACCTAAGCGAAAGCGGTATCTTGACCAACGCAACGGTTCATTGGAACCTCGACAACATCTCTCTTATCGACTTGGCAGTTGAGAGAGGTGAAGGGATTCTATCCAATCATGGAGCTCTGGTTACTGAAACTGGAGAGAGGACCGGCCGTTCACCAAATGACAAGTTCATAGTCGATGAAGCAACTACAAATCAAGATGTAAACTGGGGCGAAGTTAACATCTCTACAGACAATGTTGTGTTTGAAAGATTGAAGAAACAAGTAATCCAATATCTATCCGAAAGAGAGACATTATTTGTTCAAGACCTCTTTTGTGGGGCGGAAGAAAGTGAAGCATTACCGATTCGCGTTATTAATCAAAATGCTTGGCACAATGCCTTTGCGAGAAATATGTTTGTAAGGCCGTCCAATGAACAACTTGAATCTCACGAACCTCAATTTACGGTATATCATGCGCCACACTTTGAAGCAGATGACTCAGCCTTGAATTCTCAATGTTTCGTCATTGTAAACTATGAAGCTGGTGAAGTCATTATTGGCGGAACCAGATATGCTGGAGAAATCAAAAAATCTATTTTCGGCGTAATGAATCTAATTCTTCCAAAGAAAGGAATTCTACCCATGCACTGTTCAGCCAACACTACTGGCGAAAACACCGCAGTATTCTTTGGACTTTCCGGGACCGGGAAAACCACACTTTCTGCCGACCCTAAGCGCGCACTCATTGGAGATGACGAGCATGGATGGGGTGCAAATGGTGTTTTCAACTTTGAAGGCGGATGTTATGCGAAACTGATCAACTTGTCTGAAGAAGATGAGCCTGAAATATTTGGTACTACCAAACAAAAAGGTACAGTTCTAGAAAATATCGTGGTTGACGAAAATGGAGTTCCGGACTTCTTTGACGTTAGCAAGACGCAGAACACTCGCGGTTCTTATCCAATCGAATTTATCGAGAATAGGACTATGGATAGTAAAGGTGGCCACCCTCAAAATGTCATTTTCCTTACATGTGATGCTTTCGGGGTATTACCCCCTATCAGCAGATTAACTTCTGCGCAAGCGGCCTATCACTTCATATCAGGATATACTGCTAAAGTAGCAGGAACTGAAATTGGCGTAACGGAGCCTGAAGCGACATTCTCGGCGTGCTTTGGAGAGCCATTCATGCCTATGCACCCCGGTGTTTATGCAGATTTGTTGTCCAACAAAATGGCAGAACATGGAGCAACTGCATGGCTGATAAACACGGGCTGGTCTGGTGGCTCCTATGGTGTTGGAAAGCGTATGAAAATTAAGTATACCCGTGCTATGCTAAACGCTGCCCTTGATGGCGAACTTGATGACGCCGAATATGTAACTGATGAAAGATTTGGGTTTGAAATCCCGACCTCTTGCGAAGGAGTTCCAGGGGAACTTCTAATCCCAAAACAGACTTGGGCAGACGGAGAATCTTACGATGCAATGGCTGATAAATTAGCTTCGATGTTCAACAAAAACTTCGAAAGATACTCCGAAGGGGTTTCTAAGGCTGTTAACGCAGCAGCACCTAGAAATTGATTTGATTGCGTATAATTTTAATTGGTTCTGGCAGATATATTGCTGAATTAAGGAATCCGTACTTTGATAGCGGACCAGTGACACGGTAGATTGTTGAGGGCCATGCGTGCACGTTCTATCCTTCTTGTCAGCCTGATGTTATTGATGTCCGTGTCTCCGCTAGTTTCTGCGGATTTAGAGAAAGAAATTTCTTCTGAAAAGGAAAATATTGATTCGGATTTCCCCGATTTACCAATCAAATACCTCGATGAAACTGGACCTCGTGTTGTGAACGGGGCTAGTGGCCGCGCTCCATGTAGTGCTGTCCAAACCGATGGAGGTTCCGCTGGCGATGCAGGAAACACAAGCGCTACTGCAAAGAGCCTGGGTACTGATCCAACCAATGGCCCTACTGGAGTGAGTGGTTGTGTTGACGCCACAGATGCTGAAGATATGTACAGCGTCACAACTACCTCTGGAAAAGAAGTAGATGTCGAATTAGTAGTTCCAACTGGAGCAGATTTCGACCTGTATCTAGTCGACGCTACAAAAGGTACTTTCTATGATTATTCAGAATATAACGACCCTCTTGAATCTGTTACTACAGGTGGCACAGTACTAGAAAATAATGCAACGACATTTTACATCTGGATTAATGCTTACTCAGGAGATGGGCAATATACTCTACGTGTTTGGACAAACAACAGTACACCTAAGCCTGATATGACTATCACAATGGTAGACAATCCACTTAAGGCTCAGGCAGGAGATACTGTAACTGTAAACTATACCGTTGAGAATCTGGCTAACAATTCTAGTGCAACAACAGGGCCATTCGATGTGTTCTTTATTCTTTCAACCGATAATACATTCGATAGTGCTGACCTATTGCTTGATGATGTTTCTAAAGAGACTGACCTCGCAGCAAGTAGTTCCCGGACTACTTCTACGAGTATTACACTCCCTGCAAACCTCTCTAACGACTCATACCACTGGATTATTTGGGCTGACGGGTATGGCAACATTACCGAAGCTGATGAACTGAATAATAACATGGCCTCACCTAACAAAATGTCTGTTGGTCTCGATTGTATAGACTTGGGAGGAGGCTCTCAGAATGACGGAGGATTAGGATATGATGCTGCAAGCGATTCTGCGAATGCGACCAACATGGGCAATAATGTAACAGCCACATATGACGGGTGTATGGACGGTACAGATGGCGACGATATGTTCGCTTTTGATGTTCCAAGTGGCTATTTCATTGAAATTATGTTAGAGGCTGAAGACCAAACTTCTGACTTGGATATATTCATTCACTATTCGAATGGCTCTGAAGTTGATAGAGGATTTTCTACCTCTTATCCAGAAGTTGCAACGGCTAAACTCACTGATTACGAAGGCACAGCAGGAACATATTACGTTAATATCTCCCACTTCTCAGGTGTCAGCAACTATACCCTAGATGTGTGGACTAACCAGAGTATACCGGCTCCAGATTATACAATTGATACTATCACAAGTGCAGGCAGTGGCCAGGTGGGAGATTCTTTTGATGTTACAGCGGTCCTTGAAAACGAAGGAACTGTTGACGGCGTATCTAATGTTGAAATGGTCGCAATACTATCTGTTAACACAGGTGTAGATTGGTATGACCATGAAATTGGTTCAATCTCAACTAGTGGAATCCCTATGAAAACCAATACCACAGTCACTATACCTTCAACGATCCCCGCAGATTTGGTTGAAGGGGATTATTATCTGTATGTAGTAGCAGACCAGGATGATTTGATTATTGAGAGAGATGATGAGAATAATCAAGGTCAAAGAAGTGGACAATTTGCAGTTGGTAATGCTGAAACTGCGTGTGCTACTCAGAACGATGCTGCAATGAATGGCGATGCTGGTAACAGCACCTCTACGGCATACGACTTGGGCAATTATGCTGATGCAGAGTACCGAGGATGTATTGATTCAAACGATGCTGGAGATTACTACACGATTACCCTGACTTCAGGTCAAAACATGAACCTGACATTGGTTGACCCGCCGGCAGGAGCTGTCAATCTAGCAATTGTAGATGCTAACGGCGCCTCGGTAGATTCTGACCAAAGTTGGTTTTCAGATAGTGAAGTAACGACATATGATACTTCATTCGAAGGAACGGCTGGAACTTACACAATCATGGTAAATCGTTCAACATCATGGTTAGAAAGCGGAGGGGCTGGCACCTACAGATTACTTGTTGGACAGCCTGCAGGGTATGTTGCTCCTTTCACTTGTGTGGGACACAGTGATGCTGGAACAGGAACTGATGCTGGAACTGACCTTTCTAATGCAATGGTCATAGGTTCCAATCCATCGATTAGCGGTCAAGGTTGCCTTGATGGCCAAGATCCTTCTGATGCATACCAATTCACACTTGAAGATTCGAATAACGTCGATGTAATGTTCATGCTAGATGCAGGCTCAGGATTCACTACAAGTTTGTATGATGAAAATGGAGACATGGTTGCAGGATGGAATGGCACCTCATGGTCATCCATGGGAGATATGACTCATGAAGGCCAAGATGGAACTTTCACATTAGTTGTTGATTCGGCTGGAGGGGAAGGTTACTACAACCTTTCAATTTCATCTTCGGCCCCCGCACACGCTGACTTAGCCGTTAGCAATCTATCGTGTGGTTCTGAAATGATTAGTAATGATGAACTATTCTATTCATTCGAAATCCATAACCTTCGTGGCCCTGCAATTGGCGATTTCTCGTGGACTTTGATAATGATAGACTCTGAAGGAGTACTCGCTGAAGAAATCGATTCCTCCACCGCTAGTACATATTCCAAGTATGGCCAACTTGTACTCGAAAGAGCATCTTCTACTTTCATTGATACAACCACCGCTAGTGGAACATATGCTTGTAGCGTAATGGTAAATATGGATGGAGCCATTATGGAGTTAGAACTCTTGAACAACGAGTTAACTGGAGATAACTTCACTATTCAAAATGAAGAAGAATTGTGGGCTAATGATGCTGACAGGGACGGCTTCAACACTACTGATGTTGGTGACGGAATCGTCGATGAATGTCCTGACAAGTACGGTGAAAGTTCCGGCGACCGCTATGGTTGTGCAGACTTAGACGGAGACGGCTGGTCTAATCTGAATGATTTTGCCCCTATGGACGAAAGCCAGTGGGTCGATGAAGACGAAGACGGATTTGGAGACAACGTTACCGGATACTTAGGCGACCAATGCCCTGGTGTTTACGGTGTTGAAAATGGAGATGGCGGCGATGGTTGTCCACCTCCATTCGTCGACACCGATGGAGATGGAATTCAAGATTCTGACGACAACTGTTCAGAATCTCCAGCAACTGTAATTGTTGGCGAGGATGGTTGTGAAGTCGACACAGATGGAGACGGAGTTGTAGATTCACTCGATGAATGTCCAGATACCGTTGGAGGAATCAACGTAGTCGATGATGTTGGATGTTTAATCGTTGATGATGACATTGACGATGATGACAACAGTGACGACAATTCTGGTTCAGGAGACAGTGAAGAAGACAAGGAAGACAGTACCAAAGACACTGCAGAAAGCGGCCTTGGAGTCGTTGAAATTGGCGGAATTGGCGGCGGAGTTCTGCTCATCATAATCCTAACTCTACTAATTGTAAGAAAGGGCCGTTCAAGGAATGACCTGGCTGAAGACTCATTCGCAAATGCTGCATTCAATGACCCAATGACGGGGATGGCTGCCGCAGACCCTAGCATTACTCCAGAACAATTGCAGTACGAACAGCAATTACATGCTGCAGGATACAATGCTGAACAAGCAAGAGCGTATGCAGACCAGCACTTCCGCCCTTGGCTAAATCAGTGAATTATCTAATAGTAAGGGTCATCAACGGGCTTCGCCCAGACCTAAACATGACAGAAGTCATGATGCAAACTAGTGCCGGAGATATCAAGATCAAATTGTTTACAGAGGAAGCCCCTGAAACCACAGCCAATTTCCTGAAATTGGTTGATGATGGATTCTACAATGGCCTTCACTTCCACCGAGTTATCGAGCAATTCATGATTCAAGGTGGCTGTCCGCATTCAAAAGACCCAATGAGTCGAGGCGCTGGAACTGGCGGCCCGGGTTGGAAGATTCCTTGTGAGACAAGTGCTCTGAACATGCTACATGACCGCCCTGGGCTTTTATCTATGGCTAACGCCGGAAAAAACACCGGTGGCTCACAGTTTTTCCTCACCACGGTAGCAACACCGTGGCTAAACGGAAACCACGCCATCTTTGGTGAAGTGGTCGAAGGAATGGATATCGTCAAAACTATCGAGAATTGCAGAAAGCTTCCTGGTGACAAACCTGCACAGCCTCAACAAATTATGTTTGTTGTACGCGTTTGAAGAACTTGTGATTGGTCACTCTTCTTCTTGAAAGCCTACCGTGTAGTCCTTCTTTTTGTCTCTATCGAGTTTAGTTGCGAGCATTGCCATTGCAATTAAGGAAACAATTGCAAGCATTCCAGCGGCTACCTGAGAGTTAGGTAACTTTTCTACAGAAGCGGACTCTTGTTGTTCACCCATATCTTGTTCATCATGTAGATCCGCTTGAATAATGACTGAGCCATTACTGGTTTCAGATAATTCATTATTCACATACTTCAAGAAAGTGATATTCCATTGGCCTGCAGAATTGTATTGGTTGAACGTGTAGTCAAATCTGTTGTTGCAGGATTCGTCTACTTTTGTTCCATT
>TARA_B110000444_G_scaffold56552_1_pt1 | contig 24447 bp, 17 predicted proteins | sample TARA_B110000444 | Tara Oceans TARA_B110000444 (sample SAMEA4398370) | marine metagenome | biome: Polar Biome; feature: [SRF] surface water layer (ENVO:00010504); material: water (ENVO:00002006), including particulate matter (ENVO:01000060) such as... | depth 5 m | reverse complement strand
TTTATAATTAGGAGAAATAGGGGCTCCGCATTTAAATAAAATTAGTAGTAATAAAGGATATAAAAAAAATTTCATTTGATAAAGTTACTTAAATAGTTTTAAGGCAACTTAAATATAAATTAAGCAATTAAAATGATTGTTGAAATCATATGAAGGGCTTATATTTGTTACGGGCAAGTTCTGCACAACCAGCTCCTGTTGAATCCCCCAGGGTGGTAACGCAGCAAGGGCAAACAGTCGTAGCGGTGTGATGTAGGTAGCTTGCCCTTTTTTATGATTTTCACCTAAACATTTAGTAAGTAAAAAATAAAAAATAAGACGCATGAAAAAAGTGGTATTAATAACTGGTGCTTCGTCAGGTTTAGGACTGGCAACTGCCTTACTGCTTCATGAAAAAGGTTATCATGTTTTTGGGACCAGTAGAAATCCAAGTAATTATAAATATCCGTTAACTTTCACTTTAATTCCCTTAGAAATCACAAATCCAAGTTCTATAGCTAATTGTGTGGCAGAAGTTTTGAAAGAAACAGGTCGATTAGACGTATTGATCAATAATGCTGGGGTTGGAATAACTGGACCCATGGAAGAAATTTTAGCTGATGCGGTGACTGCTAATTTTGCTACCAATTGTTTTGGTCCTCTTCAAATGGCACAGGCAGTTTTACCACAAATGCGTAAGCAAAAATCTGGATTTATAATTAATATTACTTCCATCGCTGGTATAATGGGATTGCCTTTTAGAGGAGTATACTCAGCTTCCAAGAGCGCTTTATCAATTTTCACTGAAAGCCTTAGGATGGAAGTGAAATCCTTTGGTATCGATGTCTGTACAGTAGCTCCAGGTGACTATGCTACAGATATTGCTTCTAGACGATACCATGCTCCCGTTTTTTTAGACTCTCCTTATCAAAAATTATATCAAGAAAGTCTAGATACAATAGATACTCATGTGAATAAGGGAAACCCTCCAGGAGAAATAGCTTTAGCGATTGCTAAAATTATTGAAAGAAAAAAACCAAAGGTGCATTATCAAGTGGGCCCATTCATGCAAAAGTTATCTAAAACCTTAAAGAATATTCTTCCTAGTCGTATATTTGAAAAAATAATCATGAATCATTATAAACTTTAATCTTTTCCAATGAAATTTTTTATCGATACTGCAAATTTAGATCAAATCAGAGAAGCCCAAGCCCTCGGGGTTTTAGATGGCGTAACTACAAATCCTTCGCTGATGGCTAAAGAAGGTATTACGGGAGAGAAAAATATCACCCAACATTATGTTGATATATGTAATATCGTCGACGGAGATGTTTCTGCAGAAGTTATCTCAATTGATTTTGAGGGTATGGTGAGAGAAGGTAAAGCTCTTGCTTCATTACATCCTCAGATTGTAGTTAAAATTCCTATGACAGAAAATGGGGTCATGGCCTTAAAGTATTTTTCTGATCAAGGGATAAAAACCAATTGTACCTTGATTTTCTCTGCTGGACAAGCATTACTTGCAGCAAAAGCGGGAGCGACCTATATGTCTCCATTTATCGGTCGATTAGATGATATATCTACAGATGGTTTAAGTCTTATTCAGGAAATTCGTGATATTTATGATAATTACGGCTTTGAAACAGAAATACTTGCCGCATCAATTCGCCATACAATGCACGTTATAGAATGTGCTAAAATTGGAGCTGATGTAATGACTGGGCCACTTTCCTCCATAAAAGGTCTTCTAAATCATCCCCTAACAGATATTGGACTGGCTAAGTTTTTAGAGGATTATCAGAGTGGAAATAAATAAATACTAAAGTTCAGTTAATTTTTTTTCAAAAGCTAAATCTGAAAAATTTCCAAAGCCATCAATAATTTTGCCTTTGAAATTTAAGATAATGGCTTTATTTAGAAGAGTAAGAACCCAAGCCTCACTAGCTTTTTCAAAATCAATTATAGAAAATTGATCCTCAGGATTGGTTTCCATCATTTTTTGAACTTGATCAACCATACTATTAAAGGGTTGAATACATACCCCTATAAAACGAATGTTAGGGTGTTTATTTTGAAAATACTTTACCTGTTCTAAAGTATTTTTATAATGATTCATTTGAGTTTGAGACCAAAAATAAATTACTGTTACTTTATTATTTAGAATACTATCACTACTCACATTTTCTCTACTTACAGCTTGTAATGCTATATTAGGTAATGGCTTATTGGTCTCCATATTGTTAATGCTAGAGTGAAGAGCTAAGATTTCCGTAAGATAAACAGGAGAGCTATTTACAGTAGCATAATATTGTAGAAAACGATTATGTTGGAGGTGGTTTTCAAAAGTTAAAATTTCTTGAAAAGCGATAGCACGAGCTAAATTATTTCTTAAAAGCGTACCTTTTATTTTTTGATCCAAAACTTTTAATCGTTCAATATTAAAGTCTGTAGTTTGTTTTTGTTTAAAATAAGGGATACTTGGTTTTAATGATTTTTGACTGATGAAATTTAAAATATAATTGATATATGGGTCGAAAAAAGCCAAATCATTATCACTATAATTCAAAAATTTTCTAAAACCAAAAAACAGACTATCTTCTTGTAGTGTCCATTGCATTCCTCTCAATAACGCATAACGCTCTCTAATATTGGCATAATGATAAATATAAGCCGCTTGGGTAACTTTCTGAGCTATTGGAGATAGAGTGTTTACTGAGTCCATTTTTAACCACAATTGCTTCTTTTCTGTGAGTAAAGAATCTAGAATGGAATTAAATATTTTACTATTACTGGCGTACTTAGAGGAAAGGTATTCAGATTCTGATTTTTGCTTTAAAATTAATTCCATTAAAAAATTATTTTTTGAAGCACCTATCCCAGAAAAAACAATAGACTCATCAAAAGCTATTGCATTAATTCTCACCCAAAGGCTGTCTTTCTCTTCTAATAATACCGTTTGGAATTCGGGAAAGTGTTCTAATTTATATATACCACTTACAATTGAATCAAATTTTTTCTGAAAGCGAATAGTCTTGTCTAACTTAAGTGTTTCAACAACTTTATTACCCTGATAAAGTGTTACTTCACGTGAAGAGGGGTTGACGATTTGTCCGCCAAAAAAAATTCCGCTACGATTGTATTGATTAAATTCACAACTATAACAAAAGAATAAAAAAAAAACAATAAAACTAGTTTTTGTAAACATACCCCAAAAATAACATTTTTAACGGTTAGAAAATATTAGCATGGTGTTAAAAAAATGCTGAGGCTGGAAAGGATTTGTGTAAATTTGCATTTCTAAAATTAATCACTATGTTGTCTGTTTCAAACCTTTCAGTTCAATTTGGAAAACGAATTTTATTTGATGAAGTAAATACGACTTTTACTTCGGGAAATTGCTACGGAATAATTGGTGCTAACGGATCAGGAAAGTCCACCTTTTTAAAAATCATTTCTAAAAAACAAGACCCAAACTCGGGGAGTATTCATTTGGAGCCAGGTAAACGCCTTTCGGTATTAGAACAAAACCATAATGCATATGATAATACACAAGTTTTAGAAACTGTTTTAAAAGGAAACACTTCACTTTTTAATGTAAAATCAGAAATGGATACTCTCTATGCTAAAGAAGATTTTTCAGATGAAGATGGCGATCGTGTGGGAGAATTGCAAATTAAATTTGAGGAAATGAACGGTTGGAATGCCGATAGCGAAGCCGCATCCTTATTGTCAAATTTAGAAATTCCAGAAGTATTGCATTATTCTTTAATGAGTGATCTGGATGGAAAACAAAAAGTCAGAGTCTTGCTAGCTCAAGCTTTGTTTGGAGATCCGGATGTTCTTGTAATGGATGAACCAACCAACGACTTGGATTATGATACTATTATGTGGTTAGAAAACTTTTTAGCCAATTATGACAACACTGTAATTGTAGTTTCCCATGATCGACATTTTTTAGATGCAGTATGTACTCATATCTCGGATATTGATTATGGAAAAATAAATCACTTTTCAGGAAATTACACCTTTTGGTATGAGTCCTCTCAACTAGCCGTACGTCAAAGAGCACAACAAAACAAGAAATCAGAAGAAAAGAAAAAAGAATTACAAGAGTTTATTGCACGTTTTTCTGCTAACGTAGCCAAATCAAAACAGGCAACCTCTCGAAAAAAAATGATTGAAAAATTAGATATCGAAGAAATTAGACCTTCAAGTAGACGTTATCCTGCAATTATTTTTAATCAAGAAAGAGTCGCTGGAGATCAAATTTTAAACATCGAAAATTTATCGGCCTCTATTGATGAAAAAATACTTTTTAAAGATGTTCATATAAATTTGGCCAAAGGCGATAAGGTTATTGTCTATGCAAAGGATACACGTGCACTTTCTGCCTTTTATGAAATTATAATGGGGGAACGCAAGGCAGACAAAGGAAAATTTAACTGGGGAATAACTACTTCTCAAGCATATCTCCCTCTAGACCATGATCACTTTTTCGAGAATCCCATGAGTTTGGTTGATTGGCTTCGTCAATATGCAAAGACCAAAGAGGAGCGTGAAGAAGTGTTTATTCGAGGTTTTCTTGGGAAAATGCTCTTCAGTGGTGAAGAAGCACTAAAAAATTCAAACGTTCTTTCTGGAGGAGAAAAAGTACGTTGTATGTTATCTAAAATGATGATGGAACGTGCTAATGTTTTATTATTGGAGGAACCTACTAATCATTTGGACTTGGAGTCCATTACTGCTTTCAATAACTCACTTAATAACTATAAAGGAACTATTCTTTTCAGTACAAGTGACCACGCTTTTGCTCAAACTTTGGGTACAAGAATTATTGAATTGACCCCTAGTGGAGTTATTGATCGACATACTACTTTTGATGAGTACATGACTGATAGTAAAATAAAAGAGTTAAGGGATAAAATCAGCAATTCAGTCAAATGAATAAACGAAAAATAGGGATGATCACTTATGATTTGTCAAATTAAGTGATTGAAATAATGCTATTTTATATCAGGTAACTTTCTGCATGTAAATTAATTAACTTTATAAATAAGATTTTGATTTCTTATTTATAATTATTTTTCAGCAATAGATTATCAGTAAAGGTGATTATGACTTAGTTAAGTAAAGATAAAATATGTGCTAATTACAATAACAGTTATAATAATAGCATAAGTCTTTACTGGTTTCCATGGCGTTATATCTACTTGTTCTGTATAATTTTGTAAATAAGCTGTTTCTCGGGGCCTCAACTTCCCAATTAATAACATTACACCTATATTGAATAAGAAAATGATAGCCATAATGTGAAGGTAATGTGGATATTCTCCTCCATTAGAAATAACATAGTCTTTAAGTACAAACTGACTTATTGAATAAATAACTACTCCAATAGCAATTGCTACTTTAGCTGCAAAGGCAGGAACATATTTTGTCAAATAGCCAACTAAAATAATAGTTAATATAGGAATGGTATAACATCCGTTAATCTCTTGAAGATATCCAAAAAGACCGTCAGGGGCATTGGCAATATTGGGAGCAATAATCATAGAAAGTAGTGCAAGTATAATTCCAAAGACTTTTCCTGCACGAACCACTTGTTGTTGATTTGCGTCTTTTTTGATATACTGCTTATAAATATCAAGTCCAAATAAAGTAACAGAACTATTTAACGCAGAGTTGAAAGAGCTCAAAATTGCACCAAAAAGTACAGCAGCAAAAAAACCAAGTAAAACAGGAGGTAATACCTTATTCACTAATAATCCATAAGAAAGATCGGCTTGACTAGAATCTAATGTACCACCAAAAATATAATAGGCAATAATCCCAGGAAGGACAACGATTAGAGGTCCTAAAATCTTAACAAAGGCTGCTAATATTAAGCCTTTTTGACCCTCAATTAAATTTTTAGCACCTAGGGCTCTCTGAATAATTGCCTGATTAGTTCCCCAATAAAATAACTGAACTAAAACCATACCCGTAAACAAGGTGCTAAATGGAATAGCAGAGTCTGAACTTCCTATTGCTTTAAATTTTTCAGGATCATGAGCATATAGTGCTTCCAAACCATTTATAATACTCCCATCACCAATAAATATTAAGCCAAAAACAGGAATCATAATACCACCAATAAGCAAACCAATCGCATTGACAGTATCTGAAATCGCAACTGCTTTTAATCCTCCAAAAATCGCATAAATAGATCCAATAATACCAATAGACCAAACAGTTAAAATTAGTGTACTCGTTTCGCTTAAATTAAAAAGCTGAGTAAGATCAAACATACCTATAAGAGCGATTGCTCCTGAATACAATACAATGGGGAGCAATACGACTACATAACCAGATAAAAATAATCCTGAAGTAATGGATTTGGTAGCTGTATCATAGCGACGCTCTAAAAACTGGGGAATGGTTGTTAGTCCACCTTTTAGATAACGCGGAAGGAGAACAACAGCAGTAATTACCATTGCGATTGCAGCTAAAGTTTCCCATGCCATAACAACAGCTCCTTCGTTAAAGGCAGAGCCGTTTAAACCAACAAGTTGCTCAGTAGATAAATTAGTTAATAATAAAGAACTGGCTATAACTGGAGCAGTAAGACTTCTACCTCCAAGAAAATATCCGTCTTCAGTATTTTCATTTGTATTTCGAGTAGAAAAATAAGCTATAATACCAACCAAAAGGGTAAAAGCAACAAAAATGACAAATTGCATATGAAAGTTTGATTAATTATTTAATTCTAAAATAGGTAAACTTATCTTAAAGGAAGAGGCTTTCTAAAACTTCCTTTGCTTGTTTTTCTTCGTCGGGATGAACCCAAACTTCTTGGTCAGTTAAAAATGACCCAAATCCAGCAAGTCTTGCAGATTCAAATCGATCTTTAATGATTGGAATAATGATCACTTTTTCAAGTGCGTCACGGATATTAATTACCTGAATTTCAGTGCCTGAGAAAATTTTAATATACTCTAAAGACATGATAAAACATTTATGCCTTGTTATATTTATTATTCCAAATAGCAGGATTAAAGTTTTTACCTAATGCAAATCCATAAAATAAAACGATCGAAGCGATAGCCTTAAAATTAAAAAATAATAGCATCCAATAAGTTGTTTGATTAGGGTGTTTTGTAAACAAGGTCATTGGCATGATCCCTGTTGCTACAAAACTAATTAACAATACAAGCCCTAATAAATTCCAAATGTTTTTAAATGGCCACATCATAAGTGCTCTTAAAGGATGGAGATCATTCCCCCATTTGTGAATTAAATAATAATATTCATTTCCAAGAGGCGCGAAGAGTAGGGGGTCATCTGATTTTTTTAAACGAAAGAGAGAAGAGGGTGCCATGATCATAAATCCACTTAGATGAGTTTCATGAATTGCCTCTAAGTATTGTATGTCTTGATGTGCAGATTCTGGTAATTTATTTTTAAAATACTTTATACCTAAAAACCGAAGGCGATAATTAATACTTACTTTTTTAATCTGTTCAACATGATAGATTTTATTTCGATCTAATAAATTAAATTTAAAAGAATTAGTAGTTCCAATTTCAAAAGACTGGAATAGAGATTTTAAAGCGTTTTCTTGGTCTTCTTCACTAAGCTCACTAGCTCTTGTCTTATCTAAAGCAACTTTAATATTTGTTCTTGGGAGTATATTTATCTTCATTTTTCCTTCTCATTTAGCACAAAAATAGCAATAAAACATGGCTTTGTAAAATCGTATATAAAAAAATATTAGCGTAGTTGTGCACCAAAATCCTTTTCGAAGTTATTCTGTAATTTATTCATGACTTTATCTACTTGTTTATCAGTAAGTGTCTTATTCTTGTCTAGAAAAATAAAGCTCAATCCATAAGATTTTTTACCCTTTTCTATATTTTTCCCTTCATAAACATCAAATAAGTTAATCTCTTTAAGGATTTTACAATCAGTTTTTAAAGCACTTAACCTGAGTTTTTCAAAACTAATAGAATCATCTAATAAAAGGGCAAAATCTCTTCGTACAAGAGGGAATTTTGGAACCTCCTCATATCTTAATGGATTAGCATATGACATCTCTGTTAATAAATCCCAATTCAATTCAGCTATATATACCTCTTGATCAATTCCAAAAGAATCCCTTATTTTTTTTGTCACCATCCCAAACACTCCCATTATCTTTTCTTTAAATGTAATCTGAAACGATTCTTCAAAGTGAGGATTAGTAATTTCTCTCCATTTTAAATTTTCAAATCCAATAGTTGCAAGGAAATCTTGTATAACTCCCTTTCCATAAAAGAAATTACTAGGGGATTTCATTATCTCCCAGTTAGATTCTAAAGCATTTCCTACAAGAGAAATACTTAGTCGTTTTGCTTCAATAAAAGCATCATTTGTTTTTCCATATATGGAGCCAAATTCAAAGAGTTTTAAATTCTTATTCTGTCTGTTTAAATTAAATGAAATAACTTCTAGAGCGCTATAAATTAGTGTTTGTCTCATCAGTGACAACTCTTTTCCTAATGGATTTACTAAGGTAACTGGGGCATAAAAATCAGCGCTAAACTTAGGTGAGGTTAAGGAGTTATTGATTATTTCCATATAACCATGTCCTGTTAGTTTGTTTGCTAACGCTACTTCTAACTTGTGCGAACTCTTCCATGTGTAGGCAGGATTTGCTTCGTATTGAAGAGGTTTATCTTTTAAGTTATTATAACCATAAATCCTTAATATTTCTTCAACAACATCTGCAGGACGAGTTACATCAACTCGATACCTTGGAATGGTCATACCAATTCCAGTTTCTGAAACATTATTAATAATAATTTCTAATGAATTTAAAATAGTATTTAAATCTTCTTGTTCAATTGTTTCTCCTATTGTTCGTTTCAAAACATCAAAACTTAGAAAAATTTGAAAAGGTTCTTTCGGAGATTTTGAAAAATCTTGAATATCACTTGTAATTTCACCACCCGCTATATCCTTGATCATAATAGCTGCTCGTTTTAGTGCCGTGACTTGTATTTCAGGATCAACACCTCTTTCAAAACGAAAGGAAGCATCTGTATTCAAAGAATGATGCTTAGCGGATTTTCTGATACTTATCGGATCAAAATAAGCACTTTCCAAAAATATAGATGTTGTTTGCTCTGATATGCTAGAGTCAACTCCTCCAAAAATACCTGCAATACAAAGTGGTTTTTCAGAATCACAAATCATCAAGTCTTCACTGTCTAATTCTCTTTTAACTCCATCTAATGTTGTAAAAGAAGTTTTATCAGAACAGGTTTTTATAATAATTTCTTTTTTTATTTTTTGAGAATCAAAAGCGTGTAGGGGTTGCCCTAAATCATGTAAAATATAATTTGTGACATCTACTACATTGTTTATTGGTCCTATCCCAATAGATTTTAAACGGTTTTGTAACCAAGTTGGAGAAGGAGCTACAGTAATTCCTGAAATTGTAAGCCCATAATATTGACTGCATTTAATACTGTCTTTAACGTCAATGGGAATTAAACTTTGATTGTTATCTACATGGAATAAAGACGTTTCAGGGATGGTCCATTCAAAAGGAATTTTTTTCAACATACAGATAGCTTTTAAATCTCGTGCCACCCCCATATGACTCATAGCATCAGCACGATTAGGAGTCAAACCAATTTCAAAAACATAATCTTCTTCTAACTCAAATAAAGTTGCTGCTTCAGTCCCTGGATTCAGAGATTTATCTAAAATCATAATTCCATCGTGACTTTCTCCTAAACCTAATTCATCTTCAGCACAAATCATTCCCATACTTACCTCTCCTCGTATTTTACTTTTACTTATCTTTAAAGAGGTTCCGTTTTCCATAGATAAGCTACTACCAACCATAGCTACAAGTACTTTTTGACCTTTAGCAACATTAGGTGCACCACAAACAATGGGAACAACTTCTTCATCCCCTATCTTAACTTCAGTTATTTTAAGTCGATCTGCGTTAGGATGTTTTTCACAGGAAAGAACCTCGCCTACTACAACGCCCTTTAATCCACCTTTAATGCTCTCAAAATGTTGGGTTGCTTCAACCTCAAGGCCCAAATCGGTTAGTAGGACTGAGATTTCCTCAATGGAAAGATTAGTTTTTAAAAATTGCTTTAACCAGTTATTCGATATTTTCAATGAATATGTTTTTTCTGTTTAGAAATACAAATATATGAATCTCTTTGACCATTTTTAACTTATGAAATTCCAAATATTAGAATCAAATCGAAGTTTAGAAAGCGTATGCTTGATCACTTGATGTTCATTATTGTTAAATCCTGCATCTTTTTTAATGATTTGATATGCCGTATCGCGAGCAGCCTTTAATAATTCTGCGTCTTTTATTAAATCTGCTATTTTGAGTTGTAAAATACCACTTTGTTGAGTTCCCATTAAATTTCCTGGACCACGAAGGCGCAAATCAACTTCTGCAATTTCAAAACCGTCATTACTTTTAACCATGGTTTGCAAGCGTGTTTTTCCTTCTTCTGAAAGTTTAGAGCCGCTCATCAAAATACAATAACTTTGGTCGGTGCCTCTTCCTACGCGTCCACGTAGCTGATGTAGCTGCGATAATCCAAAACGCTCTGCACTTTCTATGATCATTAAAGAAGCATTGGGGACATTAACACCAACTTCAATAACAGTGGTTGCAACCAAGATTTGAGTTTTACCATTAATAAAGCGTTCCATTTCATACGACTTGTCTTTTGATTTCATTTTTCCATGAACAATACTAATTTGATAGTTTGGTGGAGGAAAACTTCTTGAAATACTTTCGTAACCATCCATTAAATCTTTGTAATCAAAAGTTTCGGATTCCTGGATAAGCGGATATACTATATATACTTGTCTCCCCAGATTAATTTGTTCTTTTACAAAAGCAAAAACCGCAAGTCGATTGTTATCAAATCGATGCAAGGTTTTAATCGATTTTCTTCCCGGCGGTAGTGTATCTATGACAGAAATATCTAAATCTCCATAGATGCTCATTGCAAGTGTTCTAGGGATTGGAGTTGCGGTCATGACCAAAACGTGTGGGGGAATATTATTTTTTTTCCACAACTTGGCACGTTGAGCAACACCAAAACGATGTTGCTCATCAATAATTGCTAAACCTAAATTGCTAAACTTTACCTTATCTTCAAAAACGGCATGCGTTCCTACAAGTATGGAGAGCTTTCCAGATTCAAGATGTTCATGCAAAACCATTCGCTCTTTCTTAGAACTACTTCCTGTAAGTAGAGCAAATTTTATTCCAGTACCTTTTAAAAGGATTTCTAAAGAATGAAAGTGCTGTTGTGCTAAGATTTCAGTTGGGGCAACTAAAGTCGATTGAAAACCGTTGTCAATGGTAATTAACATACTAAGTAGAGCAACAATTGTTTTTCCAGAACCCACATCTCCTTGTAATAATCTATTCATTTGCCTTCCGGTTCCTAAATCGTTTCGAATTTCTTTAACTACTCGCTTTTGAGCCTTTGTGAGGGTGAATGGAAGGTGATTATCGAAAAAATTTCTAAAAACAGAGCCTACCTCTGCAAACACATGCCCTTTTATTTTTTGTTTTCGTTGATGGTTCTTTAAAATCAATTGTAATTGCATATAGAAAAACTCTTCGAATTTTAAACGCATTTGAGCTCTTGAAAGTAAATTTTGTGATGATGGATAATGCACCTGGTGTAATGCTTTTTCTTTGGAAATTAACTTAAAGTGATCTAGCAAGTAATTGGGTAAGGTTTCAGAAAATTCAACTCCTTTTTGTTGTAAAAGACTTGCTAATAGTTTTTGGATTACACGTTGAGAAATACCTTTATTAATCAATTTTTCCGAAGAAGGATAAATAGGATAGAATGCTACTTTTACTCCTTGCTGGAAGATACTCTCTAGCTCCATCTCAGGATGGGGAATACTTGCCTGTCCCTTAAACCAATTAATCCTACCAAAAATTACATAGGCTTGGTTTAATCGAATAGTTTCTCTAAGCCACTGGTAACCTCGAAACCAAACCAATTGCATGCTTCCTGTACCATCCTGAAAATTAGCCACCATCCGCTTTCCTCTTTTTTGATTAATATAATTAATTGATGTAATTATACCTTTAATTTGAACTTCAACATTGTTATTGGGAAGTTTGTTGATTGAATGAAATCTACTTCGATCAATATACCGATTCGGAAAAAAATGGAGTAAATCCTGAAAAGTTTTAATATTGAGTTCCTCTTTAAGTAATCGCGAACGTTCAGGACCTACTCCTTTTAAATACAATATTTCAGTTTGCATTGAATCCATTTATCTTTTAAAAACAGTTTTTTTGGATGATAAAAAGCGTAAATTTAAAATAGTAATTTCAAATATAATTTAAATGTGTTCATTAGTTTACTGTGAAGATTAAAGTTAAGTTTCATTTGAATAGGATATAGTATAAATTTTATCAGAAAAAGAAAAGTTGAAATATTATATTGTAATAATTTAACTCAAAGCGTAGCTTATTAACATTATTAGTTTGTTAAAAAAAATGAAGCATTCAAAATGACACCTAATTTTAATATGATAAAATATGCGTGAAATGTATCTATTTTTTTTAAATATAGATGTTTATAATTAATTTCATGAAAAGACTTTAAAAATGAGGAAATACCTACTTTTAAAGTCAATATGAAAGATCCCGAGAAAGATTATATAGACACCCTAAACGAAGCTCAAAGAGCACCTGTATTGCACAAAGAAGGTCCGCTCATCGTTATTGCAGGGGCAGGATCGGGGAAGACACGTGTTCTAACCTATCGAATTGCTCATTTGATGGCCTCAGGAATAGATTCCTTCTCAATTTTAGCCTTAACATTTACCAATAAAGCTGCTCGTGAAATGAAAGCTAGGATTGGTAAATTGGTAGGAGAGGGGGAATCAAAAAACTTATGGATGGGCACTTTTCATTCTGTTTTCGCTCGTATTTTACGTCACGAATCTGATAAATTAGGTTTTCCTTCAAATTTTACTATTTATGACACCCAAGATTCTGATCGCCTAATCTCTTCGATTATCAAAGAATTGGGATTAGATAAAGATATTTACAAGTACAAGCAAGTACGGAGCAGGATTTCTGCCTTTAAAAACAGTTTGATTACCGTAAAGGCGTATTTCAATGATTTAGACTTACAAGAGTCTGACAAAATGTCCAGAAGGCCTCAAATGGGAGAAATATACAAAGAATATGTAGAACGCTGTTTTAAGTCTGGTGCTATGGATTTCGATGATTTATTACTTCGCACCAATGAATTATTAAATCGTTATCCTGAAGTATTAGCAAAGTATCAAGATCGCTTTCGTTATATTTTGGTTGATGAGTACCAAGACACCAATCATTCACAGTACCTCATCGTCAGAGCCTTATCCGATCGTTATCAAAATATTTGTGTAGTTGGTGATGATGCGCAAAGTATTTATGCGTTTCGTGGGGCAAATATTAATAACATCTTGAACTTTCAAAAAGATTATGATGAGGTAGCTCTTTATCGATTGGAACAAAATTATCGCTCCACAAAAACGATTGTCAATGCTGCAAACTCTATCATTAGTCACAATAAAACTAAAATCGATAAGGTCGTTTGGACATCTAATATTGAAGGGGAGTCTATACAAGTAAATCGTTTAGCTACCGATTCCGAAGAAGGACGACATGTAGCCTCTAGCATCTTTGATTTTAAAATGCAAGAACAACGAAAGAATGCTGATTTTGCTATTTTATATAGAACGAATGCACAATCTCGTGCCATGGAAGACGCATTAAGAAAGCGTGATATTCCCTATCGAATTTATGGGGGCTTGTCTTTTTATCAACGTAAAGAGATTAAAGATATTTTAGCTTATTTGAGAATACTTATCAACCCTAAAGATGAAGAAAGCTTAAAACGTATAGTAAATTATCCTCCGCGAGGAATTGGTCAAACCACAGTAGATAAACTTGTGGTTGCATCAAAGCAGCATGGTTTAACCCTATTTGAGACCCTTCTAAGGGCTAAAGAATTACAATTGCCCTTGAATGCCGGTACTTTACTAAAGTTAAGTGATTTTGCTACTTTAATCCAACGTCTTCAAATTGAAAACGAAAGTTTAAATGCTTTTGAAGTAACTGATTTAGTAACGAAAAAAATAGGTCTAGTTAAGGAATTAAAAAAAGACGCCACTCCAGAGGGAATAGCCAGAATAGAAAATATTGAAGAACTTTTAAATGGTATTCGTGATTTTACCGACGGGCAAGAAGAATTAGCAGATACTACCGGAAGCTTGTCAGAATTTTTGGAGGACATTGCGTTAGCAACTGATCTTGACAAAGATGATGATCCTAATAGCGATCGTGTTGCTCTAATGACAATTCACCTGGCAAAAGGATTAGAATTTCCTTTTGTATTTATTGTTGGTCTTGAAGAAGATTTATTTCCTTCTGCCATGAGCTTAAATACTCGAACTGACCTAGAAGAAGAACGCCGTTTGTTTTATGTTGCTTTAACAAGAGCTGAAGAACGTGCCTTTCTATCCTATACACTTTCACGCTATCGTTGGGGTAAACTAATTGATGCGGAGCCAAGTCGTTTTATTGAGGAGATTGATCCACAATATCTATATAAAGTCATTCCTAAAGACGACTATTTATTTAAACCGTTATTAAATCCCTCTATTTTCGACGAATCTACATCACAAAAAAAATGGAATAAAATCTCTAAAAACATTCCAAAGGAGAAGCTTATTACCCAACCAACACCATCTCAATTAAAAAAATTACGTAAAATTGAACCCCCTACGTTATCAAAACACCAAGACACTTTAGTGCTTTCGGAAGGAATTGAAGTAGAGCATGCCCGCTTTGGGAAAGGCGTTATTCAGTCAATAGAGGGTAAGGGGGCAGACAAAAAAGCTGCAATCGCATTTAAAGGATTTGGAGTAAAAAACCTACTTCTGCGTTTTGCTAAACTCAAAGTCAAATAGGTGGCTAAATTAAGAACACTTCATTCTAACAACCCTAATCCTAAATTTTTAGAGGAAGCTGCGCGTATTCTAAATCAAGGTAAATTGATTATTTTTCCTACGGATACTGTTTATGGTATAGGTTGTTTGAGTAATAATGAGAAAGGATTGGCTCGCTTTGAGAAAGTTAAGGGTGTCAAAATAGAACAGGCAGCACTGAGCTTTTTATTTCAAGACATTAGGGAGTTGACAATGTATGTTCAGCATATGAATTCAACTACATTTAAATTAGTAAAAAAATTATTACCTGGCCCTTATGCTTTGATTATGAATTCTTCTCCGAAATTACCCAAACCTTTTCATAAACGAAAAACAATAGGAGTGCGGATTTCAAGTCATATTGTTTTGCAAAAGTTGTTACCCCTTCTAGATGCTCCTATTATAACTAGTTCATTACACAATTCAGATGAGATATTAGATTACACAACAGACCCAGAAGAACTTTTTCAAGAGTGGGAACCAAATATTGCCTTGATGCTCTCTGATGGATATGGACAAAACATTCCGTCCACAGTTTTAGATTTAACAGAGGAACCTTTTCAAATTGTTAGAGAGGGTTTGGGAGAAGTTCCTTTCTGAAAGATTTAATTTTTTTAATAAAAAAGGCTGCCTTAAATGGCAGCCTTTTTTATTGTCTAAGTTTAAACTATACTATTGAGCAGATTGCATTCCTTGTTCTATTAAATCATAAAATTGATCTAATTTAGGAAGAATTACAATGCGTGTTCTTCTATTTTTAGCTCGATTAGCAGCAGTATCATTGTCAGCTAAAGGAATGTAAAAACTTCTTCCTGCAGCAGTCATACGAGCAGGAGCTACATCAAAGTCTTTTTCAAGAATACGAACAACCGCAGTTGCTCTCTTTACAGAAAGATCCCAGTTATCTAGAACAGCATCAGATTTGATTGGAACGTTATCTGTATGTCCCTCTACCATAAATTCTAAATCAGGTTTGTTGTTAACTACAGTCGCTACTTTTCCTAAAACTTCTTTAGCACGAGAAGTCACAGTAAAGCTTCCACTACGAAATAGAAGTTTGTCGGAAATAGAAACATAAACAACACCTTTTTCAACGTTGATTTCTATATCTTCATCACTCATGTTTCCTAACACACCTTTAAGACTTGTAACCAAAGCAAGTGTGACAGAATCTTTTCTAGTAACTGCATCTTGCATACGCTGTATACGAATGTCTTTTTCTTTCATACTTTCTAAAGACATTTCAAGGTTTTCTGCTCCTTTTTGAGAAAGTGTAGTTAGATTTCCAATATTGTTGATCAAATCTTGATTGTTGGCTTTCAAAAACTGATTTTGTTCTGATAAAGTTGCTAATGAAGCTAAAGCAGATTCTTTTTCTTCATTACAGGTATTTAATTTAACAGAAGCTGAATCTAAAAGATTTTTAGTGTTTTGTTGTAATTCTTCTAATTCAGTAAATTTTTTTTGTGATACACAAGAGGATAAAAGTACTCCGGAGATCACTAAAGCTATTGCTTTTTTCATAGTGTGAGTTTTTTAAATTTAATTAATACAAATTAAATGAATTTATTTTATTCTTTGTTAAAATCTAAGAAATTTAATTTTTTTTGAAAAAAATACTTTATTACAATATTCTTAATATGATAATAATTTGCTGATTTATTATTTAAAGTTCTCTTATCAATCATTGATCTATAAAACAGATAAAACGAAAAATGAGCTCTAATTATTGCCCAGACAGAAGAAAAATTAAGACTGAAAACATAATATATTCCTGCGAGACCATCCAGTAATAAGCGAATAAAAAGGCGTTTATATAAATCTTTCTCTGGAAGATTTTTTATTAGCATGAATAGTGAATTACGATGATTTAAAAAAACTTTTTTAGGAGAAGCCGATAGTGTCGCACCTCCAATATGATAAACTTTAGAACTTCCAATCGCCATAGTTTTAAAGCCATAATTGTGCATTCTCCAACATAAATCAATTTCTTCTTGGTGTGCGAAAAAATCAGTGTCAAAACCTTTTAATTCCCAAAACTGCTTACTCCTAATGAAAAAACAAGCGCCACTTGCCCAGAAGATTTCTGCTTGAATGTCATACTGACCCAGATCCTCCTCTAAATTAGAAAAAATACGCCCTCTACAAAATGGAATCCCATTTGCATCTAAATACCCTCCAGCAGCTCCGGCATATTCAAAGTGAGAAGGTTTTTTATAATCTAAAATATGGGGTTGTATGACTGCAGTTTTAGGATTGGATTTAAAATGATTTAGAATTGGTGGAAGCCAATCAGGTGTTACTAAGACATCCGTATTTAATAAGCAGTAAATCTTCGCCTTAATCTGTTTCAAACCTTCGTTATAACCACCTGCATAGCCTAAATTCTTATCCAACTCAACGCATTGTAATGATGGATAGTTTTCTGTAAGCCAATCTACCGAACCATCTGTAGAATTATTATCAATAATTGATACTGTAGCTTCCGGACTGTAATCCAATACTTTGGATAAAAATTGTTTGAGCAACGCGATCCCATTATAATTCAATAAAACAACGGCTAACGGTTTCATTCGCATTGATAATTAGGTATATCTTCTACAAAAGTATATCGTTTATTTTTGTAGTCCATTCTGCAAAAATAATGATCTAAACCATTTGAAACCATTAAATAATTACTTTGAATATTAAGATTATAACGAGCTATTTGATCAAAAGTAGTTTGAGAAATAGAAATTGAGGGTGCTTTACATTCAACTAAAAGCTGATTACCTCCTTCTGGATTAACTACCACAATATCGATTCGTTTTCGCGTATCAAATACATTAATCTCTTTTTCAATAAGAATCCAAGAGGCTGGGTAACCTTTAGTTTTAGTAATATAATCTACACAATGAACTCTTACCCATTCTTCTGGACTGCAATAGAGCCATTTTTTACGAATTCGATCAAAGATATAGGGTTTATTTTCCTTATTTTTGATCAACACTTTACATTTGGGAAAATTAAGTTTTTCCATGCTGTAAAAATGCAATATTTTTTTAAGATGCAAGCGTTCCATACGCTACTTTCCAAAATTAAACAAGAACAGTTTTCGCCATTTTATCTATTGTCGGGAACAGAGTCTTATTACATAGATACCATTACAACTGAATTGATCGATAAATTAGTTAACGAGCAATCACGCGATTTTGATTTCACTCTTTTTTATGGAAAGGAGGCTATTACTGCCCAAATTATTGAAACAGTAAAACGATATCCTATGATTGCCCCATATAATCTTGTAATCATTAAAGAAGCTCAGTTTATGCCTTCTTCTTCTTGGGATGATTTGGCTGACTATCTAGAAAATCCAACTTCTCAATCTATTATTGTCTTCTGTTTCAAACACAAGGCTTTTGACAAAAGAAAAAAACTTTATAAAGCAGCAGAGCGAGTAGGTGAAGTTTTAACAGTAAAGCCACTATATGATAATCAAATTTCTAAATGGGTTTCTAATGAAGCTAAAAGTCTAAGTATTGATCTCTCAACAGCAGCATCAGTAATGCTTTCTGAGTATATAGGATCTAATCTAAGTGCATTACATAACGAGTTAGTCAAACTACGTCTGGTTGTTAAAAAAGGAGAAACTATTTCTCCAGATCACATTGAACAACATGTAGGAATTAGTAAAGAATTCAATAGTTTTGAGTTACAAAAAGCCATAGGATTTGGGCAATTTTCAAAAGCATTTCAAATCATTCAATACCTAAATAGGAATTCGAAGAATCATCCTATGGTTTTGACTTTAGCGGCCTTGCATAATTATTTTCAAAAGTTATTATTACTTAAGGGCCTAAGTCGGCCTAATGAAGCGTCGAGAATTTTAGGTGTTAATCCTTTTTTTATAAAAGATTATCAAGTTGCGGCGGCACGGTTTTCGATGAAACAGCTCACGGAGGCGATGAGTTGTGTATTGGATGCTGATTTAAAAAGTAAAGGAATAAAAGGCTTAAACACAAGTACTCAAAAAATCATGGAGGAGTTGCTCTTAAAATTATTTACACTGTAATTAATGAATAGGAAAGTCTGTTGGATTTACCTCATGCATCATTTCATAAACAGCTTCAAAAACATCATCTTCAGAAGGTTTGGAAAAATAATCTCCATCACCTCCATAAGCAGGGCGATGTGCTTTAGCCGACAGTAATTTTGGAGCACTATCAAGCAGAGAAAACACAGCTTGTTTTTCAATAACTTGTTGAAGAATATATGAAGATGCTCCACCGGGAACATCTTCATCAACTATAAGTAGTCTATTTGTCTTGGCAACACTTGATCGTATTTCTTCTTTTAAGTCAAAAGGAATTAAACTTTGAACATCAATGACTTCAAGTGAAATTCCGATCTGATGTAATCTTTTAGCAGCATCCTCAACAATTCTTAGTGTAGATCCGTAAGAGAGTACTGTTAGATCATTTCCTTTGGTGAGAACTTCTATTTTACCTAAAAGTAAAGTGAATTCACCCAGATTAGAAGGGCTTTGTTCCTTTAAGCGATAACCGTTTAAACACTCAATAACAATTGCAGGCTGTTCAATTTGCATTAACGTATTATAAAAACCAGCTGCTTGAACCATATTTCTTGGAACTAAAATGTGCATTCCTCTAAGTAAATGAATCATTCCACCCATCGGAGACCCAGAATGCCATATACCTTCTAAACGGTGTCCTCGTGTTCGAATGATTAAGGGTGCAATTTGCTGACCTACAGTACGGTAATTCATACTTGCCAAATCATCACTTAGAATTTGAATACAATACAAGATATAGTCTAAATATTGTATTTCAGCAATTGGTCGTAATCCACGAAGAGCCATTCCAATTCCTTGTCCAATTATTGAAGTCTCTCGAATTCCAGTATCAGCAACACGTAATTCACCAAACTTATTTTGCAATCCCTCTAAACCTTGATTTACATCACCAATTTTACCTACATCCTCGCCAAATATTAGAAGGTTATCTACTTTTTTAAGTAGGGCTTCAAAATTATCTCTGATTATTATTCGACCATCAACAGGTTTAGAACCTTCCATATAAATAGGAGCAATAGGCTTAAAAGAAATAAGATCTTCCTTTGAAGCTGTATATAAATTAGAGGATATTTTTTTACTTATATTCCTCGTCAGCTGATTCAACCATGAGTTAAAAACACTAGTATCTTGGTCAGGATATTTAGTCAACACTTGTTTTATTTGACGCCCAGCTGAAATAATATCCTTGTAGCCTAAATCCAAAACCTCTTCTAATTTTGAAAAAATAACCTGAATTTGAGTATCATTATGAGTTGTTTTTTTTAAGACTTCATAATATTTTAATAAATTTTCTTTTTCATTTAAGATAGGAGTTATATAATTCTCCCATGCAGATCTTCTCGCATTTCGAACTTTTTTCTTAGCTTCTTTCTCTATTTGAAATAATACTTCCTCAGACGCAAAACCCTCTTTAATAATCCAGGATCGCATTTTATCATTACAATCGTATTCCTTTTCCCAAGCAAGACGTTTTTTGGACTTATAACGTTCATGAGATCCTGAAGTAGAGTGACCTAGAGGTTGAGTTAATTCAATAACGTGAACTAATACAGGTACATGTTCCTCTCTAGCAATTTTGGAAGCAAATGCATAGGCTTCTATCAAAGCAAGATAATCCCAACCTTTAACTTGGATAATTTCAAAACCTGGAGCATCTTCAGTTCTTTGAAATCCTTTTAAAGCTTCTGAAATACTTTCTTTAACTGTCTGGTCTTTATTTGAGACTGAAATCCCGTAGTCGTCATCCCAAACGCTAATTATCATTGGAACTTGGAGTACACCAGCAGCATTAAGAGTCTCGAAAAACATCCCTTCGCTAGTAGAGGCATTTCCTATAGTTCCCCAAGCAATCTCATTTCCCTTATTGGAAAACAACTTATCATTATGAGTTTTGTGATTTCTATATATTTTAGATGCCTGAGCCAAACCTAAAAGTCGTGGCATTTGAGATCCTGTAGGAGAAACATCTCCACTATGATTTTTTTGGTCTAGAAGGTTTTTCCAATTACCATCAACATCTCTACTAGAAGTAACAAAATGACCTCCCATTTGGCGCCCTCCAGACATAGGTTCGCGTTCAAGATCCAGATCAGCATATAATGCTGCAAAAACATTTTCAACTGTCAATAGTCCCTGGGCAAACAGAAGGGTTTGATCTCGATAATAACCCGATCTGAAATCCCCATTTTTAAAATAATGGTTGAGCGCAAGTTGAGGTAATTCTTTTCCATCACCAAAGATTCCAAATTTACCTTTTCCTGAAAAGACTTCTCGTCTTCCTAGATAGCTGCATTCTCTACTTAAAACGGCAAGCTTGTAATCATCTAAAACCTGATTTTTAAAGGTTTCAAAGCTTATTTTAAGATCTTCTTTTTGGGTTTGGATATTCATCTAGAATTGTAAAAATACAAAAAAATATAGTGGGTATTAAATCGCTATATAAAAGCGTTTTATAAGTTACTAACTTAAAACCACTTTCGAGTAAACAAGCTAGTTAGAGTTTTAAATCCGGGATCTAAAATGAAACGAATTTTTGTAGCAAATTTAGGCTGGGTTATTTCAAAGCCATTGGATGAAAATACAGGAAGATAAATTTCTAAATAATCAGGAGTTAAATTTAACTTAATTCCAGAATCATAGTAGATCTTGGCATCTCTTCCTTGATTCTTTAATATTCCCACGTCACTATATACCTCTAACCATTTCCAGACACCCACTGAAGCGTTTAAAGATATCATGTAGTCGTTTGCAGTTGATTCATCAAATTTTGCTTTAAAACCTCCTTCTGCAGGAATAAACTGTTGACTATATACACCTGTCGTTTCTGATCGACCCAAATAACCATATCTAAAAAGATAATCTGAAGGGCGGTTTAAATTAAAATCAAAAAATTGAGTGTCAAGGGAATTGTGTGAAAAAAACTTTCCGAAAAATATACGTCCACTTAATTGCCTCCCGCTAGGAAAGAGTTTTCGGGCTTCGCCCGTAAATTGGATTTTAGTAAAGGAATTAGATAATTCAATATTAGTTCCTGTACTCAAATAGTCAATAGTATTATTTCTAACAAAAACGTGTCTCAAATTCAAAATACTATAATCCGGAGTTACAATAACATTAGGTGATTTGTCTCTAAATACATTGTACCAAATTATCTGAAGAATTTGTCTTTTATTGTCTCTTATATTATCAGGTCTAAACGACCATCCTATAGAGGGAATTAATACGGTATAACGATAATTTGAATCATAATGAAAACTACTTCCAGATACCCTGAAGCGCGTTAGATAATTTCTACTGTCCGCTTTAAATAATTTATAATCAGCTTTAAAAAAACCGACAACACTTTTTTCAATGAAACTATATTGAGGATGAAAATCAAACTCAAAAGGTCTGTTTTTTATTCTGCTGTTGTAAAAACGAATACCAGAAGTTATCCCATCATAAGCGTTAAAATCGAATACTGGATGAAAAAAAACTTGTTCCTTTTGAAGATCTTCTGAGTCTTTAATTAAGGTAAATTTAATTGGTTTTATTCCTATCGGGCTTTTAAGCGACTTCCAATTATTAGCTTTATTATTCTCTGGGAAATTGACATTAGGATTGATCGCTATATAGTCAGCTTCTGATCGACCCCATTTAATAACAGTATCTTGTGAATTTAGCTTTACCCATTCTTGTTTTATAATTTTATTGTCTTTCACTAATCCAATTAATGCCGGCAACGCCCTTTGATCTCTGCTTATGACCTTGAAGCTTATCGAATCAACTGTTTTCTGAAGTTCTCTAACCTTTAGATCAAATGACTTTCTTTCTTTTAAATAAAAATCAAAAAACCAATCTAAATCGTCACCCTCGCTTCTTAAAAGAGACTCAAAGTCTAATTCCCCTTTTGCTGACAAATAGAGTTTTAGTGACTTTAGAAGCCATTCACTGTTTTGGTAGGACTCTATATAGCGAAGGCCAACACCTACGTGATTTGGACTCGCTATCTTCTCATTAAATTTTGAAAGTTTATCTTTAGATTGCATGTCTATTTGATGAATATTAGAATTCTCCGCAAACTCATAAATAAACTCATAAGCATCATTAAATCCCAATTTAGCTATACTGTAATTTTTTAAAAGTGTTTGATTTAAAATTTTAAACTCAGCGATCTTACCTAAAAATTTTTGTTCTGGATAAAAATCATTAATATACTTTATCATCGAATAGGTATGAAGTCCTCCAATAATCCAGTGATTTTTACGTTTATCTATTGCTAATGTTTGATTAATATATCTTCCGAAATAAGCTTTTAGTATCTTTATTTCATAAAAAAAAGTGTCCGAAAAAAACTTTAAATTTATTTTTTTGTTCTTAGAGATTTTGACTTCAGTCTGCAATTGACTTAGTCCATAAAATGGATTTTTATCATAACTTGATTTTAAAATTAAAATTTTCTCGTTAGGAAAGGGTGTTAAAAGCGTGTCTGCATATTGAATAACCTTTTCAATAGTAGCTTTTAAGTTAACTTTGGTAGAGTCAGGTGGAAGAAGATCAGTAACTAATTGCTTTCCATTTTCTAGAGAAATTGTCAGGAATTTATTGGAAGTTTCAAAAATAAAATCTGCTTGAATGCGATTTGAGTCATTGAAATAAGCTATTTTTAATTCATCCGATTTTTCATTTTTCGTTTCAATCAAATTACTTATTAAGTAGTACTTTTTGGGATAATACCAAGTAATCTCATAATCAGAAGCTTGCCCACTATAATCCCCAAGATTTAAATTACTTTGAAGTTGCCAAAATCCATTTACAAAAGGAGCAACAACAATATTCCAGTGATTTAAATACACCCTCCCAGCATCGTTAATTCCCATTCCTGTAAATTTACTATCCGGTATTTTGATAGTGTAGTTGATTGTTAGGGTAGTAGTTTCACCTGGAGAAAGATATTGAGGAAGAAGAACTTTAATTATATCTGGCTGATCAACTAATCTTTCCCAATTTAAAGATAAGGTCTGATTATGAAGTGTGTCTAAAGTAGTAAACCCTCTCTTGCTTTTTAAAGAGGTGTAAAAGCTCCTGTTAAAATCTTCAGCAAATCGAATTGCCAAAGGGGTTTGAGTATCTTTATATGCGTTTACCCAGTCTTGAAGATAAAGGACATTAAGCTTTTCTGTATCTGGATTGGTGAATAGTATCTCTTGTTCAACTTCTATTAACTTTGTTTCGGTATTTAACAAAGCATTAATTTTATATTTTGTTTTTTGTGCTATTAAACAAGATGAAAATAGCAATAAGGCTATCCATATGTGTTTATTAAAACAAAAAGCAGAAGAGTTGCCCATTAAAAATTAAACTTAAAATTATCTCTACTAAAAAAAACTTCA